>Ga0105164_10000110_pt1 | contig 59211 bp, 62 predicted proteins | sample VDWuncwatermetaG_FD_89674 | JGI IMG/M metagenome (GOLD analysis project Ga0105164, IMG submission 89674) | Wastewater microbial communities from Netherlands to study Microbial Dark Matter (Phase II) - VDW unchlorinated drinking water | ecosystem: Environmental > Aquatic > Freshwater > Drinking...
CCTGCGGCTGGTCACTCAGCCGACCCCCCCGCCCCCGGCGCCGGAGCCGGACGGCCTCTCGCTGGCGAGCGTCTCGGCGACCCTCGATCAATGGGGAGAGTCCGTGGCCGACGTGGGGCGCGCCATCCGCAACAAATACTATGCCGGCAAGGAGCTGATCAAGGACGGCTTCGGCTACATCTTCCGCCCCGGACGGCAGACGAACTGGGGCGTCGAGGCCCTCGTCGACGGCCTGCGCAAGATCGCGGCGTACATGATGGGATCAGGCCGAGCCTCCTCCGACATGTACGTCGGCGATCTCTCGAGCGCCAGCGGCGGACAGCTCGGCGGGCACAAGTCCCATCGACGTGGCCGCGACGTCGACATCGGCTTCTACGCGACGGACGAGGCCGGAAAACCGGTGAACCTGGGCTTCGTGAGTTTCACACAAGGCAAGGACGGGCTCACCGGCTGGAACGGCCGGCAGAAGGTCCGCTTCGATTCCAAGCGCAACTGGTACCTCGTCCAGGCGATCCTCGCCAACGACGATCCCGGCTTCAAGCCGACCAACATCTTCATCGCCAAGCACCTCGAGACGGCGATCCTCGCCGAGGCCGGCGACCCCGCCGAGCGCCGCCGCGCCGCCGCGCTGATGTCCTACTGGCCCGGCCACGACAACCACCTGCACCTGCGCGTCGAATAGTCGCGCGCGCGTCAACTCTTCGTGACCTGACAAGGACGCGCCCGATGGGGTAAGATAGGCGCCATGAATCCGCTGCGCCTGCTCAAGGACGTCGTCGCGGCCCTTCACGGCGGCTCGGACCCGCGCCATCTCGCCGCCGGCTTCGCGCTCGGCGCCGCGCTCGGCCTGATTCCGAAAGGCAACCTTTTCGCCGTCGTGTTTCTCCTGCTGTTCTTCGCCCTGCGCCTCAACAAGGGCTTGGCCCTGCTCGCGGCGGCGTTCTTTACGCCGCTCGGCTACGTCGTCGACGGCCTCGCCCACAGCATCGGGCTCGCCTTGCTCAAGGCCCCCGCGCTCGCCGGCCTCTGGACCGCCCTGTACGACCTGCCGGTCATTCCGCTCACGCGCTTCAACAACACCGTGGTGCTCGGCAACCTCGTCCTCGGCCTGGCGCTGTTCGCCCCCCTCTATTTCGTCTTCCTCCGCTTCGTCGCCTGGTACGCCGCGAACCTCGCCGCCAAGGTCGAGAAGCTGAAGGTCGTGCAGTGGCTCAAGGGCCTGCGCCTCGTCCAGCTGTACCAGGAGTGGGCGCCATGAGCTGGATCAAGAAGGGCCCCGTCCTCGGAACCCTCGGCGCAGTCCTCGTCATCTGGGCGCTGGTCTTTTTCTTCTTCGACCCGATGCTCCGCCAGGGGCTGATCGCCGGCGGCCAGGCCGCGGCCGGCGCCAAGGTTGAGATCGATTCCGTGCGTTCGAAGTGGCTCAAGGGCACGCTCGAGATCAAGGGCATCGCCGTCGCCGATCGCGACGCGCCGATGAAAAACCTCGTCGAGTTCTCCCGCCTCGCCTTCTGGCTCGACCTCTCCGCCGCCCTGCGAGGCAAGGGCGTCGTGCGCGAGGCCGCGCTCGAGGGCCTGCGCCTGGGCACGGCGCGCAAGTCGAGCGGCGCGATCCGCAATCCCCCGCCGCCGTCGGCGCTCACCGCCGCCATTCAAAAGCAGATCGCTCCCGCGAAATCGGCCGCGATCGAGGTCAAGTCCAATGCCGTCGGAGAGGTGGACGCGGCGAAGCTTCAGGGCCTCAAGAAGCTCGACGAGGCGAAGGCCAAGGCGAAGGAAATCGAGGACCGATGGAAGGGCAAAGCGGACGAAGCCAAGGCCATCGAGAAGGAAGCCAAGGAGATCGCCGACCAGCTCAAGTCGATCGGCGGCGGCGACATCCTGAAGAAGGCCCAGGCCGCGGGCGACGCGCAGAAGCGCCTCAAGGCGCTGATCGCGCGCGTGGACGCGCAAAAGGCCGCGGCGCAGAAGGACGTCGCCGAGGCCCAGTCTTTAATAAACGAAGCGGACGCTTTGCGTAAGGCGGACCTCAACGGCCTGCTCGCCGCCGCGGGCCTGCCCACGCTCGACCCGCAGGACCTCGCCCGCCGCCTGCTCGGCGCGCAGACCGCCTCGCGCCTGGCGACGGCGATGAAGTGGATGCGCCTCGCCCGCGAAAAAGCCGCCGCGCGCAAGGCCGCCAATCCGCCCCCGGCTCCGCGCCGCGAAGGCGTCAACATCGAGTTCCCGCGCGCGCACACCTATCCTCAGTATCTCCTCGAGAACGCCAAGATCAGCGGCGCCCTCGACGGGGTGATGGGCGGCGCGCTCGACCTGAAGGGCGTGCTCGACGGGGTGACCTCGAACCCCAAGCTGTACGGCAAGCCCGCGACCCTGACCTTGGCCGGCAAGTCGGCCTCCGGCCCGGCCGTGACCTTGGGCGGACGCCTCGAGCAGCAAAACGACCCCGTCGGGGTGAGCGTGGACTTCACCGGCACGGGCTTCTCTTTGGCCGGGACCACGCTCGGCGATGGCGAGATCGGCGGAGCGCTCAGCGCGGGCACCGCGAAGCTCAAGGGCCGCCTGTCCTCGACGGGCGATGAGTGGACCGGCGAGATCTTCGTCGAGGCCTCCGGCGTGGTCCTCGAGCCCAAGGTGACCTTGGCGGGAACGGCGGGCGCGCTCGTTTCCGACGCGCTCAGGTCCCTGACGAGCTTCCACGTCCGCGTCGGCGTCTCCGGCCGCGAGGACGACCTCAAGCTCGCGTTCACCTCCAACGCCGGCGAGGTCATCGCCGCCGCGATGCGCACGGCGGTCTCGGGCCAGCTCGAGGCGCAGAAGAAGATTCTAGAAGGAAAGCTCGCCGCCCTTTACGGCGACAAGGCCAAGGACGCGCGCGCGTCGGTCGACGGCCTCGCCGGCAAGCTGCTGGGGCCGCTCGACGCGCAAAAGGGGGCCTTAAATAAACAGCTCCAGGAGTCGATCGGCAAGGCTCTCGGCGGCCAGGGACTTGATAAGCTATTCAAACGATGAAGCTCCTCGCCCTCGCGGTTCTTCTCGCCCTCCCGGCCCTCGCGTCGACGCCTGAGCCCCTGTTCGACGGCTCCGCCCGCGCCGTCCTGTCTTTTCCTCCGGCTCCGGCCGCCCCCAAAGGAGTCGTCATCCAGGCGAAGCCGCCCACGTCCGTGCCGCCCGACCTCGCGCAGGCGAGGGCGCGGGTCGGCCACGACGCGATGCTCGCGCGGCTGGCGCCTCGCCCCGCCGGCGAGCCGTTCACCTTCGGCGTGATCGGCGACGCCGAGCGCGGACGCTTCTGGTGGGAGCGCGTCTTCAGCCCCGAGAAGGCCGCCTTCGTCAACCAGTGGCGCGCGCTCCAGGCCTCGAGCGCGGAATTCGTCCTGCAGCTCGGCGACTTCGTCAGCGAAGGCGACGGCGATCACTACCGCGACCATGTCGCGGTCGTCGAACGCGAGGCGGTCAAGCCCCTGCTCCGCTGCGTCGGCAACCACGACCGCTCTCGCCCCAACGGCGACGCCGACAAGAACCTCTACGACGCGGTGTTCGGCGCGCGCGACTACTTCTTCGACCACGGCGGCTGGCGCTTCGTGAGCCTCGACTCCTCGGACCGCAAGGTGACCGGGGCCCAGCTCGCCTGGCTCAAGAACGCCCTCGAGGTTCCGGGCCCGAAGGTGATCTTCACCCACGTGCCGCCCGACTACATCAAGTCCATCGAGCCGCTGAAGGAAGTGGGCGCCCTCGAGGAGTGGTCGTCGGACAAGGCCGCGCAGGACGAGCAGAAGGGCTACCTGCGCGACTTCTTCACCAACTACTTCAAGGTCGGCTCGCCCGAGTTCGAGGACATCGTCACGAACGGCGGGGTGAAGGCCGTGTACATGGGCCACATCCACGCGTTCTGGGCCGCGGATCATCGCGGCGTGCGCTACATCATCTCCGGCGGCGGCGGCTCGCCGCTGTATCCCCTTCCTCCGGGCTACCCGAAGAAGAAGTTCGCGCATACGCTAAACGTTGCCGTCACTCCGTCCGGGCTCGTCGAAACCGTGGTGCCCTACAAGGGCGCCCCGTTCGTCCTCCCGCCCGTCAAACCCTAGGAATCCGCACGCCCGCTCCCGCCTATTCTTTTCTGTTTTTTCATTTCTCCCTCTAGGATTTTGAGCAGACAGGCGATCAAAACCCTCGTCGAGAGAATTGAAAAACAAAAAAGGCGCCCACGCGCGCTGCGATTATCCCCTTAAATAGATCAGCGGCGTCAGCCGACCTTCCCGCCGCACTCCGCGCAGAACTTCGCGCCCGCCGCGAGCCCCTTGCCGCACGACGAGCAGAACTTCGCGCCCGCCGGGCTTCCGGCCGCGGCGCCCGCCGCCGGAGCGTTCGGGTTCAAGTTTCCCATGGCCTGGCCCATCATCTGGCCCATGCCGAGGCCCGCGCCAAGGCCCATGCCCGCGGTCAGGCCCGCCCCCGCGCCGCCGCCCTCGTTGCCGGCGGCCTTCTCCATGACGTCGAGGGTGCGCTTCTGCTGATACTTGTCGCCCAAGATGTCCACCTCGGCGCGGTCGGCGAGCGCTTTCTTCAGGCGCAGGACGGTATCGTCGTCCTCGGGCACGTCCACCGAGTTCAGGTAGAAGTTCACGAGCTTCACGCCGAACATCCCGAAGTCCTGCGCGAGCTTGGTCTGGATCGCCCCGGACATCTCCTCGAGGTGAGCCGCGATCTCGAGGACGTTGATCTTCTGCTTCACGATCGTCTCGGCGATGTAGTCCTTGGCCTTGGTGAGCAGGACGCCGCGGAAGTAGTTCGACAGCTGGTCGGTCGTGAACTGCGGGCTGGTCGCCGAGAGCTGGGTCACGAAGGCGCGCGAGTCGGCGACCTGGATCGCGAACTGGCCGAAGGCGCGCACGGGCAGGAAGACGTTGAACTTGGGATCGAGCACGGGAATGGGGCTGTTGGTGCCCCACTTCACATCCATGTTCACGGCCTTGTTGACGTAATAGATCTCGGCCGCGAACGGGGTCTCGCCGCCGAAGGGCATCTTGATGAATTTACGCAGGAGCGGGATGTTCGCCGTACGAAGAGTATGGGTGCCCGGCCCCAGCACGTCGAGCGCCTCGCCGCCCTTGAAGAAGATGGCCTCCTGAGCCTGGTTGACGATGACCTGGGTGCCCCAGCTGAGGTCGTCCGGCGGGTAGCGCCAGACGAGCACGTTGCCGGGGCCGTCATACTTGACTCGATCGATTATGGCCATGGTGGGGTGTAACCTCCAGAATCTTTACTATAGCCTCCGCGCCGGACGCTGTCAACCCTTTAGCGCCGTGGAGCGCTCCTCGGCTATCATCGCCGCGATGTCGTCGGGACGCAGGCCGAAGCGCCCGCCGAAGGAATGAAGGGCGGACCGCTCGCCCTCGCTCACCGAGCCGTCGGCGAGGCTCATGCGGATCATGCCGTGAAGCATCGTCTCGGCCTGCTCGCCGTTCTCGACGCGGGGGGCGTCGAGATGCCCGGCGCGGGCGGCGGCGGAGATCTCGGCGGCCTTGGCCGGCGGCAGGCCGCGGCTTTGGGCATAGGCCGCGAGAAAGGCTTTCTCGGCGAGGCTTTCCTCGCCGTCGGCGAGCGTGGCGCGGGCCAGGATCGCGTAGGCGTCGACCGGGCTCATGGCGGCGCCCCAGTTCGCGCCCGCGATGCCGGCCTGGGCCCGCTCGGCTTTGACGGACAGGGCCGCAGGCCTCTTCCATTCGCCGAACGCCAGGAGCTCGGTCAGCACCCACTCTTTTTTGCCGTCGTTGAGCGGGGCGGAGCAATACGCGCAGGCCGCCGCGGAGCGCTCGGCCGGGGGCGCGCCGCAGGACGGGCAGCGCGCCGTACGCAGGCCCTGGCGGATGTCGGTCCTGGCCTCGGCCGCGCGGCGCAGCACGAAGAAATGGGAGCGGAGCTCGCCGGCGGCGGACCATTTCACGACGACGTGCGCGCGCCGCCAGGCGCCGGCGTCCTCGAACGCGACGACCTCGACCGCTCCGACCGCCGCGTTCTCGAAGGCCGCGCCCCAGCCGCCGGCCGCCGCGAATCCGGCGCAGAATTCCTCGTCGGCCACCGCGCGCATGGGTCCCGGGTCGCCGAGGCGGCGCGCGTCGAGCCAGCGCCAGAAGATCACCGAGGCCCGGTCCTCGAGCGCGGGGAGGCTCAGCGCCGGGTCCTCCGCGGCGACCGCGGCCCAGCCGTCGATGTCCCGCGAGGGATCGTTCAGGCGCCACTCGCAGCTTTGCGTGATCTCGGTGAGCACCCAGTCGTATTCCCCCGAGTTGACCCAGGTCTTGCACGAGGCGCACTGGGCTGCGTCCGCGATCGGCAGCGGCGCGCCGCAGCTCGGGCAGCTTCCCTCGATGAGGCCGGGGGTCTTGAGCGTTTTCGCCCCGGGCCGGCGCAAAAAGGTCCAGACCTCCTCGAAGCGCTGGCGGCCCGTCGAGCCGGAGACCATCGCGCCCGCGTCGTCCACCATGCGGTCCGACGCCGCGGCCGTGACGCGCACGCACAGCTCATCGAAGTGCTTGTCGCTGACGCAGGCGAGCAGCTCGGCGTCCTCGACCTCGACATTCTCCATCAGATTGCGCAGGCCGCGGGCCTTCAGGCCCGCGAGCTGACGCTCGAAGCGCTCGCGCACGCCGTCCGAGATGAAGGCGCGCGCGGAAGCCATGTCGCCCGCGCTCCAAGCCTCCTGTATTTTCAGGAACGCCGTCTTCGCCCGGCGAAGGAACTGCTTTTCATCGAACGCCGGGTCCCGGGCCCGAAGGCGCGCCAGCTCCCCCACCTTTCGCGTCGAGAGCTGGGCGCCGCCGCGCGCCGTTGCCTGCAGGCCCCATTGGGACGACGGGGCGGCGCGGACCTCGTCGTTGATCTTCCACAGCATGTAGAGCAGGAAGAGCGTGAACGGAACGCCGACGATGGGCTTCTGCATGACGAGGCGCACGTACAGATACAGGAAGGTGAAGAGAAGGTCGCCGCCGCCGGAGGAGCCGCCGCCGGAGGAGGAATAGGAGTAAGAAGAGCCGGAGGACGAGCCGGAGTAGCTTTCGCCGCCCCCGGCGCGCGCGGCCGCGCGCACGGCGCAGAGGCCGACGACCGCCAAGATGAGGAGGAAACGGCGCATCGCCAGGAGTTTAGCCCCGGAACGGCGCCGCGTCAATCGCCCAGACCTTTCCCTCGCGCACGGCGAGACGGACGGGGCCAAGGGCGCGATTGCCCAGGCCGCGGCTGCCGCGGCGCAGGAGCTCATTCTTCAGTCCGAAACGGGCGCCCGTCAAAGTGAGGCGGGCGCTGGGCGCGGCGAGCAGGGAGAAGCGCGCTCCCTTCTTTAAAGGAAGGCGGTGCCGGCCGGGGCCGAGCAGCCGGGCCGTGCCGCCGTCCACGATGAGCGCGTCGAGACCCTCGATCTTCTCGAGCACGCCGACGTTCACGAGCTCGTGGTCGAGGCTCCCCCCGCGCGCGGCCGCGACGAAGACCTTCGCCGCGCCGAGACGCTTCGCCAGGTCCAGGGCCTTGTCGAAGTCCGAGCGGCCTTGGTCGCCGTCGACGAGATACACGACGCCGGCGGGCGCGGAGCGGCGCGGACGCGAGTCCATGTCGCCGACGACGAAATCAGGGGTCAGCCGCAGCGCCGCGGCATGGCGCGCCCCGCCGTCCGCGCAGATCAGCCAGTCCGCCATCCGCGCCGCGGCGCGAGCGGCCTGGGGATCTCGCAGTTCGCCGTTGAGGAGAATCAGCGCGTATTTTTCGCGCTTCACGGGAGAGGGAAGGCCTCGGTCCGGACCGCCCCGCCTTCGCCCGGAGGATAGTCAAGGCCGAGCAGGCGGCCGAGCGTCGGAGCCAAATCCACGGTCGCGGCCGGCGTCGCCGTGAGCCCCGCGCGCACGCCGCGTCCCCAGAAGACGAGCGGCACGCGCGCGTCGTAGTCCCAGACCGTGCCGTGGCTGGTGCCCGGGGCCTTATCGTGCAGCAGGACGCCCTCGGCCATGATCGCCCAAAGATCGCCGGAGCGCGTGGGATCGAACGAGCGCCGGAACTGGTCGTCGAAGGGCGTGCCCTTCTCGCCCGCGACGAAGACGCCCGCGAGGCCGTCCACGCCGGCGAGAATTTTCGCGGACTCCTTCAGGAACGTGCCCCACTCGAGGCCGCGCGCCTCGGCGGCTCGCCGGTTAAGATAGAGGTACGGAATCTGCGTGGAAACGAGCCAGCGCCCGTCCTTCAGCGGCCAGCGCTTCTGCAGCACGTTCTCGAGCGCGTCACCGAAGGTCATCCAGTTGAGACGGCGCACGCCGGCCGCCTTGCCCGAGGCGTCCTCGGGCGCGAGGATGGCGCCGTGATCCGAGGAGAGCGCCAGCGCCATCGAGCCGCCCGTGATCTTCTCCAGCCGCGTCAGCAGCCGGCCGCTGATCGCGTCGAGCGACGTCAGCTGCGCGTCCATCTCGGGGACCTCGAGCCCATAGGAATGACCGACGAGGTCGGTGCCCGAGTAGCTCACGAGCAGGAGATCGGTGGCCGGGCCCCGGCCTACGCGCTCGCGTTTGATCAGCTCGTCCGTGAGCATCTCGAGGGCGGCGTCGTAGGCCGGGCTCGCGATAATGTCCTTGGGAACCCGGCCGTTTTTGGCCGGCAGCAGCCCCTTCTTCATGAGGTCCGCGTTGAACGCCGAGAGCCAGACGGGGCGCTTATAGTAGGAAGAGGTCGTGAATTCGCCCTTGAAGCGGTCGAACCAGAGGGCGAGATCCGCCTTGCGGCCGCCGAGGATGACCGCGCTGCGGTCCTTGCCCGACACCGCGAAAACCCGCGCTTTCGGGTCGGCGGCCTTGAGCGCGTCGGCGAGGGTCGGGCCCTGGAGATGCTCGGGCCCGATCCCGTAGATCGAGTCGGCCACGCAGTAGGCGTCCGCGCCCGCGACACGGTCGAACCAGTCGTTGCCGACTATGCCGTGCACCGCAGGCGAGCGTCCCGTCGAGATCGCGGCGTGTCCGGGCGCGGTCTCCGTGGGAACGTGAAGGTGGCGGGCCTGCGAGAAAACCGCGCCCTCGCGGCGCAGACGGCGGAAGCCCCCGTCGGGAAGATCGGAACGATCCAGATACTCAGGACGCATCTGGTCGACGACCACGACCACGCCCAGGCGAACGGCCGCTTGAGCGGAGGAGCCGAGCAGCAGCATGACGCCGAGCAGGAGATTAGGGCGAATCATCGTTCTCGATCTGCAGAGTCACATGGGTGATGGCGAAGCGTTCGGCCAGCACGGCTTTTCCGGCGGCGAGCGCCTCGGCATGATCGCGTCCCTTGGCGAGAACGAGATGCCCGCTGAGGGCGTCCTGGCCCTGCGTGAGCGACCACAGGTGGAGATCATGCACGTTCATGACGCCCGGGATGCCCGCCAGCCCTTCGCGGATCTCCTCGACGTTGAGATGGGCCGGCGCGCCTTCGAGCAGAATATTCACCGAATCGCGCAGCAGCCAGAAAGCGGTCATCACGATGCCGCCGCAGATCAGGACGGTGACGAGCGCGTCGACCCGGTACCAGCGCGTGTAGTAGATGACGACGCCCGCGATCAAAGCGCCGACCGAGCCGGCGCCGTCGGACAGCACGTGGAGCAGGGCGCCGCGCAGGTTTATGTTCGTGCGGCTCGCCTTCCAGAGCATCGCGGCGGAGGCCATATTGCAGAGCAGGCCGATGAAGGCGACGGCGATCATCGGCCCGGCCGCGACCGTCGTCGGGAAGGCGTAGCGCGCCCACGCCTCGCGCAGGAGGAATCCCGTGGCGACCATGAGCGCGATCGCGTTGCCCAGGGCGGCCAGGACCTCGACGCGCCGGTAGCCGTAGGTGCGCTTGGGGTCGGCGGGCATGCGCGCCAGCACCGCGGCGACCATGGTCAGGCTCAACGCCAGCAGATCGACGGCCATATGCGCGGCGTCGGCGATCAGCGCCAGGCTGCCCGTCCACCAGCCGCCCGCGAGCTCGACGAAGAAGATGACGCCGGTCAGCGCGATCGCGCCGTACAGCGGACGCTCGGCTTCGCCGTCGGCGTGATGGTGGTGGCCGTCGCCGTGGGCGTGGTCGTGGGACATCAGACCTTGGGCTTCCGGTTCTGGCGGGCGATCTCGTAAAGCAAAGCGGTGGCCGCGCACGACGCGTTGAGGCTGCCCACGCCGTGCTCCGACTGGGGCACGCGCATCAGCTCATCGCAGGAGGCGCGCACGAGCGGGCGCATCCCGTAGCCCTCCGAGCCGATGACGAGAACGCAGGGCGTGTTGATCACGCAGTCCCAGGCGTCCTTGCCCGAGGCGTCGGCGCCGTACACCCAGAACCCGTGCTTTTTGCACAGGTCCAAGGTCTGCGCGATATTGACGACGCGATGGACCGGAATCTTGAGCGCGGCGCCGGCCGACGCCTGGATGACGGCCTGGGTCACGGGTGCGGAGCGCCTCTCGGGGATCACGACGCAGCGCGCGTGGAGCTGGAGCGCGGAGCGCGTGATGGCGCCGAGGTTGTGCGGGTCCTGGATCTGGTCGAGCACGACCACGACGAGCCCTTTCTTACGCTCGTCGTCGAGGCCCTGCACCCACTCGGAGAAGGTCGCGGCGGGATCGTAGGAGACGCGGATCGCGACGCCGCCGTGCTTGCCGCCCTTGACCGCGCGGTCGAGCTCCGGGCGCGACATGTAGCGGAGCTGCACGTCGAGGTCCTTGGCCTGCTTGATGAGCGTGCCGATGTTGGGGTTCGCCAGCTCGTGCTCGATCCACATCTCGCGGCAGTCGTAAGGGGTCTTGGTCAGAGCCTTGGCCACGGCGTCGAAGCCGCCGAGCCAGCGCGTTTCCGCGTTCGCGGGCTTGTCTTCACCGGACGGCGTTCCGCCGTCCCCCGCGGCTTCGCCGCGCCTCGCCTCGCCGCGCAGCCGCTCCTGGCGGAACTTGTCGTGATGACGCTTCTTATCGAAGTGCCGATCCTTGTTGAAGGGCTTCTTCGGCTTTCCGTGCTGCGGGCGATCGGGACGATCAGGACGATCGGGACGGCGGCCGAATTTATTTTTCACTTTTTAACCGCCTTGGAGCCGTCTTTGCCGTCGAGCACTTTAAAGCCCGCCGCTTCGATCTCTTTGCGCAATCGGTCCGCCTCGGAGAAGTCCTTGCGCGCCTTCGCCTGCGTGCGCTGCTCCACCATGGCGAGGACGCCGGCCGGCACGGCCTCGACGGCCTCGGCGTCGAACAGGCCGAGGGCGAACACGGACTCGGCCTCATCGAGGAAGGCCTTCTTGGCCCCGTCCGGCAGGTCCGACTTCAGCGCGTCCCAAACGACGGCCAGCGCGGACGGAGCGTTCAGGTCGTCGGCGAGCGCGGCCTTGAACCGGGCAGAAAATTCGGCGCAATTGGGCTTCGCCCCGGCGCCGGCGACGGCCGCCGCCGCGTCCTTCAGCCGCCGGCGCGCGGTCTTCGAGCCCTCGAGGGACTCCCAGGTGAAATCGAGCTGCTTGCGGTAATGCGCCGTCAGGCAGTGGTACTTATAGTCGAGCGGCGAGAAGCCCTGCGCCTTCAGGTCAGACAGCTTAACGAAGCCGCCGGAGGACTTGGCCATCTTCGCGTTGTTCATCAGCAGGAACTCGGCGTGCATCCAGACCTTGGCGAAGGGCTTGCCGGTCGCGCCCTCGGATTGGGCGATCTCGTTGGTGTGGTGGACCGGGACGTGGTCGATGCCGCCGCAGTGGATGTCGAGCGTCTCGCCCAAAAAGCGCATGGCCATGGCCGAGCATTCGATGTGCCAGCCCGGAAAGCCTTTCCCCCACGGCGACTCCCATTCCATCTGGCGCTTCGTGCCCGCGGGCGAGAACTTCCACAACGCGAAATCGGTGATGTGGCGCTTCTCGGCGTTGGCCTCGACGCGGGCGCCCGACTTCAAGCCTTCCAAATGCTCCTTCGTCATGAGCTTGCCGTAGTCGGGCAGCTTGGCGGTGTCGAAGTACAGGCCGTCGGCGGTCTTGTAGACGAAGCCCTTGGCCTCGAGCTTTTGAATGAGGACGATCTGCTCGGGAATATGATCCGTCGCCTTGCACAGGACGTCGGCCGGGAGCAGCTTGAGCTCCTTGCAGTCGTTTAAAAACGCGTCGGTGTAGAACTTCGCGATGTCCCACGCGCTCTTGCCCTCGCGGGCGGCGCCGACCTCCATCTTGTCCTCGCCCTCGTCGCCCTGGCTGGTCAGGTGGCCGACGTCGGTGATGTTCATCACGCGGTGGGGCGCGAAGCCGAGAAGCGCGAGCGTGCGCACCAGGACGTCCTCGAAGACGTAGGTACGGTAGTTGCCGACATGCTGGTAGTTGTACACAGTGGGCCCGCAGGTATAGAGGGAGACCTTCGGCGCCGCGGCGGGCGCGAAGTCGTCCTTGGTGCGGGTCAGGCTGTTGTAGAGACGCAGGGCCACGAGGCTATTCTAGGAAATCGCGGGCTTCCTGACGCATCAAGCGATGGCCGCATCGTTGCTCAGCATCGATAGAAAAGGGGGGTTATGTCGATCTTGACCATGGCGATCATGGCCTTCGCGGTGCTGTTCTTTATTCGCCAGCCATGATGACCGGGACCATCGTGGAATTCCTGTTGTGCGGCCTGGCGATACTCCTCGCCGGGACCCTTCTGACGCGCTGCGCGGACAGGATCGCCGAGCTGAGCGGCCTGGGCCGGGTCTTCGTCGGGAGCGTCTTTCTCGCGGCCGCCACCTCCCTGCCCGAGCTGAGCGTGGACATGAACGCCGTGCGGCTCGGCAGCCCCGATCTCGCCGCCGGAGACCTTCTCGGCAGCAGCTTGATGAATCTGCTCATCCTCGCCGTGCTCGATACCGCGGGGCTATCCCCTCGCCGCGCCTTCGGCGCCGACTCGCGCCAGCACGCCCTCGCCGCCTTGCTGAGCATACTTCTTACCGCCTGGGTCGGCCTGGCCGCGGCTTCGGGAGGAGGGACGGAGGTCTTCGGAGCGGGGATGTTCTCCTGGGGCCTGGTCGCTCTCTACGCGATGGGGCTTCGCGTGGTCTGGCTCGAGCAGGACCGCCCCGACATCACCGCCGGGGTGAAGAAGCCGACCGAGCGGCTGGCGAGCGCGTTGGCTTGGCCCGTCGCCGGCTATGTGGCGGCGTCGATCGCGATTCTCGTCGTGGCGCCGCTTCTGGCCGCTTCGGCCGGCCGGCTCGCCGCCCTCTCCGGACTCGGCCAGACCTTCTTCGGCACCACGGCGTTGGCCCTGGCCACCTCCTTGCCCGAGCTCGTCGCCACCGTCACGGCCTTTCGCATCGGCGCCCCCGATCTGGCGTTGGGAAACATATTCGGAAGCAACGCGTTCAACATGGTCCTCTTTCTTCCCCTGGACCTGGCGATGCCCGAACCCTTCTTCGGCGCCGTGCGGCCGGAGCACGCGCTGACCGCCTTCGCGGTGATCGCGGCGACGACGCTCGCCGTCATGGGGCAGGTGCTCAAGCCCCGGGCGCGGCGTTGGTTTCTGGAGCCGTCCCCGGAGATGATCGCGATCCTGATCGCCGGCCTATTATGGCTGTTGTACCGCTGCCGCGATGGTATCGGGGCCCTGTCGTGATATGCCGAGGGGCCGGTAAGGCCGCCACGAAGCCGCTACGAATTCTTTACGGGCCGGCCGTGGCCGGCGGCCCCGAAATTCGGCGATGCTGTTCTCCCGCAGAGAAAATCTGCTTATTAAGGAGACCGCCATGATTGCGACCCAACTGAAAGAGATCGGGATTGAATATCCTCACGCCAGAGAAGTCATTGCCCAGGGGCAGTACAGCTTCCGCGTGTCCGCCCCTAACGACGCGAAGGAGGTCCGCCTCTCGATCGACGACGGCCCCTGGCAGCTCTGCCGGGCGAACAACGGCTACTGGTGGTTCGACTGGTTCGACTCGACCCCGGGCGAGCACGTCGCCGTGAGCCGCGTGATCGAGAACGACGGCTCCCTCATCCTCAGCCAGCCCCGCCTGTTCCAGGTGCAGCCTCGCTGATGCGCCTCGCCGCGGCGGCCCGGGGGCGGCTTTCCCGGGCCGTCGCCTTCGTCCTCGCGCTCGCGTTCGCGTTCGCCGGCTCAGCCCGGGCGGAGCCGCCGGCGCGGGTGCTGCGTTTGGAGGCCAAGGGCGCGATCACCCCTCCGTTGAGCGCGCACATCCGGGACGGGATCGCCGCCGCCGAGTCCGCGGGGGCCGGCGCGCCAAGGTGATCATCGCCGAAGGCGAGATGCAGGCCTCGAAGAAGCTGGCCGAGGCGGCGGGCATCCTCAGCGCCCAGCCGTCGGGCATGCAGCTGCGCTTCCTGCAGACCGCCCAGACCTTGGGCGGAGAGAGGAACACCACTTTATTCTTCCCGCTGCCGATGGATCTGATTCAGGCCGTGATGAAGAAGCTCGGCCCCACGGGCTAGGAATGTCCGGCGGCGTACATGCCGCCGAGGATGAGGGCGCCGCCGGCCATGCTCCACGCGGTGATCGGATCGCCCTGGAGGCCGACGCCGAGCAAGACGCCCACGACGGGCTGAAGGAAAATGAAGTTGGCGACCTTCGAGGCCTCGACCCGCTTGAGCGCGACGTTCCACAGGATGACGCCGAGAAAGCCGCCGGCGACGGCGAGATAAGCCATCGCCAGCCACGCGCCGCCGCTCGTCGCCGCCCAGGCCGAGGGCTGCGTCCCCGGCAGCGCCCAGAGCGCCACGCCGAAGAACCCGATCACCGAGGTGATCGCGGTGAAGTCGAGCGGGTCCACGCGCTTGAGCGCCGATTTGCCGAGCACGCTGTACAGCGCCCAGCACGAGCCGTGCAGGGCAAGAATGAGATCGCCTTTGAGACGGTCGGTGAACGCTCCGGACAAGGTCGGCAAACCCTGAAAAGCGATGAGCAGGGCCCCGCTCAGGCCGAGAACGAGCGAGACGACCTTCAGGCCGGTCAGCGCCTCGCCGAGGAAGACGGCGGAGAGCAGCACGATCGTGACCGGCTCGATGCCGACGAGCAAAGACGCGCTCGTGGCCGAGGAGAGCTTCACGCCGTAGGTTCCGAGCGCCAAAGGCAGCGCGTAGCCGAACAGGCCGACGCAGACCATGCGCGCCCAGTCGCCGCGGGTCGCCGTCGCCAGGCGACTGCGGCCGCGCCATACGAACGGCAGGAAAAGGACCCCGCACAGCGCCATGCGCCAAAGAATCAGATCCTTCTCGGAAAACCCCTTGAGAGCCTCGACGCTGACCGCGTAGGTCGATCCGCCGATGATGTTCGAAACGGCGATCAGGAGATAAGGCAGGGTCAGCGCGCCAGGACGGTGGCGACGGCGTGGCAGGCGATGGCCTCGCCGCGGCCGATCGCGTCGAGGCCTTCGTTGCTCTTCGCCTTGAGGCTTACCCGCTCCGCGGGTAAGTTAAATAGTGCCGCGAGCGACGCCTTGAGCTTATCGTAGTGCGGCTTGAGCTTGGGCTCCTCCGCGATCAAGGTCGCGTCGAGATGAATGATCTCGCCGCCGAAGGCGGCGGTTTTCGCCAAAACGTGAGCGACGATGGCTTTTGATTCGAGCCCTTTGAATTTGGGGTCGGTGGGCGGGAATGCGATCCCGATCTCCCCCAAACCGAGGGCTCCCAACACCGCGTCGCAGCAGGAGTGCAGGACCGCGTCGCCGTCCGAGTGCCCAAGCAGACCCTTCGTGTGCGGAATCTTCACGCCCGCGAGCCACAGCTCGCGGCCCTCGACGAGTCTATGGATGTCGTAGCCGAAGCCCGTGCGGCTCTCGCGGCGGCCGCCCTCGCGCGCCTCGATGATCGCAGCCGCCATCGTGATGTCCTCCGGGGTGGTGATCTTGAAATTTTCGTACGTGGATTCGACGAGCGCGACCTTATGGCCGCAGCGCTCCACGAGCTGGCTTTCGTCGGTGGCGTCCGCGTCGCCCGCGAACTTCTCGAGCGCTTCCTTTAAGATCGAATACCGATAGGTCTGCGGCGTCTGCGCGGCCCAATAGCGGGATCGCTCCGGGGTTTCGCAGACGATACGCGTCTCGCTTCGCTCGACGATTTTCAGCGTATCCTTCACCGGCACCGCGGCGACCGCCGCGCCGGATTTCGCGGCCTCGGCGAAGGTCGCGCGCGCGATCTCGGGCGTGATCATGGACCGAGCTCCGTCATGAACGGCCACGACCTCGACGCCCGCGGGCAAGGCGGCGAAGCCGTTGCGCACCGAGCCCATGCGCGTGGGCCCCGCGGCCACGACCTTGACCTTGCCGCCGGCCAAGCGAGCGCCGTGCTCCTTGAAGGAATCCTCGCCCAGCACGAGGACGACGCTCTCGACCTCGGCCATGCCGACGAAGCATTTAAGCGACAGCTCCGCGACCGTCGAGCCGGCGAGCGGCAGGAACTGCTTCGGGCGCCCCATGCGGGACCCCGAGCCGCCCGAGACGATGATCGCCGCGGCGCGCATTACGCCGGCTGACGTTCCACGCGAGCCTCGGGCTTGGCCTTCGCGAAGATCATGCGGCCGTTGGAGGTCTGGTGGATCGAGGTCACCGTCGCCTCGAGGCGCTTGCCCACCGAACGGCGGCCGTCCTCGACGACGACCATCGTGCCGTCGTCCAGGAAGCCCACCCCCTGCTCGCGCTCCTTGCCCTCCTTCATGACGAACACGCTCATCGTCTCGCCGGGCAGGACCACGGTCTTAAGCGCGGAGGAGAGATCGTTGACGTTGAGCACGGTCACGCCCTCGAGCGTGGCCACCTTGTTGACGTTGAAGTCGGTGGTGACGATCTTGGCGCCCATCTCGCGGGCGAGCTTGACCACCTTGCCTTCGACCTCGGCGATCTCAGGTATGTCCTTGTCGAGGATGCGCACGGGCACGATGTGGCCTTCCTGCAGGCGGGCGAGCACGTCGAGGCCGCGGCGGCCGCGGGCGCGCTTCATCGGATCCTCGGCGTCGGCGAGGCGGTGAAGCTCGGTCAGCACGAAGCGCGGCACCACCACGGTCCCCGAGAGGAAGTGAGTCTCCACGACCTCGGCGACGCGGCCGTCGATGATCACATTGCAGTCGAGAATCTTGAGATCCGAGCCGCGCTTCTTGCCCATTTTCAACAAATCTTTATCCAGATCGTCGAGCTCGGGGAACTTGCGGATCGCGATGACGAGGCCGAGGACGCCCAAAGCGAAGAAGCGAAGAAGCGTGAACTTCTCCCAGGGCTTATAGAGGTCCTCGTTGCCGATCTGAATCACCATGTAGTCGAGCAGGCGCGCGACGATGATGCCGACCGCGGCGCCGAGCACGCCGGCCATGATCGTGAGCAGGTTCAGCTCGGCGATCAGGTACTCGATGGCGACGATCAGCAGGCCGACGCCGACGCCGATCGCGATGCCGGTCGCGTTGGGCGAGATCTTGGCGAAGTAAACGATGGCGGGACAGGTGAGAACGACGCTTAGACGAAACAGCCAGGTGTACATGGAATGCCTCCGACGGAGGATATAACGGAATTAATGGTCCTATTCTACGAAATAGGAGGAGGGGTTACTCGACGCCAAAAGCGGCTTGCGCCGCTTCGCGAAGGTCCGTCACGCCCGTGACCGTCAGGCCGAGGGTCTTGGGCAGGTCCTTGGCCGCGCGCGCGGGCACGAGCGCCCGCTTAAAGCCCGCCTTCGCCGCCTCCCGCAGCCGCAGCTCGAGCTGCGGGATGCGGCCGACCTCGCCGAGGAGGCTGACCTCGCCGAGGAGGATCAGGTCGGACGGGACCGACTTCTCGCGCCACGAGCCGGCGACGGCGAGGCAGGCGGCGAGGTCCAGCGCTGGATCTTTGAGGCGCAAGCCGCCGGCCAGGCTGACGAAGCAGTCGCGGTCCTCGAGGCGAAGGCCGATGTGGCGCTCCATCGCGGCGAGCAGGACGAGGACGCGGTTGAGATCGAGCCCCGTGGACATGCGGCGCGGCAGGGGATAGCGCGTGGGCACGACCAAGGATTGGACCTCGACGAGGACGGGGCGGGAGCCTTCGAGCGCCACGGAGACCGCCCGCCCCGGCGCGGCGGCGCGGCCAAGCTCGGCGGCGAAGAAGGCGGTGGCGTCCTTTACTTCCTTAAGACCCGTCTCCCCCATCTCGAACAGCCCCAGCTCGTCGGTCGGTCCAAAACGATTCTTCTGGGCGCGGAGCACCCTTAGGAGATCATGATTCTCCGTGTCGAAATACAAAACCGTGTCGACGATGTGCTCAAGCACCTTGGGGCCGGCGAGCGAGCCGTCCTTGGTGACGTGGCCGAGCAGGAAAACGATCGTGTCGTTCTTCTTGGCCGCGCGCACGAGCTCGGCGGCGCACTCGCGCACCTGGCCGACGGAGCCGGGGCTCGACATCAGCTGCGGATGCGTGACGGTCTGAATCGAGTCGAGCACCATGGCCCAGGGCTTGACCTGGTCCATCGCGGAGAGAATTTTCGACAGCGAGGACTCGGACACGAGGTAGAGCTGCTCCGAGCTGAGCCCCAGGCGCTTGGCGCGGCTCGACACCTGGCGCAGGCTTTCCTCGCCGGAGGCGTACAGGAACGGGCCTTTCTCCGCGAGCTTCGCCGCGGCCTGGAGCATGAGCGTGGACTTTCCGATGCCGGGAGGCCCCGCGAGCAGGATGACCTGGCCGGGGACGATGCCGCCGCCGAACAGGCGGTCGAGCTCGGCGATGCCCACGGGCGTGCGCTTTTCAGGCAGTTCGTTGGCGTCCTTGAGCGCGGTGACGGCCGAGGAGAATGAGGTGAGCTGGCCGGTCACAGCGGAGCCCCTAGGAGCACCCGCGGCCGAGATGGTATCGGACAAAGCGCCGGCCCGGGCCTCGACGACTTCTTCGGCCATGGAGTTCCACTCGGAGCAGCCCGGACACTGGCCCATGGGGCGGCTCGCGGAATGCCCGCAGGCTTGGCAGCAAAAGACGGTTTTTAGTCTGGCCATGGGTGGAAGTATACTGGATAAACCGATTTAGTACAAGTGTTCGAATAGTCTAATTTTCCAACCACCTCCCCCTTTATACGATTACGGGGTGCCGAAAGTTCCCAGTCGGGGCTTGCCGCGGGCGGGCCAATGAAACTATTTTGCGGGTCGATCGTATGATTGAGGGGCGGGCGCGATGTCATGCGACTTATCCCCAGGAGGGCCTTCAACTGTTGTTAACAACAGTTGGAGCAGCGATTGTGGATAACTCACAATTGACGGACGAAGAATTAATAAAACGGGTCGAAGAGTTGGCGGGCGATCTTCGCACGAAGACCGTCGAACTCGTGGAAAGCCTGGTTGAACTTGACGAGCGCAAGCTTTACTTTGGCAATCACTGTTCGCTCTTCGAGTACTGTGTATTTCATCTCAAAATGTCCGACGGAGCCGCTTACCGCCGCATTCGGGCGGCTCGAGCGTTTCAGGCTTACCCTCCCGTGAAGCCGCTGTTGCGATCCGGACAACTCTCCTTGGAATCGTTGGCTATGCTGCATCCCTTTCTGAACGACGCGGACGCGGGAACCTTGGTGGCGCAAGCAGCCGGAATGAGAGTCTGGGAGGTCGAAAGACTCGTGGCACCGCGACGAACGGAGGCTCCGCGCCGAGACGTGGTGCGATTCGTCCCCGCGCCCACTCCTGACATCGCGCGCGTGGCGGAGATTGCGCCGCCAACGGACGCATCGCTATTCGACGTAGCGACCAACGCCGCGGCCCCCTCTCCAATGGCCGCTCCCGCCCCGCCGGCCTCCCCCGACGTCCGCATCGCCTTTACGGCGGATGCTGCGTTCTTTATGCTGATGAGAGAAGCTCAAGCCGCGATGAGGCATAAATATCCGGACGGACGGCTCGACGGGGTGTTTCGCGACGCGCTCAAGGCGCTGCTTAAGAAAAAGAGGCCATGGGCCTCTTAGGCGGGCGGCCCGGCTACTTCTTCGAGCGGCCCCTGCTTCCCGCCGCACCGAAGGACACCATGCCGAACAGGTAGGCGATGTCGGTGTCCTCGAACATGATGTTGATCCAGGTCTGGTAGCGCGGGACCTCCGCGAGGTCCTCGACGCGGCCGCCGAGCGAGACATACTTCTGGACGCGAACCTTCGCGCCGAGGTCGTAGAAGGGCTTGTCGAGACGGCGGCCCGACACGATGCGGTTGCGGCCGAAATCGTGGGCCTGGGCCATGACGGAGACGCGGCCCAGGAGCGGGTCCTTGTGGAACGGCGTCAACGTGACGCGGGCGCCGCCGCCGGAACGGATCACGCCGAAGCCGACGTCGTACCAGCCCTTCTCCCACCCCAGCAGGGCGTCGACGCGGTTGGGCTGGGAGTAGTCCGCCGTCGTGCTGTGCGGCGCGTCGTTGAGGTTGGCGAGGTTGGAGCCGCCGACGTAATAGTAGCGCCCCTCGCGCGGCGAGATCTTCAGGCCGATGTCCACCTTCGACGTGCGTATCGCGTGCTCGTAGCGCCAGTCGTAGTTCCAGTACACCTTGAACTGCGTGATCCGGCCGAGCACATCCTTCGCGGTGCCGGCGGCTTCCTTGACCGAGGCGATCGTCTCCTTGACGTCCTCCTTGACCTTCTCGTCGTGGAGGAGCGCGCCGACGGCGCCCTTGCTCGTCTCGAGGCTCGCCATCATGTTGTTGGACTTGGCGAGCAGGGAGTCGAGCTTCTCGGTGATGTCGTCGGTGCGGCCCAGCGCCTTCTCGAGCTTGGGCTTGGTGGTCTCGATGAGGTCGTTGAGGTTGGCCGTCATCTCGCGCACGTTGGCCACCGTTTCCGTCATGTTGTCGGCGAGCGTGCCGCGCGGGCCTTCCTTCGTGAAGCCGTCGAGGAGCTTCTCGAGCTTCGCGAGCGCCTTGGTCAGGGACTTCTCGATGGAGACGGGGTCCTCGCCGCGGATCGTCGAATTGGCCGCGATCACGCCCTGCGAGCGCGTGCCCTGATCCACCTGGAGGTATTTCGAGCCGATGATGCCGGTCGATCCGATCTGGAACAGAGCGTCGTTGTAGATATCCACGCCGCGACGGATGGACATGGTCACGCGCGCGCCGCCGTCGGACAGCTCGATCGAGCGGACCTGGCCGACCTCGACGCCGGACAGCTTGACCGGGGCGTCCTTGGAGAGGTTGGCGACGTCGGAGAACTGGCCGTAGAGGGTGTAGCGCTTCTCGAAGGAGACGTCGCCGAGCAGGAAAATGGCGGTGGCGAGGAGCGAGAGCCCCCCGAGGACGAACGCGCCGACCTTGGTCTCGAGCGTCATCATCAGCTGGCTTTGGCGGGGTGGGCGTTGGAGGCGCCGTCCGCTTCGAATTCCTTGAGCTTCATCTTGATCGGGCCTTCACTCTTGCCGTCCACGAACTGACGCACGAAGGGATTATCGCTGATCTTGATGATTTCCGGATGGGCGACCTGCAGCACTTTTCCTTCGTGAAACATCGCGATGCGGGTGGCAACCTTGTACGCCGCCTTCATGTCGTGCGTCACCGCGATCGCCGTCACCTTCAGCTTCGTCTGAAGGTCCAAGATCAAATCGGCGATGACGTCCGTCATGATCGGATCCAAACCCGTCGTCGGCTCATCATACAAAATGTACGAAGGCTGGGCGGCGATGGCCCGCGCGAGCGCCACGCGCTTTTTCATGCCGCCGGAGAGCTCGGAAGGCTTGAAGTCCTCGACGTCCTTGAGGCCGACAAGGGCGAGGCAATCCGAGGCGATCTTGCGGTACTTGCCGGTCGGGATGTCGGTCAGGTAGCGCAGGCCGAAGGTGATGTTCTCCCAGACGGTCATCGAGTCGAACAGCGCTCCTTCCTGGAAGAGGTAGCCGAAGCGGCGGCGGTAGTCGGCGATCTCGGCCTCGGTCTTGAGCTTGGCGACCTCGATGCCGTCGACGACGATCTTCCCCTCGTCGGGATGATGTAGCCCGATGACGCACTTAAGAAAAGTGGATTTGCCGCAGCCGGAGCCCCCGATGATGACGAGCGTCTCGCCGGTCTCGACGCGGATGTCGATGCCGCGCAGGATGGTGCGGGGGCCGAAGCTCTTGATCACTCCCTCGGCGTCGATCATGTGATCCCGAACGCGTTGAGCACCGCGGTGACGAAGTAGTCGAGAATGAGGATCAGCACCATGCTGATGACCACGGCCGCGGTCGTGGCCTTGCCCACGCCCTCGGCGCCGCCGCGGGTCGTCACGCCCTTGAAGCAGGACACGAGGGAGATGACGGCCGCGAACACGAAGGTCTTGAGGAAGCCGTGCACGAAGTGCCGGATCTCCATGTTGTTGACGATGTCGTGCCAGTACACGGTCGCGGGAATCTGATATTTCGCGTGGGCCACGAGGTAGCCGCCCCAGATGCCGGTGAAGTCGGAGGCGACGGTCAGGAACGGGAGGACGACCATGAAGGCGATGAAGCGCGGAATCACGAGGTAGCGGATCGGGTCGGTGCCGAGGGTGTAGAGCGCGTCGATCTGCTCGGTGACCTTCATCGTGCCGAGCTCGGCGGCGATGGCGGCGCCGGCGCGGCCCGCGACGACGATCGCGGTCATGACGGGCGCGAGCTCCATGACGAGGGCGAAGGAGACGACCGTGCCCACGAACAGCGGCTCGTTGAAGAAGTGCTTGGAGGAGGATCCGGTCTGCAGGGCCAGAACCATGCCCGTGAAGAAGGCGGTCATCGCGGTCACGGGCAGGGACTCGACGCCGACCCTGACAATCTGGATCAAGGTCTGCCGCCACTCGATGCGGGAGCTCGTCATCCAGCCGAACGTCGAGCGCACGAGGAAGGTGAATTGCCCCGTTTCCTCGGCGGCGACGAGGACGGCCCGGCCGAGGGCGGCGACGGGGCCGCCGCTCAAGCGCCCACCGCCACGCGCGGCACTCGGCTCGAGAGCGCGGTCGCCGTTTCATATGGGATCGTGCCGCACAGACGTGCCAGCTCGGACGCTGTCACCGAGGCGGAGTTCTGGGAGCCGATGAGCACCACGTCGTCTCCGACGCGGGCGCGGGGCGCGTCGGTCACGTCGATCATAGTCTGGTCCATCGTGACGCGGCCGACGACGGGGCAGCGTCGGCCACCGACCAGAACAGAGGCGCGGTTTGACAGCGCGCGCGCGTAGCCGTCGCCGTAGCCGATCGGCAAGGTCGCGATCCGGGAGACCCGTTTCGCCCGCCAGGTCGCGCCGTAGCTGACGACGGCGCCCGCCGGCGCGGTCTTAATGTACACGATCTTGGTCTTGAGCGTGAGCACGGGAGAGAAGCCGGGGTACAGGCCGTAGGCGGCGAGCCCCGGGCGGACAAGATCGAAGCGCGCCTCAGGATGCCGGATCGCGGCGGCGGAGTTCGCCGCGTGCACGAGCGGCGGGCGTAGCCCGTCGCGCTCCAGGGATTTTACGACCCGGCTGAATGCTCGCAACTGCCGCGTCGTAAAATTGCGGTCATCCTCGGCCTTGGCCATATGAGTATACAGCCCCTGCACCCGAATACCTTTCACGGGGGCCAGCTCGCGCACCAGGGCCGCGGCCGCGTCGGGACGCAGGCCGATCCGGCCCATTCCGGTATCCACCTTTACATGAATGTTTATTTTGCGGCGCAAGCGCAAGGCCGCTTCGGCCACGCGCTTGGCGGACTCGAGGGAGGCGACGATCGGCGTCAGATCGTGCGCGGCGGCAGCGAGCACGCTCTCGAAAGGATAGAGGGAGCCGAGAACCAGAACCGGCAAGCGCACGCCCGCCTCGCGCAGGGCCATGCCCTCCTCGACGGAGGACACCCCGAGCCAGTCGGCCGCGCGCGACTTCTGAGCCGCAAGCGAGCAGAGCACCGCGTCGTGGCCGTAGGCGTTCGCCTTCACGACGAACATGAGCTTCACGCGGGGGCCGACACGCTTGCGGAGGAGGCGAAGGTTGCCGACGAGCGCGCCGAGGTCGATTTCAGCCCAGGTGGGCCGGAAAAATCGGCGCATCATGAGAACTGAGTCTGCGTTTCCTCGAAGGCGACGGGCTCTTCCGTGTTCGTCTCGTCGACGAAGCGCGTGATGCTGCGCAGGAAGGTGACGGGCACCGAGCCGGTCGGGCCCTGGCGCTGCTTGGCGATGATGATCTCGGCCTTGTTCTCGAGGGTCGGATCGTTGGGCTTGTAGTAGCCCTCGCGGTGGATCATCGCGACGACGTCGGCGTCCTGCTCGAGCGAGCCGGACTCGCGAAGGTCCGAGAGCTTCGGCCGGTTGTCCAGGCGCGACTTGTCCTCGCTGGCGCGCGAGAGCTGCGACAGGGCGATCACGGGCAAATTAAGCTCGCGGGCCAGCTGTTTCAGACCGCGGGAGATCTCGGAGACCTCCTGCTGCCTGTTCTCGCTGCGGCCGCCGCCGCCGCGCAGGAGCTGGAGGTAGTCGATGACGACCATGCCGAGCTCCTTCTTCTCCTGGCGCAGACGGGTCATCAGCTGACGCGATATGGTGCGCACGCTCATGACGGTCATGCCGGGATTGTCGTTGATGAACAGGGGCGCGTCGCCGAAGCGCGCGGCCGCTCCGGTCAGGTCCTGCCAGCGGTCGCGCTTGAAATAGCCGGTGCGGATGTCCTTGAGGTTGACCTTCGCCTCCGAGGCGATGAAGCGCTGCATGATCGCGTGCTTGTTCATCTCGAGGGAGAAGAACAGGACCGGCAGGTTCTTCTCGAGGACGGCGTGCGCCACCATGTTCAGGGCGATCGCGGTTTTCCCCTGAGAAGGCCGCGCGGCTATGAGAATAAGGTCCGACTTTTGGAAACCCGTCGTCATCTTGTCGAAGGCGCGCAGGCCGGTCGGGATGCCCGTGACCTCCTGCTTGCTGTGGTGCGCGCGCTCGATCTGCTCGACGACCTCGTGCACCAGGTCCTTCATCTCGGTGACGCCTTGCAGGGTCTGGCGCTCGGAGACCTTCAGGATCGACCCCTGGGCCTCGTCGAGAATCTGCTTGGGGTCCTTCTCCTGCGTGTAGCAGGCGGTGACGACGCCGGTGGCGACCGCGATGAGGTCGCGCAGGATGGCCTTCTCCTTGACGAGGCGGCCGTAGTACTCGACGTGCGCGGCGGTGGTGACCTTATTGATCAGCTCGGCCAGATAACTGCCGCCGCCGACGCCGTCGAGCTCGGACTTCTTGCGCAGCTCCTCGGAGACGGTGACGCCGTCGATCGCCTGGCCCGCGCCGAACAAGGTGAAGATGGAGCGGAAGATGCGCTTATGCGGATCGAGGTAAAAATCGGTCTCGTGCAGGAGATCGAGCGCCTTCTCGCAGGCCTCGCGCTCGATGAGCATCGAGCCGAGAACGGCCATTTCAGCCTCGAGGGCTTGAGGCGGGGTGGACGGATTTTGCGCCATGCGCCCCGCTGTTACTCGCGCGCGGTAACGGTGACTTTGACCTTGGCGATGACTTCAGGCTGAAGCCGGAGGGAAACCTCATGCTCGCCCGTGGTCTTGATCGCGGTCTCGAGGTGGATCGCGTTCTTGGGGACCTCGAAGCCCGCCGCCTTGAGGCTCTTCAGCAGGTCGGCCTTGCCGATCGAGCCGAACAGCTTGCCTTCCTCGGACGCCGGCGCCGAGAAGGACAGGTTGACGCCGGTGAGCTTCTCCGACAGCTCACGAGCGACCTTGACGTCGGCGGCGACGAGGGCCGCGCGCTTCTCCTTGCCCTTCTCCCAATACTTAAGGGAGGACTCGGTGGCCATCTCCGCGAGCTTGCGCGGGAGCAGATAGTTGCGGGCGTAGCCGGTCTTGACGTCCTTGACGTCGCCGGGGCGGCCGAGATTGTCGACGGTGCTGCGAAGAATGACTTTCATGACAGATACCTCTGCTTCGGTTCTTTAGCGGGTGACGTACGGCAGCAGCGCGAGATTGCGGGCGCGCTTGATGCAGCGGGTGAGCTGGCGCTGGTGCGACGCGCAGTTGCCGGTGATGCGGGCCGACAGAATCTTGCCCGTGTCGGTCGTGAAGGTGCGCAGAATCTGAATCTGCTTGAAGTCGATGTCGCGGACCTTCTCGGCGCAGAAGCGGCAGACCTTGCGGCGGACGGGGTAGGGAGCGCGGCGCCCTCCAGGGGCGCTGCTGCTCGGGCGGCGGGCGCCGGCGGCGGAAGGAGCGGACGCGGCGGAAGCGGACTCGGAAGCGGGGGCGGCGGTGGGCTCGGCGGACATCAGAACGGTACCTCCTCAATCTCTGCGCCGGCAGACGGCTCCGGCTCCGCGGCGCCGGACGAGCCGGCTCCCGCGGATTTCTCAAGAATCTGAACGCGACGCGCCTCGACTTCGATGCCGGAGCGCTTATTGCCGTCCTTGTCCTGATAGTCGTAGCTGCGTAGGCGGCCTTCGACGTGCACGGGGGCGCCCTTCTTGACGGCCTTGCCCACCTGCTCGGCGGCTTCACGCCAGATCACGCAGTTCACAAAAGTCGTATCGTCCTTGAACTCCCCGGTCTTGTCCTTGTAGCGCCGGTTGACGGCCAACCCGAAACGGCACATCGCCGTTCCGTTGGCGGTGTACTTGAGCTCGGGATCGCGAGTGAGCCGGCCCGTCAGGAGAACGGTGTTCTGCTGTTCGGGCTGGCGCGACTCGGCGGACATGTTTACGCCTGAGCCGCGGCCGGGGCGACGGCGGGCTTGATCTTCTTGGGCTTCTTCTCGCGCATCTTGCGATCCTGGACCAGGACGGTCATTTCGCGCAGGACGGTGTCGGAGACGCCGAAATTGTGAGCCATCTTCTTGAGGAGCGTGGGCGTGCCCTTGTACTTCAGGTACACATAGATGCCTTCGCGCGCCTTGCCGATGATGTGGGTCAGCTTGCGCCGGCCCCAGATCTCGTGCGTGACCAGCTCACCGGCCTCGCCGGAGATGGTCAGCTTGGTCTTCTCGACGAACTCCACGACTTCGGGATCGGCGAGGACCGGTTTAAGGATGAGTACAGTTTCGTAAATCTGCATGGTGTCCCACAATATAGCAAAGTCTTCCGTCGATGACAAGCATATTTTCCGGGGGCGGAGCTTGACGGGACGGAGGACCGGTGTTACTCTTCCTATTAATAAACCATGAGCCCGCGCCCGATGCTCGCCGTCATGATAGCTTTTTTCGCCGTCGCCCACGGACACGCGGAGTCGTTTAAATCCTGGGCGGCGCGCGGGGCCCGCGAGGAGCGCGAAAAGGACCCCAAGGCGGCCTTCTCCTCTTATTCCAACGCCCTGTCCATGTGGGAGGAGGACGACGGGAACGCGGCCAAGGCCAAAATTCTCTGCGCGCGCTCGCTGCTGCGCGAAAAAGAGGGCGACGACGCCGGCGCCCTGTCCGACCTCTCGGACTGCCTCGCCATCGACAAGAAGAACGCGAAGGGCCTCCACCGCCGCGGCGCGCTGCGCCTCAAGGCCGGCAAGACCCAGGAAGCGATCGGGGATTTCTACAAGGCGATCGCGCTCGACATACGGCTCGCGCCGGCGTACGCGGACCGCGCCCGCGCCTATGAAAGCCAGGGCGAGGCCGGCTTCGCCCGCGAGGACTACCGCATCGCTTGCGGCCTCGGCGTGAAGTCCGCCTGCGCCAAGGCCAAGGAGCTCGCCCCCCAGTCCGCGGCGAAGCCCGCGGGAAAGGCCAACGCGAAGCCGCAGCCCGCCGCGCCCGACTCCGAAGCCGAGGCGCCCCCGCCGGAGGAACCGGCGGAGGAGCCCGCCGAGGAGGCCGCCGAAGCCCCCCCTCCTACGCCCAAAAAGGCGGCCGCCGCGCCGCCTTACCGGCCCAAATTCAAGGATTGCCTGTCCGCGCTCGACTCGTGCATCGAAGGCGGCGATTCGTTCGGCGGCTGCGTGCGCGCGACGCCCAACTGCGACGCCAAGGCGGTCAAAGGCTGCTGCCCCGCCGCCTGCCTCAAGGCCTACCAGAAATCGATCAACCGGGAGCGCAGCGAGGCCCAGGCGTTTCGCGAGCACTTCACACCCGAGGCCGCCTGCGGAATCCCGCCGAAGGAAGAGGTGGAAGATTAGGCGCAGCGGCCCGTAATACTTGACAAAAGATAGCAGAGGACATACACTTTGAGTGTTAAGCGATTCTAAACGGTAGAGTTCAACGCTCAATTCATGAAAAAGAAGCGGAAGCAGGCGAAAAAAGGGATCAGCGGCCCGGTGCCCGACGTAATGGACATCAAGACGCTTGCCCTCTACCTCAGCATGGGCCGCTCCAAGATCTACGGCCTCATCCGCCAGAAGCGCATCCCCGCCTCGCGCATCGGCCGCCAGTACCGTTTTTCCAAGGATCTCGTCGACGCCTGGCTGAAGGAACGCCTCATCATGCCCCAGGAGACGCAGATCGCCCTCTTCGACAAGCCGGGAAAGTAGCTTTTCCCCATCGACAGCCCCGTCGGAGAATCAGCCCCGTCGGGGCTGTCTTTTTCTCGTCGAGCCCCCGTCGAGAAAAACTTGCATCTCCGTCGTAGACTATGCTAAATTTTCCCCGTTGCACCCCAGGGATCCAGGGGTATCGATCCCGGCGTCTGTACGGAGGTCACTAACATGGCTGAGAAGGTTCAGAAGGTCGGCGTTGAGCGGGTTCAGGGTTTCCTTTACTACATCGACAAGCAGGGCGACGTTTCCCGCGCGAAGATGGCCCGCGGCGGCAAGAAGGGCGGCAAGACCGAGAAGGTCGCCAAGGTCGGCGTGAAGAAGCAGGCCGGTTTCCTGTACTTCCTCGACAAGAAGGGCGATGTCTCCCGCGCGAAGATGGTGAACGCGTAAAAACGCGTTCTCAACGATCGCCGAAGCAGACCCTCGGCGCCTAACGGCGCCGGGGGTCATTCTTTTATACGGGGGTCATTTTTTTGCCATAATCCGGGCGTGAGCGAACCCGTCTTAGTCGTCGGCCCCGGCGCCGTAGGACTGTCCCTGGCCGCCGGGCTGCGCCGCGCGGGCCTTCCGGTCGCGGTCCTGGGCCGCAACGCCGCCGCCGAGCGCCTCCTGGCCCGCTCCGGCTTCACCGCGACCTCTCCGGACGGCCGCAGCGAACGGATCACGGGCCTGACGAGCGCCCGTTCCCTGAAGTCCCCCGCCCGCGCCGCCTTCTTCTGCGTCAAGTCCGGCGACGCCCGCCGCGCCGCGGCCTCCGCCCGCCGCTTGATCGGCCCGCGCACCGCCGTGGTCGCCCTCCAAAACGGCATCGGCCACGAAAAGGTGTTCCGGCGCGCCTTCGGCCCGAAGCGCACGGTCATCGGCGTCTGCTATTTCGCCGCCGACCGCGCCGAGCCCGGCACGCTCAAGCTCAACGGCGGCGAAGATGTCCTGCTGGCGCGCCGGTCCGGCAACGACGCCGCCCTGGAGGTCGCCCGCGCGCTGCTCACGAGCGCGGGCTTCCGCGTCCACCTCAAGGACTCCGAAGAGGGCATGCTGTGGACCAAGGCCGCGTTCAATGCCGCGGTCAACCCGCTCGGCGCCGCCTGCGCGGTCGAGAGCGGCCGCCTCGAGTCCGACCCGGCCCTGCGCGAGGTGGCGCTCGCCGCCTTGAGCGAGGCCACCGCCGCCGCCGCCGCGTCCGGCCACCGCCTCGACTACCCCGACATGGCCGACAAGCTCATGCTGTCTTGCCGCAACGCCCCGCGCCAGCGCAACTCGATGCTCCAGGACCTCGCCGCCGGCCGCCGCACCGAAGCCCGGGCCATCCTCGGCCCCCTGCTCCTCGCCGCCAAGCGCCGCCAGGTGCCCGCGCCGACGCTCGAGATCCTGTCCGCCGTGATCGCCCGCCTCGAACGGAACCTGGCCAAAAAATGAGCGCCAAGGTCCTCGAAGGCCGCTCCCTGGCGATCCGCCTGCTGACGCAAGCCCGCAGGCGCGCCGCGAAGGTCGCGGCCCGCCGCGGCCGCGCCCCGCGCCTGGCGATCGTCGCCGCCGGCGACGCCGCGGCCGGCAGCTACCTTAAGATCAAGCTGCGGGCCTGCGCCTCCTCCGGGGTGGAAGCGGTCGTGCACCGCCTCTCCCCGGGCCCCCGCGCGAAGACCTTGGGCCTGCTGGCCGACCTCGCGGCCGACGCCTCCGCGGACGCCCTGCTCATCGAGACGCCCTACCCGCGCGGCATCTCGGCGGCCGACGCGGCGGCGGTGATCCCGCCTGAAAAGGACGCCGAGGGCATCACCCCGGCGGCCTTCGGCCGACTCTTCCTGGCCAAGACCTGGAAGGAGACCTCGGACCTCGTCGTCCCCTGCACCGCCCTGGCCATCGCACGCCTGGCCCTCGCCTCCGGCCTGAAGCTCTCCGGCCGCCGCGCCGTGGTCGTCGGCCGCTCCGCGACCGTGGGGCGCCCCGCCGCGCACCTGCTCTCGACGCTCGACATGACCGTGACCTTGGCCCACACCCGCACCAAGGGCCTCGCCGCTCTGTGCCGTGAAGCCGACCTGCTCGTGCTCGCCGCGGGCGCGCCGGGCCTCGTGAAGTCATCCTGGGTCAAGCGCGGCGCCGTCGTGCTCGACGCGGGCGTCAGCGTCGTGCGCGGGAAATTATCGGGCGATGCCGCGCCCGGCGTCGCGGCGCGCGCGCGCGCGCTGACTCCCGTTCCCGGCGGCGTCGGCCCCGTGACCACCGCCTGCGCGGTGCTTAACGCCGTTTTGCTCGCCGAGCGACGGACGCGCTGAGCGAGACGGCGCCGAGGGCCAGCGCCCCGGCGAGCACGCCGGTCAGGCCGTCGAGCAGGACCTGAAGCCCCGCGTGCGGCGCATGGTAAGGCAAGGCGTGCGCCAGGATCCCGCCTCCGACGAGGAACATCGCAGCCGTGCCGACGACCGAGAGCGTCTTCATCAGCACCGGCGCGGCGCGCAGCAGCGCGCGTCCGAGGACGGCGGAATTCTTCCGGCGGCTCAGGTCGAAGCCGATGTCGTCGAGCTTCACGACGAGCGCCACGAACCCGTAGACGAAAACGGTCATGAGCAGCGCGACGGCCGTCAGCGCGCCCGCGCGCACGGCGAACGAGGCGCCCGCGGCGGCGCCCAAGGTGATGACGATGATCTCGCCCGACAGGATGAAGTCGGTGCGGATGGCGCCTTTGATCTTGTCCTTCTCGAACGCGACGAGGTCGACCTTCGGATCCGTCAAGGCCTTCAGCAGCGCCTCGTGCTCCTTCTTGTCCTCGGCCGGGGAATGAAGAAACTTGTGGGCGACCTTCTCGAAGCCTTCGTAGCAAAGGTAGAGGCCGCCGCACATAAGCAGCGGCGTCACGGCCCAGGGCGCCGCTACGCTCAGGGCGAGCGCGAACGGCACGAGGATCGCCTTGTTCTTGAGCGAGCCCTTGGCGACCTCCCACACGACCGGAAGTTCGCGCTCAGGCTCGACGCCGGCCACCTGATTCGCGTTCAGCGCGAGGTCGTCGCCGAGCACTCCGCTCGTCTTCTTCGCGGCGATCTTGGCGAGCACGGCCACATCATCGAGAACCGTGGTGATGTCGTCGAGCAGGGCGAGGAGGCTCGTGGCCATGGGGCGGCCAGTCTAGCAAAACCGCCGGAGGGCTATTTCAGCGCGAGGAGGTGCTCGGACACGAGCTCGTCGAGAACGCGCTTCGCGCCGACGAGATGGAAGCCGCCCAGCTCCGAGGAAATGGCGGGCTCGTAGCGGATCGACGAATCGAATTCCAGGGCGGCGACGGGCGCCGGAGGGTGGGCGAGGCGAGCCATCTTAACGGGCGCGCCGGCGAGGAAGGCGCCGACCGTCAGCGCCAAGGTCACGGCGGGAAGAAGAAGGGAGGCGAATCTGTTCATGCCCTGAGAATAGCAGGCGAACCCCCGGAGCTGATGAACGAATTATGAAAACTAGAAGCCGGGCGTGATGTTCGGGCAGCGCGTCCTAAGCCAGGCGGAGAGCTGGGCGTCGGTGCGCTTGAGCGTGTGCTGGCCGTTCACGTAGTCGAACAGCTCGTTGTTCTTGACCGTGCACAGGTGGCCCTGCGCGTCGCGGAAGGTCGAATCGGCGTTGGGACGCCCCGACGGCGACTCCCCCATGCGAAAGCCCGCGTCGAGCATGAGGCCCGCGTAGCTCGTGATCTCCACGCCGCCGCGGTCGGCGGGGTCGATGCGCGGCGAGACAAGGACGGAACCGCGCTCGAGCGATCCTATCTGAGAGGTGGCGGGGTCGATGGTCACGCGCCCGCCGTCGCCCATGACCACGGACACCGTCCCCGCGGCGTGGTCCATTTCGAGCGCCATCGGGGTCCGGCGCGGAAAGAAGTAGAACTCGCGGGCCGAGGTCAGGTTCGGGTTGTTGTCCTCGCCGTCGCCGTAGGAGTTGAACACCATCAGCAGCCCGTCGCTGAAGAAGCCGTAGCTGCGGTAGATCAGGTTGGTCGACAGCATCGAGCTGATCGAGATGTAGCATTTCCCCGAGCCGAAGCCGTCGGCGTAGCCCTGGGTGTTGCCCACGTGGGACGGATCGATGCGCGGGCACGTCGCGGAGGCGCGGGCGGGGACCGCGAGCATCGCCCGCGACAGGCCGGCGGAGGCCGAGACCGGGAGGAGCAGCGCGGCGAGCAGGAGAATTTGTCTCATGCCGAAGGCTAACAATTCCGGGCGTTATTGTCGACGGCTACGCCGCGTCGCGGGCCAGGAACGGGTACTTGAAGTCCTTCGGCGGATCGAAGGTCTCCTTGATGGTCCGCGGCGAAACCCAGCGCAGGAGGTTCAGATACGAACCGGCCTTGTCGTTCGTGCCCGAGGCGCGCGCCCCGCCGAACGGCTGCTGGCCCACGACCGCGCCGGTGGGCTTGTCGTTGAGATAGAAGTTTCCCGCCGCGTTGACGAGCGCGCGCTCCGCTTCCACAAGGACGCGCCGGTCACGGGCGAACACCGCGCCGGTCAGGGCGTAGGGGGTGCTCTCATCGACGAGCTTGAGCGTCTCCTTCCACTTCTTGGGCTGGTAGGGATAAACCGTGAGCAACGGCCCGAAGATCTCCTCGCACATCGTCACGCTCTTGGGGTCCGTGGTCTCGACGATCGTCGGCGACACGAAGAAGCCGACGGAGTCGTCGCAGGTCCCGCCCGCGACGATCTTATTGGCCTTGTTCTTCTTGACCGCGGCGATATAGCCCTTGATCTTGTCGAAGGAAGCGCGGTTGATGACGGCGTTGACGAAGTTGCCGGGATCCTCGGGCGAGCCCACCTCGATCTGCGCGAGCATGTCGCGCATGGACTTCTTGACCTTCGGCCACAGGTCGGCGGGGATGTACGCGCGCGACGCGGCCGAGCACTTCTGGCCCTGGTACTCGAAGGCGCCGCGCACGAGCGCGGTGGCGACGGCGTCCGGGTCGGCGGAGGAGTGCGCGAGCACGAAGTCCTTGCCGCCGGTCTCGCCGACGAGGCGCGGATAGTTCTTATACCTGCCGATGTTGGCCCCGACCGTGGCCCACATGCCCTTGAACACGGAGGTCGAGCCCGTGAAGTGCACGCCGGCAAGGTCGGGATGGAGCAGCGCCACTTCCGATACCTTGGCGGGGTCGCCGGTGACGAGGTTGATCACGCCCGGCGGGAGGCCGGCTTCCTCGAAGAGCTTCACGATCCAGTACGCACTGTACATCGCGTGCGCGGACGGCTTCCAGACGACCGTGTTGCCCATCAAAGCGGGCGCGGCGGGGATGTTGCCGGCGATCGCGGTGAAGTTGAACGGCGTGACCGCGTAGATGAAGCCCTCGAGCGGGCGGTACTCGAGGCGGTTGCTGATGCCGCGCGCGCTCTCCGGCTGGCCCGCGTAGATCTGCTCGGCGTAATGGCAGTTGAAGCGCAGGAAATCGATGAACTCGCAGGCGGCGTCGATCTCGGCCTGGTAGAGGTTCTTCGACTGGTTGAGCATGGTCGCGGCGTTGATCGTCCAGCGCCAGTCGTTGGCGAGGAGGTCGGCGGCCTTGAGGAACACGCCGGCGCGGGCCTCGAAGGGCAACGCGGCCCAGTCCTTGCGGGCCTTGAGCGCGGCGGCGATCGCCTTCTTGGTCTCGGCGGGTCCGCCCTCGTGGTACTTACCGATGAGCTGATTGTGATCGTAGGGCGAGCGGATCTCGACCTTTCGGCCGGTGCGGACTTCCGCGCCGCCGATGAACATGGGGATGTCCACGACCTTGGATTTCATGGCGTTCAAGCGCGCGAAGAACTTGGCGCGCTCGGGGCTGCCGGGGGCGTAATTCAGGACGGGCTCGTTGACGGGCTTCGGGACGGAGAATCGGGCGTTGCTCATGCCGGGATGATATCACAGAGGCGGGCCGTCCGACGAGGCCGCCATTGCGCGGTCCCGATTTCCCCCTTATAATTCGGCCAGGCGCCAGGAGAGCGAACATGAGCTGGTATATCACGGTCATGAAAAAATACGCGGTGTTCAGCGGAAGAGCCCGACGAAAGGAATATTGGATGTTCTTCCTCTTCAATCTCATCATCAGCTTCACCTTGGGGCTGGTGTGCGGCTTCGCGGGCTCGCTCCTCGGCCTCGGAACGCAATTGAGCTCAATCGTCAGCGGCGCGTACACCTTGGCGATCATCGTTCCCAGCGTCGCGGTCGTCGCCCGCCGGATGCACGATCTGGGCCGAAGCGGCTGGTGGATGCTCGTGCCCGTGGCGAACGTCGTCTTCCTGCTCATGGCGGGGCAGGTGGGCGAGAACGAGTACGGCCCGGACCCCAAGGAGGGCGAAGCGGCGTAGTCGCATGAGCGTTTCCGCGCACCTGACGCCCGAGCCGGAACGCCGTCTCTGGCTCATCCTCGAGAGCATGCGCCACGCCGTGGACGCGGCGGACGTGCGCATCGGCGGGCTGACGGCGTTCGCCCTCGCCGAGCTGGCGTTGGTCCAGGTCCTGGCGCCGGCCGGCCCCGCGGGCCTGCTCGCCCAGCTGTCCTTGACGGCCGTCCTTCCCCTCGGCGTGTTCGCCTTCGCGCCGATGAGGCGCCTGCCCAAATGGCTGCAGTTCCTGGGGCCGCATCATGGAAAGATGCGGGCGGAGGACTCCCTCATCACGGTGGACGACCTCGTGAAATACAGCCACGGCGACCTGATCTTCCGCCTGGACAAATACCTCGGCGGCGGCATCACCGCGACGCCCTACTACGAGGACATCGTGGGGCAGATCGTGGAGAACGCCCGCGTCGCGTGGCGCAAGCAGCGCCTGCTCAGGGTCGCTTGCGCGATCGCGTGCGCGGGACAGCTGGGCCTTCTCGGGCAGCTGATCTGGCGCTGAAGCAGGGCGTCAAGCTTGGCCTCGCTTAACCGGGACCTTGCCGTCCGCGAAATAACTTCTTAACGACGCGCGTCTATACTGGCGAAGACTCCATGATAGACACCGAACGATCGATCGAGACCATCGCGCGCCTGCATGCCGAGATCATGCGCGAACGCGCCGAAGGGCTTCATGAGGCCGCGCAAGCCGCCCAGGCCCGGCTCGCCGCGCGCGGACAAGCGCTCGCCCTCCTTCGGGAACAGGTCTCGGCGCTCAAGACGTCCCTCAAGCCCGCTCCCATGCCCGTGCCCGCGGAGCGAAGGGCGATCATCGCTCCCCCGGCCGCTCTTCCGCGGGCCGGAGATTATAGGTCGTACGCCGCGTACGCGGCGATCGCCGCCTGCGCCCTGATGCTCGAGTTCAGCGGCGCGCGCCGCGCTCCGGCGGCCGCGCCAAACCTCGCCGGCCTGGTTCAGCCCGCGCCCGCGGTCGTCGCCCGCGCACCCGCCGCCGCCAAGGGCGCGCCCGTCGTTTTCGACGATGACCGCTCGACGGAAGCCCTCCTGCTCGTGCACGAGTGGAAGCTTCCGGGCGACGAGAAATCGCTCGGAGAACGCCTCGGCCGCGAGCTCGATCTTCCCGGGGGCCGCCCGGCCTGGCGCGTCGAGCGCACCGGCGAGCACGGCTACCGCGTGACCTTCCAGCCCGCCACGAAGGACCTGCCTTACGCCTTCGAAGCCGACCTCGAGGCCCGCGTCGTCTGGCCCACCTCCGAAACGCAGGAGCTTCTCGCTCCGCGCTTCACCGCCGCCTTCCGCTAGGCCGGCCGAAGGTCGCGCTTATTTGATGAGCGCGAGGCTCGAGGTGTAGCCGTGCACGAAGTTGCGCCCGCCCACGGGGCCGAACTCGCCGTTGGCGAAGAAGCCGGCCATGGGCACGGGGCCGCGGAGGCTCTGCACCAAGGTCGCGTCGTGGTCCGACTCGCCGTAGAGCCCCCGGCCGCGTCCGCAGCACGAGAAAAGGAGGGCACCGCGCGGCGCGTCGTCGGCTTCGGGCAACAGGCCCAGCAGCATCGAGAAGTCCTGATCGGAGGTATGCGCGTCGCGCAGCTGGAACTGCAAAGTCTGACCGCGACGCAGGTTCGTGCCGAGCACGAGCGAGCCCGACTTGTCGTCGTAGCCGATGAGGTTGCGAATGACGAAATCCCCGCGGCGGAACTCCGAGCGGCTTTCGTTCATGACGAGGCCGGCGAACAGCGAGCTGCGCGCAAGCCGCTGATCCTCGGGGGTGCACCGAGAGAGCGTCTCGCGCAGGACCTCGAGCGGATTGCGCCCGCCGAGCTCGTGCAGGACGTTGCCCTCGGCCTTGGTCACGATGAGAGGATCTCCGATCGGGCGGCAGCCCTGCGCCACCACGGTCGATATCTCGACGGGGCCGACCAAGGCGACGCCCGCGAGCCCGTTCTTCAAGACGTGGGAGCCGAGCAGCAGCCAGGACGGCTTATGGAGAAGAAGGCCGCTGGCCATGCCCCCGACGAGCGGGGCGCCGGGATAGCCCTCGTTGAACAGCGCGGCCATGCGTTCGGGATCGCCGCTCATCGGATCGCCCAGGATCATGAACTTCGGCTTCTCGTTCGGATAGAGGTCGAGCTCCTTGACGAGCTCCGCCCCGTTGGCCAGTTTGCCGAGCTCCGCCTGGGTAAATGAAAAGGGCTGGACGCGCACCTGAGGCAACCGCATCGCCAGTATGGAAATCGCGGGAAGCATCTCGACTTCCTTGCGTCCGGCGATGACGCCGCTCGCGTTGCAGCCGAGCACGCGCAGGGGGGCCAGGTTCTTGGCGAGAAGGGTGGAGAACTCGACGGGATCGAAGTCGGCGTAGGCCTCGGCGACGAACACGACCGCCAGGTCGCAAGGCCCCGAGCCGAGGCGCGCGCGCGCCGCCTTCGCGGCGGCGACGGTCGCCGTCCGCCAGTCCTTGTCTTCGGAAAATCCCTCGGCGAACAGCTTCTTCTCGGTCACCCGGCCTCCCCCCTGACCGCCGCGGCCACGGCGGGCACGCCCGCGGCGTCGGAGGCGTCCGCCAGGCGCCGGAGGTCCGCGCCGCAGCCGAACAGGCGCGGATAGGTCTCCGCCTCGAGGCGGTGGGCCAGGATGTAGTCCTGATCGTCGGGATCGACGAAGGAGATGATCTTGCGCGGCAGGTACAGGCGATGCACGGCCGCGAGCAGCGCGTCGGCCTTGGTCTCGCCGGACCGGCCGACGAGCTCGAAGTCCATGCGCCCTCGCGCGTGCATGTCGGCGACGCGCGCCAAGCCGGCGAGGCTTCGCGTTTCGCCGTTCTTCGCCTTCCACGCTCCCTGCAGCCCCCATTCGAGCCAGCGGCGATAGTTATGGTTGCCCTTGAGATGATGCAGGCGGCGGCACGCCTCGAGCGCGAGCGCGTTGAGCGCAGGATCCAGATGAGGCTCGCGCAGGATCGTGGGATCGCCGGCGCGCGGAACGCGGTCGAGGAAGCCGCCGCCGTCCCGATCCCAAAGCTCTTGAAAAAGGAAGCGCAGCATCGCGTCGGCGAACTCCCGGTGCGTCTTCATGCCGGTGGAAAGAAAACCGTCCGTGAAGGCGAGCGCCGCGGCGGCGGCGTCGCCAAGCAGGCCGACGACGGACTCTCCCGCGCCGCCCGCGGAGTGCTGGAGGCCGAGCAGCGGATCGTATAGGCGCGTCTGAAGGAAGTTCAGGGCCTTCAGCCCGGCCTCGCCGGAGCCGGGGTGGCCGAATGCGTGCGCGCGCAGAAGGGCGCTCGCCGCGAGGGCGTTGCCGTCGGCGGGGTACACGGCGGGCTCGGGAGCGGCCGCGCGGCGGAAGGCGCCGGCGGCAGGGTCCCAGAGGCGAAGCACATGATCGCTCGCGGCGGCGGCGGCCTCCCGCCACCGCGCCTCTCCCGTCAGGGCGTGCGCGTCCCAGTACACCGCCGCCCAGCGAGCGTGCAGCGCGAGCGGGGAGCCGGCGCCCGAGAGGAAGGCGCGCCGCGCGGGGTCCCAGCCGGCCCAACGGACCTCCAGCGCCTTCGCCAGAGAGACGCGGGCTGCGGCGTCGGCGCGCTCGCCCGCGGCGTGGAGCAGGGCGGCGGCGAGGTCGGGGTCCGCCTCCGGCGGGAGCGCATTGAGCGCCGCGAAGACGGCGGAGATCTTCGCCTCATCGGGCGCGGACGGCGGAGCCGTGTCGCGGACCGCGCCGCTCCACGCGGGCGCGGGCTCTCCTTTCGTCAGCGGCGCGGCGGCGTCCTTCGCCAGACGCGCGAGGTCCGAGGACAGCTCGCCGGACGGCAGCGGGAGGACCGCGCGGCGCGCGCCGTCGCTGTCGAGAATCACCGCGTCGGCGCCGAGCCGCGCCGCGGCGTCGGGGTGCGTCTCGGGATCCGCCAGCACGGCGACGAAACGGCTCGAGATTTCCCCTTCCGCTCCCTTCAGGCTCTCATGGGGCAAGGGGCCCCTAACGGCCAGGATCGGCTTGCCCTGCGCTTTCGCGCGGGCGAAGGCCTCCGGCGACCACGCGATCCAAGGGCTCATGCGGCCGATTTGTCCTCGGACAGCTCGAACATCCGCTCGATCGGGCGCAGCGCGCGCGCGGCGACCGACGCGGGAACCTCGATGCGCTGGGACGCCGTCGGGCTCTCGAGCGCGGACAGGACGCGTTCGAGCGTCACGGCCTTCATGTGCGGGCACAGGCGGCACATAGGGACGAAGACCTTATCGGGGAACTTCGTGCGCGCGAGGTCGCCGAGGCCGCACTCGGTGATGAGCATGTACGAAGAGGCCTTGTGGTCGTCGACCCACTTCATCATGTCGCCCGTGCCGCCGATGTAGTCGACGACCGAGGTCAGAGCCGGCGTGCACTCGAAATGCGCGAGAATCTTCACGCCCGGGTACATCTTGCGGTAGAACTCGACCGAGGCCGCGTCGAAATTGTCGTGCACGATGCAGGTGCCTTCCCATACGATCAGCTCGGTCCCGATTTTCTTGCCGAGCTCTTTAGCGAGGTTCGCGCCCATCATCGCGTCGGGCGCGAAGATCACCTTGTCGTGCTTCTCATAGAGCTTGCGCATGATCTTCGGCGCGTTCGCCGAGGTGACGACCACGTCGCATTCGGCCTTTACGGCGACGGTCGTGTTGATGTAGACCGCGACCGGAGCGCCCGGGTGTTTTTTCTTGAGCGCGCGGACGTCGGCGGCCGTGATGGACTCGGACAGCGAGCAGCCGGCCTCGGGAGCGGGCAACAGCACCTCCTTGTCCGGGCTCAGTATCTTCGCGGTCTCGGCCATGAAGCGCACGCCGCAGAACACGATCGTCTTCGCGTCCGACGCGGCGCCGAGCTTGGCCAGCTTGTACGAGTCGCCGACGAAATCGGCGACCCCGAGCAGAATTTCCGGCCTCTGGTAGACATGCGCGGGAATGACGGCTTTTTTTTCCTTCTTGAGCCGGTTGATCTTCCAGGTCAGGCGCGCGGCCCTCTCGAGCTCCTCGTCGCGGTAGCCGAGGCCGGCCAGGCCCTTGTCGGCGAGGCGGGCGGCCTCAACCTCGAGCTCCGCCGGGGCCGGCTCGAAGACCGGGGACTTCAGCGCCATAGATTAAGCTCCGGGTAGTTGCAGAAGATGCCGTCGACCCCGAGCTTGTTCAGCCGATCGCGTTCGACGGGGGTGTTGACCGTATACACGAGAATTTTCCGGCCGCGATCGTGGGCCGCCTTGACCGTGCGCGCCATGGTCTGTCGGGCGGAGAGATTTAGGCTCTCCGCGTCGATCTCCTCCATCTCGCGAAGGGCGGTCTTCAAGGTCGTCAGCCCGAGCAGATAGCCGAGCCGGACCTTCTCGTCGAGCGAGCGCACGGAGTACAAGGCGTCATGGTCGAAGCTCGACACGACCGTGCGGGCCGCGGCGCCGCGCTTATGGATCAGGTCCACGACACGCTCCTCGATGCCGGGATAGAGGGAGGATCCGCGCTTGATCTCGACGTGAAGCTCGACGTTAGCCGGCAGGATGTCGAACACGTCGCCCAGCCTCGGGAGCCTCTCGCCGGTGAATTCTTTCCCGAACCAGGAACCGACGTCGAGCGCGGAGATGTCGTCCCAATGCAGGTTCTTGAGGCGGCGCTTGTCGCGGCCGCAGCGCTTGAGGTCGTCGTCGTGCGCGACGACGAGCTCGTGGTCGAGGGTCTGGTGCACGTCGAGCTCGATGGCGGGCGCGCCCATCGCGAGGGCGCGCAGAAAAGCCGCCATGGTGTTCTCGGGCGCGTGTCCGCTGGCGCCGCGGTGGGCGATGACGAGCATCAGGTCAGGGTCTCCAGGACGGGGCCCGCGGCCTCGTCCGAATAGTCGATGCCGAGCTTCTCCTCGCGGCCGGTCCCCGGCCCGTGGAAATCGGAGCCGCCCACCGCGAGAATGCCCTTGGCCTTCGCCCAGTCGCCGTAGTTCCGGACCTGCGACGGCGTGTGCCCCGCGTAGAGGACTTCGATGCCCTGCAAGCCAAGACGATACAACTCTTCGAGCTCGTTTTCTTTTCCCGCCGTCTGGGGATGGGCGAGGCAGGCCGTGCCGCCGGCATCGCGGATCAGGGCGATGGCCTCGCGCGGGCTCGGCCCCATGGATTCGACGTAGCCGGGCTTGCCTTTGATGAGGAAGCGTTCGAACGCTTCCTTGCGGCTTTTCACCACGCCGAGGCGGCGAAGCGCGTCGGCCACGTGCGGGCGGCCCAGGGTCTCGTGCGCGCCGGCCTGGACGTCCTGGAACTCGATGGCGATGCCCAGCGCGCGAAGGTTCTCGACGATGCGCTTGGAGCGCACGGTCCGCCGCTCGCGAAACTCGGCCAGCCGCTCGGCGAAGCCCGGCGCCTTGGGGTCGATGCCGTAGCCCAGGATGTGAACGCGGTCGGCGGCGCCCTCGCCCGCGCAGTTGATCTCGATGCCGAGGCGGACGTCGAGCCCCTGCGTCTTCGCGGCGGCGAACAGCTCCGGGCCGCCGGAAATGCTGTCGTGATCGGTCAGGGTGAGAAGCTCGACGCCGTTCTTCACCGCGCGCGCCACGAGCTCCGCCGGAGTCAACGTCCCATCGGAGAAGATCGAATGGCAGTGCAGCTCGACGCGCTTGCCCAAGGACTTAAACCGCGACGACTTCCTTGATCTCGGGAATCTCCGCCTTCACCATGCGCTCGACGCCGCCCTTGAGCGTGGCCGTTGAGCTCGGGCAGGTGCCGCAGGCGCCGGACAGGGTCACCTTGACGATGCCCGCAGCCTCGTCGACCGAGACCAAGGAGATGTCGCCGCCGTCGGACTGAATGTAGGGCCGGATCTTCTCGAGGACCTTCTCAACTCGCTCATAAGTGGTCATGGATTCTTCCTCCCTAATTTATTTGCCTGGGGCGAGCTTTTCGAGCCAGGCGGGCGCCGCGCCGCACGCTCCGGCCTTCTGCTCGAGGATCGAGGCCAGCGTCACACGCTCGAAGTAGCCCGTCACCAGCTCGCCAAGCTTCGTCCAGACGGGAGAGATCGCGCACTGCCCCTGATGCCGGCAGTCCTTCGTGCCGGCATCATATCGCCCGCAAACCTCTTCAAAGACGGCGCCGTCCACGGCGCGAACAACCTGAGCCAAGGAGATCTCGGCGGGCATGCGGGACAGCGCATAGCCGCCGGAGCTGCCGCGGTGGCTCGTCACGAGTCCGGCGCGGCGGAGCTTCACGAGAATCTGGCTGACGTAGTCGCCCGGCACGTTATCGGCCTCGGCCAGCCGCTCGGCCGGCACCGGGGCGCCGCCATGCGCCGCGGCCAGCGCCACCATCAGGCGCGTCGCGTATTCGATCGAGCTCGTAATTCTCATATCAGTAGAGCCCCAGCTGCTCTTTGGCTTCCTCGGTGGCCATCGTGCGCGGATCCCAGCCCGGCACGAAGGTGAGGTCGACGTCGACGTCCTTGATGCCGGGAAGCTTGGTCAGCGCCGTGTGGACCGAGGCGAGAAGCATCGGCCCGTACGGGCACGCGGGCGACGTCAGGCTCATGCGCACCTTGACCGAGCGGCCCTTGGGAGTCTCGCCGAACTCCGCGCCGTACACGAGGCCGAGGTCGACGATGCTGATGTGGATCTCCGGGTCCTGGACGGGCTGAAGCGCCTCGCCGACCTGCTTGAAAGTGGCTTCCGCCGCCGTCGAAGTTTTGGTGGTCATGATTTGGTCACCTCGAAGCCCTGCATGACGGTGTTCCATCCGAGCGTCGCGCATTTCACCCGCAGCGGGAACCTGCGCACGCCCTCCAAGCTCGACAACTGCTCGAGCTCCGGCGGCAGGGCCTTCACGTCGCCGTTCTCGAGCATGAGCTTCTTGAACGCGGCCACGAGCGCCTTCGCCTTGGGAATGTCCGCGCCCTCGAGGGCCTCGGCCATCATCGCGGCCGAAGCTTGGCTGATCACGCAGCCGTGGCCCGCGTAGCGAAGCTTCGCGACCTTGCCGTCCTTCAGCTCGGCCGTGATCTCGAGCTCGTCGCCGCAGACGGGGTTGATGCCGTGAGCGCGAAGGTCCGCCGGATCGCACTTGCCCTTCCGCGTCGAGGACCGGAAGTAATCGAGCAGCACCTCGCGGTACAGCTCCTGGAGTTCCGCGTCGCCTTCCATCAGAGCACCCCCGCCTTAGGCTTGATCTTGAAGAAGTCCAGCGTGCGCCTGAGCGCTCGGCCGAACGCATCGAGATCGGACTGATCGTTGTAAAGATAGAAGCTCGCGCGCGCCGTGCCGCCGCACTGGAGCTTGTGCATGAGGGGCTGGCAGCAGTGGTGGCCGACGCGAACGGCGACGCCTTCCAGGTCGAACGCCGTGCCCACGTCGTGCGGATGAAGGCCGGGGACGTTGAAGGAGACCACCCCCGAGCGTTTGGCCGGGTCCTTAGGACCGAGGACCATCATGCCCTCCCCCTCGAGAATCTTGCGGGCCTTCTCGGCGAGCTCGTGCTCGTGCGCGGAGATCGCGTCGAGGCCCACGGCCGAAAGGTAGTCGAGCGCGGCGCCGAAGGCCGCCTGGTCCGCGAAGTTCGGCGTGCCCGCCTCGAACTTATACGGAAGCGCGTTCCAGGTGGACTTCTCGAGCGTCACGCGCGAGATCATGTCGCCGCCGCCGAGGAACGGGTCCATCGCGTCGAGCAATTCCTCGCGGCCCCACAAAACGCCGATGCCGGTGGGCCCCAGCATCTTGTGCGCCGAGAAGGAGACGAAGTCCGCGCCCCAGGACTTCAGGTCCATCGGCTTGTGCGGGGCCCACTGACACGCGTCAACGGAGACGACCGCGCCCGCGGCCTTGCCGAGCTTGATGAGCTCGAGCACGGGGTTGACCGTGCCGATCGCATTCGAGAGCGCGGTGAAGGTGAAGAGCTTGGGCCCCTTGGCGAGCGCAGCCTTGACCTTGCCGAGATCAAGCGTGCCGTCGGCCTCGACGGGCACGAATTCGAGCTTAATGCCGCGCTCCGCGGCGAGCAGCTGCCACGGCACGATGTTCGAGTGATGCTCCATCTCCGTCGAGAGGACCGTATCGCCGGCCTTCAGGAACTTACGGCCCCAGGCGTGGGCGATCAGATTGAGAGATTCCGTCGCGTTGCGCGTGAAGATCAGGGTCTCGGGCTTGGGGGCCCCGACGAAGGCGGCGAGTTTGGCGCGCGCGGCCTCCGCCATGTTCGTGGACTCCTCGGAGAGCGTGTGGACGCCGCGATGAACGTTGGCGTTGTTGTTCTCGTAGAAGTCGGACAAGGCCTTTATCACCTGGCGCGGCTTCTGCGTGGTCGCCGCGTTGTCGAGATAGGCCAGCGGCTTGCCGCGCACGAGGCGCTTCAAGATCGGGAAGTCCGGCCGGTACTTCGCGGGATCGAGGCGGCTCATGTCAGCGGTTCTCCTCGGGCATGCGCCCGTGCAGGGCATCGGCGAGCGCCAGCTTCAGCGGCTCGAGCGCGACGCGGTCGACCATTTCCGAACCGAACGCGTAGACCAATAGGCGACGCGCCTCGTCGGCGCCGACGCCGCGGGAGCGGAGGTAGAACATGGCCTCGGGGGACAGCTGGCCGACGGCGCCGCCGTGCTTGCAGGACACGTCATCGGCGAGAATCTTGAACTCCGGGTTCGTGTTGACGCGAGCGTCCTCGGACAGAAGGAGGTTTTTGTTGTAGACCTGGGCGTCGGTCTTCTGCGCCCCGGGCTTGACGGCGATGAGGCCGTCGAAGACGTAGCGCGCCTTGTCGTCGATGACCGCCTTGTACAGCTGGCGGGTCGTGCCGTTGACCGCGATGTGCTCGACGATCGAATGGTGGTCGGCGAACTCCGAGCCGCCGAGCAGCGCGAGCCCGTTGAGGTGGCACTCCGCCCCCTCCCCCTCGATGCGCACGCGCATGTCCTCGCGCGCGAACAGGCCTCCGAGGCTCAAGGCATGCGACTCGTAGCGCGCCCGGGAGGCGAGCGACACCTCGAGGCCCAAGGTCAGCCGGCCCTGCGCGCCTTCGCGGACGACCCGGTGATGGCGCAGTGACGCGCCCTCTCCGAGCGCGACCTGAGAGCGGATGTTCTTCCACGACGGGGCGTCGCCGAAGGACAGGATTTCCTCGACGATCTCGGCGGACGCGCCGGGCTCGAGCACGACGACGACGCGCGCCTGGGAGGATTCCGCGACGGACGACGCTTCCGAGATGTGGACGAGATGGATCGGGAGATCGGCGCGCACGTGGCGCCCGACGCGCACGACGAAGCCGTCGCGCGCGGCGGAAGCCTCTTTGGCGAGCGGGAGGTCGGCGGGCGAAGGACGATTCAAGAGCTCATCGAGGCCGGACGAGCCGTTCAGCGGCTCGACCGTCACGCCCGCGGGCAGCTTGAGGATCGCGTGCTTGGCTTCCCAACGGCCGTTGACGAGCGCGGCGCGGTGAAAACCGACGGGGCACAGGACGCGGCCGGCGAGCGGGAGAATGCGCGGGGGCACTCCGGCTGGCTTGAAGTCCGGGCCCGTAAGAACCGCGGCGGGGGTGTACCGCCAGCCTTCCTTCTGGGCGGCGAGAGCTTCGGCGATCACGCCGTCACCCCCTCCTCGATCCAGCCGTAGCCCTTCTTCTCAAGCTCGAGCGCGAGCTCCTTGCCGCCGGATTTGACGATGCGGCCTCCGGAGAGGACGTGCACGAAATCAGGGACGATGTAGTCGAGCAGACGCTGGTAGTGCGTGACCACGACGAAGGCGCGCTTGGCGTCGCGCATCTTATTGACGCCGCCGGCGACAACCTTGAGCGCGTCGATGTCGAGGCCGGAGTCGGTCTCGTCGAGCAGGGCGAGCTTGGGCTCGAGCACCGCGAGCTGAAGAATCTCATTGCGCTTTTTCTCGCCGCCGGAGAAACCCTCGTTGACGGAGCGATTAAGGAAAGAGGGGTCCATCTCGACGGACTTGGCCTTCTCCTTGATGAACTTGAGGAAGGCGCCGGCGTCCATCTCGGGTTCGCCGCGATGCTTGCGCTGGGCGTTGTAGGCGGCCTTCAGGAAGTACTTGTTGGAGACGCCGGGAATCTCGACCGGGTACTGGAACGCGAGGAAGACGCCCTCGCGAGCGCGAATCTCCGGGTCCATGCCGAGAAGGTCCTTGCCGTCGTATTCGGCCGTGCCCTCGGTGACCGTGTAGCCGGGGCGGCCGGCCAGAACGTAGGACAAGGTGCTTTTGCCGGAGCCGTTAGGCCCCATGATCGCGTGGACCTCGCCGGGCTTGACCGTAAGGCTGAGGCCTTTGAGAATGGCCTTCTCTCCGACCTTCGCGTGCAGATTCGTGATTTTCAGCATATCAGCCGACGCTCCCTTCCAGCGAAATGTTCATAAGCTTGTGCGCCTCGACGGCGAACTCCAGCGGGAGCTCGTTGAAGACCTGCTTGCAGAAGCCGTTGACGATCATGCCGACGGCGTCCTCGGCCGACAGGCCGCGCTGACGGAGGTAGAAGAGCTGGTCCTCGCCGATCTTCGAGGTCGATGCCTCGTGCTCGAGCGTCGCCGTGGTGTTTCCGACCTCGATATACGGGAACGTGTGCGCGCCGCATTTGTCGCCAAGCAGCAGGCTGTCGCATTGCGAGTAGTTTCGGGCCCCAACGGCGGACTTGGCGATGCGCACCTGGCCTCGGTAGGTATTTTGACCATGACCCGCCGATATTCCCTTCGAGATGATCGTTGATTTGGTGTTTTTTCCGATATGGATCATCTTGGTGCCGGTGTCGGCCTGCTGGTAGTGGTTCGCCAGGGCCACGGAGTAGAACTCCCCCACCGACTCGTCGCCGAGCAGGATGCACGAGGGATACTTCCACGTGATCGCCGACCCGGCTTCCACCTGGGTCCAGGATATCTTCGAGCGCGCGCCCGCGCATTTGCCGCGCTTGGTCACGAAATTATAGATGCCGCCCTTGCCGTTCTTGTCTCCGGGATACCAGTTCTGAATCGTCGAGTATTTGATCGAGGCGTCGTCCATCGCGACGAGCTCGACGACGGCGGCGTGCAGCTGATTTTCATCGCGCATAGGCGCCGTGCAGCCCTCGAGGTATGAGACCGAGGCGCCTTCCTCGGCCACGATCAAGGTTCTCTCGAATTGTCCCGTGTCCTTGGCGTTGATCCGGAAGTAGGTCGACAGCTCCATGGGGCACTTCACGCCCTTTGGGATGTAGCAGAAGGATCCGTCGGAGAACACGGCGGCGTTGAGCGCGGCGAAAAAATTGTCGGTGTACGGCACGACCGAGCCCAGGTACTTCTCGAGAAGCTCCGGATGCTCCTTGACCGCGTCGGAGAACGAGCAGAAGATGACGCCCGCCTCGGCGAGAGTTTTGCGGAAGGTGGTCGCCACCGAGACGCTGTCGAAGACCGCGTCGACGGCGACGTTCGACAGCATCTTCTGTTCATCCAGCGGGATGCCCAATTTATCGAACGTGGCCCGGATCTCGGGGTCCACTTCGTCCATCGAATTCAGCTTCTTCTTGGCCTTGGGCGCCGAATAATAGATGACGTTCTGATAGTCGATCTTGGGATAGTGGATGTGGGCCCAGGTCGGCTCGGTCATGGTCAGCCAGTGCTTGTAGGCCTTGAGCCGGAACTCGAGCATGAAGGCGGGCTCGTTCTTCTTCGCGGAGATCAACCGAACGGTCTCTTCGCTAAGGCCACGCGGGACCTGATCGGTCTCAATGTCCGATTTAAAGCCGTATTTATACTCGCGATCCGCGAGTTCTTTCAGGTCTTGGTTGGCCACGACTACAGTGTACCATTCCTGACTGTTTTAGTCAAGAATGCCTGTTAAGGCCCGAAGTCCGAGACCTGGACGAGCCGGGCTCTTCCTGTTATAACTAAATCATGACCACCGTTCTCTGCCCCCGGTGCGGCATGCTCGTGGGGCTCGACGAGGAGATTTGCCCGCATTGCCGCGCCCCCCGCGACGATATGGAAATGGAGGAGGGCCGGGAGCTCATCCGCAAGGAGGAGCTTCGCCTCAAGCGGCGTCCTAAACGCATCGCCGCCGCAGCCGCAGGCCTCCTGGTGCTGTGCCTGGCGTGGTTCATGCGCGCCGGCATCGCCGAGTCCCTCGCGACGTCATGGCGGGATTTCGCCGCCGAAGTCGAACGAACGCGCGATCCGCGACGCTATGCCGCCGCGCAACCGCCCGCCGCCGACACCCCCCCCGTCGGCGCCACGAGGCCTCCCGACCCGACGGTGGTTTCGTCCTTCGTCTATATCGGACGAGGCGCTTCGCCGGCCTTCGCGAACACGGAGCCCGAACGAGCAGGCTCCGGCGAGTTATCCGAAACATTTTCCGTGATCCCCGCGGCGCCCGCGCCCGTCGCCGTTGCCGCCGCCGCCCCCGCGCCGATTCCGCCGGACGGGCCGTTTCGGCGCTTTTACGGCGTCATATTCGACCTCGATACGCTCCAGCCTCTCGGCGGCGTCAAGATCCTTTTCAAAGGGAAGGGGCATGAACACGGCTTAACGACGACCACCAACAGCCGAGGTCATTACCAGATCGATTTCTTCAAGGGTACGGACGGCGAGCTCTCGGTCTCGGCCGAGATTCCCGGCTACCGCCCCGGCCTGCTCGAGGATAAGGAGCCTTCCCTGCTCGAACGGGGAGCGAAAGCGCGCCAAGCGGTCATAGCCGAGCTGGTCGAGGGAGACCTGGATCCGATACCTCTCCGCTTCAGGGAAAGCGCCGGGCTGGTCGAGCTCAATTTGGCGGTGGTGCCGAAGGCGGCGAAGTAGCATGGCCGAAGAAAAAGACTCCTTGCCGTGCCCCGGCTGCTCCACGCCCTTGCCGCCGGAGGCGACCGGCTGCCATATCTGCCTGCGCTCGCGGACCAAGCAGGAAATCGTCCGCGGCTACACCAAGCTTCGCGAAGAAAAAGCCCGCAAACGGCGCCGCCCATTCCAGATTCTGGCCGCCGTTCTCGTGATCGGTGCGGGAGGCAAGGTCATCGCGACGCACCACGTCAAGATCTTCGCCGCCGCCGGCGGGCTCGGCGACGCGATCAGCCGCCGGCTCGACGACATGCGCGATCCCAAGAATTACGCCCCTCGGGCGGATGCGCCTTCGGCGGTGGAACCAACGGCCGCCCCGGCCGCGCCCGGCGCCCCCGTGGCGCCCGAGGACGCGCTGCGCACGCAGCTCATGCCCGCCAATCCCCCGGCCGCGAGCCCCGAGCCGGCGCCGAAGCGGAATTCCGCCGCCGCGCGGGAAGCCCGCACGGAGCCCCTCGCGAAGAACGTCTGGCGCGTCTCCGGGACGGTCTACGACCTGGCGACCCTCGACCCCGTGCCGGGGGCGAAGATCACCTTTTTGCGAAACGACGGCGAGCCCGTGACCGCGACGACGGACGACAGGGGTGAATACGAGGCGGATATCGCCAAGGGCGACGGATGGACGGTGAGCCTAAAATCGCCGAAGCACCGCCCAGGCCAGGTGCTCGACATCGATCCCCCCTACCGCGTCCGGGATGCCGACGAGCGCCGCGCCGCGGTGAATGCCCTCACCGACGGCGACATGGCCGCCGCGCCGCTCAACTGGGGCCGCGGGAGCTCGCGGGTCCGTCTCGACCTCGTGGCCGTTCCGAACGATTGGAACGACGGACCGTCGCGCTGACGTCCCCTCGCGAGATTTGGTACTTTCTTCCTGTGCTGAAGATTGTGCTCGCGCTACTGGCGCTCTGCGCCGCGCCCCCCGTACCCGCTCAAGCCCCGGCCGCCGCCTCGACCGAGGCCTACACTTCGGTCGCTACCTTTCGGGGGGTGCACTTCACGGGTTGGGCCGCCGGCTCGACCAAGGCCCGCCGCAGGTTCCTGGCCGCCATGAAAGGCGGCGGCTTCAACGCCGTCGTGATCGCGCTGAAGGACTACGACGGGCACGTGTTCGTGCGCGACGTGCCGCTCGCGAAGCAGACCGGGGCGTTCACGAACGCGATCCCGGACCTCCCCGGCGTGGTCAAGGAATTCGAGGACGCCGGCATCTACACGGTAGCCCGCATCGCGATCTTCAAGGATGATCACCTCGCGAGGGCCCGGCCCGATCTCGCCGTGCATTTTCCCGACGGACGCATTTGGACCAACGACAAGGGCACCGCATGGGTCGATCCCTATAAGAAGGAAGTCTGGGACTACGCGATCGACATCGCCTCGCGCGCCGCGGCCGCGGGCTTCGACGAGATACAGTTCGACTACATCCGCTTCCCCTCCGATGGCAAGACCCGGCAGTGCCGCTACGCCCGCGCGGACCACTCTCCCGCGACGGCGGCCGCGGTCCTGCGCGAACTGCTGACTCACGCCGGCGCCCGGCTCAAGCCGTTCGCCGTCAAGCTCTCGATCGACACCTTCGGCCTGACGACAAGCGTCGACAACGGGATGGGCATCGGACAGACGATGGAGCAGATGGCAGATCTCGTCGACTACGTCTCGCCGATGATGTACCCGTCGCATTACGCCAACGGCGAGTACGGCCTTAGGAGCCCGAACCGGGCCCCCTACGAGACGATCCGCCGCGGCGTCAGGGACGCCTTGGAGCGCCTCGGCCCCCGCGCCGCCTCGATGCGCCCCTACCTGCAGGATTTCTCGATGGGCGTGCGCTATTCCCCCGCCCACGTGCGATCGCAAATTCTCGCGACCGAGGAACTCGGCGTTCGCGGCTGGATCCTGTGGAACGCGCAGAATAATTATTCCTGGTCGGCCATCTCGGCCGGGCCCGTCATCAAGCTCCCTCCCGAACCGCCCAGGAAGCCCAAGCCGGTCCGCAAGGATTCGCCGAAGGCGAATCAGACGCCCGTGCCGGAGTCGCCGAAGGCGAATCTGCCGGCCGCGCCCAATCCAGAGGAAAAGCCATGAAGAGTCTCGCCCCGTGGATCGTCGTTCTCGCCCTCGTCGCGCCGGCCGCCGCGAAGCCCAAGGCCCTTTCCCTGGCCCCGTCCGTGCCCGCGCTTCAGGAAACCCCGCGCCCCGATGACGCGCTTGGCGTCACGATCCACCGGCTCCCGAACGGGCTGACGATCTACCTCAGCCCCAACAAGGGCGAGCCCCGCGTCTCCGCGCAGATCGCCGTGCGCGCAGGCTCCAAGAACGACCCCGCCGACAGCACCGGCATGGCCCACTACCTCGAGCACATGCTTTTCAAGGGAACCGCTCGCCTCGGCACGCTCGACTACGAGAAGGAACGGCCGCACCTCGAGCGCATCCGGGCGCTGTACGAGGACCTGTTCAAGACGGAGGACGACGCCGGCCGGGCCAAGATATACAAGGCGATCGACGCCGCCAATATCGCGGCGTCGTCGAGCGCCGTGCCCAACGAGTTCGACCGCTTCTACCGAAGCATCGGCGCCGAGGGCGTCAACGCCTACACCTCCGACGAGCAGACGGTGTACGTCGTCAGCATCCCGGCCAACCGCCTTGAGGCCTGGGCCAAGGTCGAGGCGGAACGCTTCAAGGCTCCCGTTTTCCGTCTGTTCCAGACCGAGATCGAAACGGTTTACGAGGAGAAGAATCGCTCGATGGACAACGCCGAGCGCATACTCGGCGACGAGCTGGAGAACCGCCTCTTCAAGAAGCACCCCTACGGCCAGCAGCCCACCCTCGGAAGCGTCGAGCACCTGAAGAATCCGTCGCTCGCGAAGATGTACGCGTACTACGACCGCTGGTACGCGCCGAACAACATGGCGCTGACGCTCTCCGGCGACTTCGACCGCGCCAAGACCCTCGAGCTGCTCAAGAAGAACTTCGGGGGCTGGACGCCGCATCCGCTGCCCGAGCTGCCGAAATGGGAACTGCCCCGTCCCGCGGGCGCGGAGAGGTACGAAGTCAAGTACGAGGCCGAGCAGAAAGTCGCCCTCGCCTGGCTGACCGCGCCGCACTCCCACCCGGACGCCGACGCGCTCACGGTCATGGACATGATCGTCGACAACGAGGCCGCGGGCCTCTTCAATCTGCGCCTGAATCAGGCGCAGAAGGTCAAGGCCGCCGGGTCATACCCGTCGATGCGCAACGACGCCGGCGCCTGGACCGCCTGGGCCGTGCCCAAAAAAGGGCAGACGCCCGAGGAGGCCGAGGCCCTGCTGCTCGGCGTGATCGACGCCCTCAAGGCCGGCGACTTCAGCGAGGACGACGTCGCCGCCGTCATCGTCAACTTCGAGCTCATCGAGAAGGGACGGCTCGAGTCGAACGAGGCGCGGGTCGATCTGATGACCAACTCCTTCGTCTCCGTCGAGCCGTGGGAGCGCGCGATCGGCCGCCTCGACCGCCTGCGCAAGATCACGAAGGCCGACGTCGTGCGCGTCGCCGGCAAGTACCTGGGCCCCGACCGCGTCGTCGTCTACCGGCGCGACGCCAAGCCGGAGATTCCGAAGATCGCCAAGCCCTCCTTCACCCACGTTCCGATCGATCCTTCCCGGGAGTCGGCGTTCATGAAGGAAGCGCTCGCGATCCCGGCCGTGCCGCTCGAGCCGAGATGGCTCGTCTCCGAGCGCGACTACCAGATCACGCCCTTCGAAGGCTCCCGCCTCTACTCGGCGAAAAACCCGTACAACGACCTTTTCGCGCTCTCCTTTCTCTACGAGCGCGGCTCGAGAACGGAACGCGAGCTGTGCGCCGCCGTGGACCTGCTCGACCTGTCCGGCGCCGGCCCTTGGTCGGCCGACGAATTCAAGAAGAAGCTGTTCGCCCTCGGCTCGTCGCTCTCCTACACCTGCGGCGAGCAGAACACCTCCATTCACCTGTCCGGTCTCGACCGGAACCTATGGCCCTCGCTCGAGCTGATGGCGCAGCGCTTCGACTGGCCCAATATAGAATCGGGGACTTTGCAGAAGATGATCGAGGTCGAGCTCGGCTCGCGCGAGGACGAGAAGAAGAACCCCGGCGCGGTGCACGGCGCCCTCGGCCAGGTCGCCGTTCGCGGACGGGACAGCTCCGTGCTCAAGCGCCTGACCAACGCGGAGCTGAAGGCCCTCAGCGAGGCGCGCTTGAAAAGCCTCATCCGGGACTTCATGCACTATCCGTCCCGCGTCGCATACGTCGGCAACCGCGCGCCCCGGGAGATCGGCAAGCTCCTCGACTCCGGCCGCCGGCTGCGATCCGCGCCGCCGCGCGTTCCGGTCAAGTACCTCCGCCCGAGCGCGCCGCGCGTGCTGTTCACCCACCGCGACATGGTTCAGGCCCAGGTCGGCCTCTTCGCCGCCAGCGAGACCTACGATCCGGAGCACGTCGTCGACTACACCTTCTATTCCGAGTACATGGGCGGAGACATGAGCTCGGTGATCTTCCAGGAGGTGCGCGAGTCCCGCGCGCTGGCCTACTCCGCCAACGGCGGCCACACTCGAACGGCCGAAAAGGGAGACGACACCCAGCTGTGGGGCCGCCTCGGCTGCCAGGCCGACAAGACGGTGGAGGCCGTCAAGCTCATGCAAAGACTGTTCCAGGATTTCCCGGGCTCGGAGAAGCGTTTTCAAGAGACGGCGAAGGCCATCGAAGAGTCCTACCGCACGAGCCCGGTCCCGTTCCGTTCCATCCCCGGGACCGTGATCGGCTGGGAAGACCAGGGCCTCACGTCCGGCGACCCCGGGCCGAAGCGCTTCGAGCGCTCACGGAGCTACTCTTTGGCCGAGCTGCAGGCTTTCGCCGGGCGCTTCAAGGCGAAGCCGTTAACCGTCTGGATTCTCGGCCACCGCGAACGCGTCGGGCTCGATCAGCTCAAGACGATCGGCGAGCTCGAGGAAAAACCGCTCAACGCGCTGTTCCCTTACTGAGCCGGCTTTTCGACGTCCTCGGCGAGACCCTTGGTCGCGTCCTCAAGCTCCTTCTTGAGCTTGGCGCGCTGATCCTCCGGAAGACCTGAGGCTTCCAGCTGACGCTGCAGGTCGGTGAGCGTCGCCTTGGTTTCGCCGGCGAGCTTGCCGGTCGCGGCCGTACCGCCTTTCTTTCCGGCGCCAGCGATGTTGTAGACCGGCCCCGCCGCCCGCCCCATCAGCTCGGAGCGGCTCGTCACGCCGTAGTGTACGGAAGCCACCGCCTCAGAGCCCGCGCCCGTTCCCGACGTGTCGGCCTTGGGCAAGGATTTCTTCTTCTCCGCGGCCTTCACGGCCGGCTTTTCGGGCTCGATCGTGTTCTTGACGACGGCCTGGGCTGAAGAATCGCCCGGAGCCGCGTCCAGATGCCCGGTTACCTCGAGAGCGGGCGCGGCGGAGGCCTCGGAAGACGCGCCCGCGGCGCGCGCGCGCGCGGCGAGCGGCGCGGACGACGGGATTGATTCGGTCTTATTCTCGCCGATCAGCGGCGCGGGCGACTCCATCCGGCGCTCTTCCTGCCGAGCGCGCGAGGCGGACATCTCCGGCAGCGACGCCGGCGACGCCGCGCCGATGTCGATCGGCGCGGCCGCGGCCACCGGCTTCGCCGCCGCCTTCGACTGCTGCGAAGAATGCACCATGAGGGCCCCGCCGCCGACGGCCATCACGGCGACGAAGCCGAGAAGCCCCGCGCCGAGCGCCTGAAAATTCGACTGGTTTTGCTCACTCATGACATCCTCCCGCGTCCTTCAACAGTGTAGGCCCCGCGCCTTCCGTACGCAAGAGGGGAGGGCGCATTTTCACCCTATTTTTACCGGGTTTACCGGTCTTTAATGCGCGGCGGCGATAGGAGCGAGCTTGGCGCACAAACCCGCCAAGACCGCGTCTCCGGGGAAGCGGCGCACGGCCTGCGTCGCGTAACGGGCGGCCTCTTCGGTGCGGCCCACGGCGGACAAGGCGCGAATGCCGTTGACGTGGAACGAGCGCTCTTCGGGGTACTTCGCCAGGCCCCGAACGCACAGAGCCGCGCACTCATCCATGCGACCGCAGCGTCCATAAATCGCCGTCAAGCCGACCCAGGCATAAGCCTCATGCCCGCGATGCGCGAACCACTCGCATAGGGCCTCGGCCTCGCCGTACATCTCGAAGGCGAGCAAGGACGCGAATAAATCCTCGAGATAGCGGTTGCCCTCGCCGTTGAGCGCTTGGAGCCGGCGCATCATCTGGAGGAAATGCCGCACCGGCATCCACGCGTGCTTAGCGCCGAGGGGCAGGCGCACGAGCCGCCGCAGGTCCTCGGGCGCGAACTTGCCCGCGTCCGGCATCAGCATGAGAACCGGCTTTTCCTCGCCGGCCCAGGCCGGAAGCTTTCCGAAGGAGAGCCGCGCCCCCGCGGGAATCACGAGCCGGTCGAACGGGAGCTCGTAGCGCTTCGGGGCTTCATCGACGATGCGGCCCTCGGACAGGGCGCGCACCTCGGTCCACGGGATCGACACGGACACGCCGCGCTCGAGTATCAGTTTGATGCCCGCGAAGCGGGGAACACCGCGCAGCAGGCTGAAGACCTGGCCGGGCATGTGCCCCATCCACAGGAACTCCTTGCCTCTCGGCGTCTTGAGGCGGCGCTCCGCGACGAAATCTCGCACGCGATCGCGCGCGGGGAACACCGGCACCCACACCCCTCCGAGCTCGGGGTCCTTGTCGGCCCACACCGGGAAAGACGCGTCGGTTTTGGTGACGCGCTTGATCTCGCCCTCGGCGAGCGGCGAGTCCACGGTCAGCAGATAAGTTTCCGAGCGCAGCAACTCCTTATAGAGAGGCGTGCGAGGAAGGCGCGGATTGAGCGCCGCGCGCCGTATGAGGTGCTCGAGATTTTCAACCATCTTATCCCCACTTTAACCCCGATAATTGTGGGCGTCAAGGCCCAGAAAAGTCAGGAGTTCTTGGGGGCGGGACCACGCAACGAACGGTCCATTCCGGTCAGCGCGCACAGGCCGTCGCCGACCGCGCGGGGCAGGGCCTTGAGCAGGGGGATGAGCTTCACCATCGCGGGCTCGCGCACATACAATTTATTTTTTTTGACGGCGTCCACGATCTTCGCAGAGAGTTCGTCGGGGCTCAGCCAGGGAGTGAACAGGGGCGGCGTCGTGTTCGGAAACATGCCGGTGTCGATGAAGCTCGGACAGACGATCGTCATATTGACCGCCGCGCCGTCGCCGCGGCGAAGCTCCAGCCTCAAGGACTCGGCGAAGCCGATCACCGCGTGCTTGGTCGCGCTGTAAACCGCCATGCCCGGCACGCCGAGCAGCCCCGCCGCGGAGGCGATCATCACGATGTGTCCTTCGCCGCGGGATATCATTCCGGGCACGAACGTCTTGGCGCAATAGAGATAGGAATTGAGGTTGACGTCGATCTGACGACGGTCCTCCTCATCCGAGGAATCAAGGAAATCGCCCGGGGCATGGACGCCGGCGTTGTTGTTGAGAAGAAACACAGGTCCAAGCTCGCGCTCAACTTGAATGGCCCCCGCCCGCACGGCCGTTGGGTCCGTGACGTCGAGCGCCCATCCTTTTGCCGTTATGCCCGCGTCGCGAAGGCGCCCGATGGTACTCTCAATTCGTTCGCCGTTAATATCCCACAGCGCCACCTTCATCCCTTCCCGTCCGAGGGCAAGCGCGGTTGAAAACCCGAGCCCGCCCGCCCCGCCGGTAATGACCGCCGTCTTGCCGTTCAGGTCGAGCATCTCACCTGCCCGCCGCCGCGCACCACGAACTTCTCGCACGTCAGCCCCTCGAGCCCCACCGGCCCGCGCGCGTGCAGCTTCTGCGTGCTGATCCCCATCTCCGCCCCGAGCCCGAACTCCCCGCCGTCCGTGAAGCGGGTGGACGCGTTGACGTACACCGCGCCCGCGTCGACCTCCCGCAAAAATCGTTCCGCTCGTTTTTCATCGCGGGTGACGATGGCCTCCGCGAGACCCGAGCCGTGCATGGCGATGTGAGCGATCGCCTCGTCGAGGGACGCGACGATCTTCACCGACAGGATCAGCGCCAGATATTCCGTGTCCCAATCAGACTTCGTTGCCGTTTTGATCAAAGGAAGAATCCGTTTCGTTTTCGGATCGCCCCTCAGCTCGACTCCGGCGGCCTCGTACCGCTTCGCCATCAAGGGCAAAAATCGCCTCGCGATTTTCGCATGCACCAGCAGCGTCTCCATCGCGTTGCACACGCCCGGCCGCTCCGCCTTCGCGTTGAACGCGATCCGTTCCGCCATCGCGAGATCCGCCTTCTCGTCGACGTAGGTGTGGCACAGCCCCTTGTCGTGCGCCAGCACCGGAATCATCGACTCGCGCCGCACCGCCGTCGTCAGCTCGGGCCCCCCGCGAGGTATCACGAGATCGATCATCGAATCGAGCTGCAGGAGCTCCATGACCGCCTTCCTGTCGGGATCGTTCACGAACCCCACCGAGCCCGCCGGAAGCCCCGCCCTGCGCAGCCCTTCCCGCAGCGCCTCCGCGATCGCATGATTGGTCCTCACCGTCTCCTTGCCGCCGCGCAATATCGCCGCGTTGCCGGACTTGAGGCACAATCCGGCCGCGTCCGCGGTCACGCCGGGCCGTGATTCATAAATAATCGCCACGACGCCCAACGGCACCCGCATTTTTTTAATTTTCAGGCCGTTCGGCCGTCGCGAAAATTCCGTTGTCCGTCCCACCGGATCGGAGAGCTTCGCGACATGTTCCAGGGCCCGCGCAATGTTCTCGATCCGTTGATGGTTAAGAGTCATCCGCTCGACAAAGGCGGCGCTCCGGGACGTTTTTCGCACCGCCGCGAGTTCAAGTTTATTTGCCGTTAAGATTTTCCCTGACCGCCGCCTCAACGCCTTGGCCATCTCCCGTAGCGCCCGATTCTTGAGGGCCGTGGATGCGCGCGCGAGAACCCTCGACGCCGTCTTTGCCTCGAGGGCCATTTTCTTGATGTTCATTCGTGTTTTGATGATGGTTATCCACAACCTGCCGTTCAACTGTTGTTGACAACAGTTGGGCCGCACACCGGGGATAACCTTACTTTTTCAATACCGCCAAATTGTCCCTATGCACGACCTCATCCGCCGGCTTATGCCCCAGCACGCCCTCGATCTGCGTGGTCTTCAAGCCCTTGATCTTCTCGAGATCCCGCGAGCTGAAGTTCGTCAGCCCGCGCGCGAACTCGACCCCGTTCTCGACGAGGCTCACGACGTCGCCCGGCTCGAAGGCGCTCGAGAGCCCTTTCACGCCCGACGCCAGCAGGCTGCGGGCGCCGCCCGTCAGCGCGGAGCGCGCCCCCGCGTCCACCAGGATCCGCCCCTTCGGGTGCGATGCGAACGCGAGCCACTGCCGGCGCTTGGCCAGCGGCTTCTCCTCGGGCGTGAAGCGCGTGCCGACGCCCTCGCCGGCCAGGATCGCGGACAAGGTCCCGGCCTTGCCGCCGTTGGCCACGACGGCGAGCACCCCGCCCTCGGCCGCCTGGCGCGCGGCACGCACCTTGGACTCCATTCCTCCGGTGCCCGACGGCCCCGCCTTGCCCGTCCGCGCGGTCTGAGCGCCCAGGCTCATCTCGGGGATCAGGCGCGCCTCGGGATGGGTGCGCGGATCGTCCGTGTAAAGCCCGTCCTGATCGGTCAGAAGCACGAGCAGGTTCGCGTCCACGAGCCCGGCCACGAGCGCGGAGAGCCCGTCGTTGTCGCCAAATTTGATCTCCTCGACGGCCACCGTGTCGTTCTCATTGACGATCGGCACCACGCCGAGGCGCAGCAAGGTCAGCAAGGTATTCCGGGCGTTCAGGTAACGGCCGCGATCATGAAGATCGTCGCCGCTGAGAAGCACCTGCGCCACCGTGATCTTCGGCCGCGCGAACGCGGCCTCCCACGCCCGCATAAGCCGGCTCTGGCCGACGGCGGCCGCGGCCTGCTTGAGCTGCACGCTCGGGCGGCTCTTGAGCTTGAGACGCTCCCGCCCCGCGAGGATGGCGCCGGAGGAGACCACGAGGATCTCGTCGCCGTTAGCGCGCGCCCGCGCGATCTCGCCCGCGAGGCGCCTCAGCACGGCGGGATCCAGGCCGTCGCGCCCGCCGGAGAGGACTCCGGAGCCGACCTTGACGACGATGCGCTTACCCATGCGTCAGCGAGAGTATCAAAATCATGGGCGGGAAGCCTTCGCCGCGAGCTCCTTGCGCGCGGCGAGCACGATCTCGCGAAGCGGATCGGCGCCCGCGACCGTCCGAGATAAAGCCTCGTCATACGTCTTGAGCGCCTCCGGGAAGCGCCCTCGCGCCGAATGGATGGCGCCCAAGGTCAGGTACGCGGGCAGGAACTTCGGCTCGAGGCGGATCGCGGTGCGCAGGTCGGCGAGCGCCGCGTCGTCCGAGCCCTTCAGGTATTCGCACAGCGCCTTGTCGCTATAGGGCGCGGCGACGGCCGGTGAACGCCGCACGACGTCCGCGAAGATCGCGAGGGCCCGGTCGTACTCCTTCAAGTTCTGGTAGGCGAAGGCGAGGCGGCGGTCGCCGGGCAGGAGCGCCTCGGCGCGCGCCAGGGATTCGAGCGCTTCGCCGCGGCGGCCCAGGTCCGTCGCGGCCTCGGCCCGCTCGAGACGCAGCTCCCCGTCCGCCGGGGCGAGGCGGATGAGGTCGTCGAGCATCGACGCGGCCCGCGCCGAATGCCCCGACGCGCGGTACAGCGCGGCGACGCGGCGTCCCTGGCTTGCGTTCAGCGCCGGCGCCCCGGGGCGC
>Ga0105164_10000111_pt1 | contig 59164 bp, 41 predicted proteins | sample VDWuncwatermetaG_FD_89674 | JGI IMG/M metagenome (GOLD analysis project Ga0105164, IMG submission 89674) | Wastewater microbial communities from Netherlands to study Microbial Dark Matter (Phase II) - VDW unchlorinated drinking water | ecosystem: Environmental > Aquatic > Freshwater > Drinking...
ACAACATAAATACAGAGAATAGGGATATCACCATTTCTATATTCATTACAAAACGCGCTATTTTACCGTGTTTTAAGAAGGTATTAAAAACAGCGAAGATAACCACAAAATACAAGAAAAAGCACATTTTCTTCCAGTCCCATTTTCTTGAAGCCAAAATATAACCTGCATACCCTAAAAAAAGGAGTGTGGTTATAGGGCTGAGTAATAGATAGTCTATAAAAAATTTATACCAGGGCCCCATGCAATATAATCTGCCGTATTCACTTAAACCCACATTTATGAAATGAATTTCAAATACGCTCTTGATTAGGAGTAAAAAATTTGAGAGGCCGCCCAATAAAACGATGTAAGAAGCGCTGACTATAATCAACGGCGTGAATATAATCCCCGGAAGATAAATGCCCGATATCGGATTTTTAAAATAATGCTTATACACCAAGAAAAATACTATGAAAAATGCCATAAGCATTGCCGAGGATTCTTTCATTGCGATAGAAAATGAATACACCATCAAAAATATCAAAAATTTGGTTTTTTTCTGCGTCGCTAAAAAATCCATGAAGGTCCAGATTGACAGAGCCCAGAATAAATTTGAGCTGCTGTCCGCAAGGGCCCTTTTGCCCATCGCCATTATTAACGGCGCGGATGATATTAATAACGTAAACAGGTATGAAACCTCGTCGCCAAAAAATTTTCTGGAAAAATAAAAACATGTTATTATAAATAATACGTAGCAAAAAAATGAAAATTTAGCCAATACGGCAAACCCCGCTCCGAAAACCTTCAGCCACAACGCTGTTAACATTATATAGCCTATTCGGGCGGGCGACGGGTATAGCTGCGCATTAATATTATTCCCGTAATAGGTTACAAAAAGAGGCAGTTGAGAAATGCCTTTTTGAGAAATAATGGCCGCATATTTTAAATACTGCGCCTCATCCGGTCCGCCCCGAAATTCATATCCGGCTGGGATATAAAAATACAGCGATATGGCTGTAAATAAAATAAGAAATATGATAACTAAACGATGCGTTTTGGTCACGTTAACATTTTCTTTACGTCTTCCCAGGCAACATATATACAAGGAATAATAAACAAGGTCAGGATAGTAGAGCTTGTCAGGCCTCCGATGACGGTTATCGCCAGCGGAGACCATAGGCCCGCGCTCTCGCTTCTTTCAATGGCCATAGGCAAGAGCCCCAGGATTGTAGTGGTTGTGGTCATGAGTATGGGCCTTAGCCTGCTTTGGCCGGATAGCACAATCGCCTTCACGGAACTTAACCCTTTTTGCCTGAGGCTATTTACCCTGTCAATCAGGATGATAGCGTTGTTAACAACTATACCTCCAAGCATTATTATACCAACGATGACACCGATACTGACGGTTGTATGCGTAATCCATAGTGAAAACGTTATCCCGACCATCGCCAAGGGGACAGAGACCATTATAATAAATGGTTGGGTATAGCTTTCGTATAAACTCGCCAGCACCATATACACTAATATTAACATCAATGAAACAATGGGCAGAAACTGCCTTTGGCTTTCAACCAACTCTTTGTAGTTTCCTCCAAAATCATAATAATAGTTTTCCGGAAATTTTACATCTTTTACGGCCTTTCTTATTTCTTTAACAGCCCTCCCAAGCGATAAAGACCCGATATTGGCGCTCGCCTGGATAACGCGCGTCTTATCTTTTCTATTTATCTCGCTTGGCCCTAGATCATATTTAAAATCAGCCACCTGGCCCACAAAAACATTCGTCCCATCCTTTGCCGTGACTATAAGGCGCCTGACATCTTCAAATGTCTTTCTATATTTCTCATCAAGCCTTACTATGGTTTCAACATCCTTGCCTCCTTTGGTATGATATAATGTACCCCTCATGCCCCTCATCTGCCCGTGGACAGCCAGGGCAACTTCACTTACGCTAAGGCCGTAAGAGGCGGCCTTTTGTTTGTTTATTTTAAGGCACAATTCCGGCCTGCCTTCCCTCATCCCGATCTTTATATCAGTAAGGCCTCTTATAGTGCCCAACCTGCTTGTCATTGAGGTTGCCAGTTCCCTTAAGATTTTATAGTCATAACCATATATATCCAGCACAAGCTCTCTTGAGCCGACTTCCTGCGGCTCTGAAAAATATATAAACGGCTGCTGGACGACCTCATCTTGGGGAAAATATAATTTTATGCCTTCCGCCTCCTGACGTATTGAGTCTACGACCTGTTTTACGGTCCTCTTCCTTTTCGTAGAGGGGACCAATTTCACATATACCTTGGAGATCCAGGGCTCAACCTTGCTTGAGGCGGTTTTCACCTCAGGTATCTTCTTAAGCAGCGCTTCCATTTTCTTGCATGCCAGATCGCTCTTCTCAAGCCTTGCGCCGGTTGGCAGCCTTATAAAAACCGTAAAATCATTCTGGGTCGTTGAGGCGATAAGTTCCTTGTCAAATCCGGCAAAGGCTATCACGGCTATTATAAAACTTACAAACGCGAAAATCAATAGACTACGTCTATAACGCAGCGCCTTTATCGCCCATCTCCTGTAGCCGGTGTATAAATCATGGACCCACTCAGCCGCCTTGGCCATCTCCGTCATCCTTGAGGCGATAAGCGGCACAACCGACAACGCCACGGCTAATGAGGCCAAAAGAGACAGGGTAACGGTAAGCGCGATACCCCCGTAAAGCAGTTTTGTCTGCACATTCACAAACATTATAGGCAAAAATACGACCAGTGTCGTAAAGGTCCCGGCCACAATAACCAGCGTCATTTCCTCCGACGCCACCCGCGCTATTGTCCGGGGATTCATCGGCTTACCCCAGTATGTAAATATATTCTCAAGAACGACAATAGAATTGTCAACAAGCATCCCTATGCCGAGCGCCAGCCCGGTAAGCGTCATTATGTTCAGCGTGATATTCATGGACCCCATTAAGTTTAAAAGGTAAATCGCCCCGAAACTCATCAATACGGATATCGGGATTGATATAGCGATAATGAGAACGAACCTGAATTTCCTGAAAAATACCATCGCAAGCACGGTAGCCAGGGTTATTATAAATAACATCTTTGTAGGCGCGAATAACACAACCGCCATATACAAAAAAAGCGGGATTATATATTTTTTCTTGAGTTCGGTAAGAAATAAAAGCAGGATGAGTATCGCCAAAAGCGCGCCTTGTAAAAGAGATATGTTGACCGTATCTATGGACTTTTTAATAAATTCCGACTGATCATATGTTACCACCATTTCTATCTCTTTTGGCATCAAGGGCTTAATTCTGTCAAGCTGCTCCTTGATACCCTTAGCCACCGTAATCGTGTTTGCCGTAGATTCCTTCTGCACATACACTGAAACAACAGGCCTTTCGTTTAACCTCGCAAATTCTCCCGGTTCTCCGTATGAATCCTTAACAAGCGCGATATCTTTAAGCCGGATGATTGACCCGCCCGGAGTGGTTGATACGCCGATATTTTTTATTTCTTCCACGGTCTTAAATTCGCCCATGGACCTTACCAGAAATTTAGACTGCCCGCTCCTGTAATCTCCGACTAAAAGGTTGAGGTTGTTTCTGCCTATCGCGTTTAATATCTGCTCCATAGTGATATTGTTGGCAGCTGCCCTTGACTGGTCCACATCGACAATGATTTTTTTCTCGCGGCCGCCGCCTATTTCAACATTCGCCACCCCGGTTACTCTTTTTACGGGTTCTTCAAAGTTCTCTTCGATTATGGTCCTTATCGCCTCCGGGCTGTATCTTTTGCTGATAAAGGACAATATAAGAATCGGGTAATCGGAATATTTATAGTTGGCGATTACCGGTTTTTCTATTTCCGTAGGTAGTTTATTTTTCACCTTCGCAAATTTTTCCCTAACCTCAAGCGCGGCAAAATTCATATCTGTGTCTGGTTTAAAACCTAGGATCACGTTCGATTCCCCTTCTTTTGAAGTAGAAAAAAGCTCTTCCAGGTTGCTTACTGTGCTTACCGCTTCCTCTACAAGCTTCGTAACCCTTTCCTCTACTTCGGAAGGCGGTATGCCGCCTCTTATGTGTATGATAATGCTTATTTCGCCGTAGCTTATATTCGGCATGAGCTCAACGGGGATATAAAAAATGGAGATGGCGCCGATAAGACATGCTATTATCGCAGCCATCAATATTGTAACGGGTCTATTTACCGAAAACGCCGGAAGGCCCATATCTTTACGTCTTCTTTCCGATTCTATCCAGAAACCTCTGGGTGACCAAATAAATGGCAGGTATAACAATTAATGTTAAAAATGTGGCGACAGTTAAGCCGCCCATTACAGTTATCGCCATCGGGGCTTGAAGTTGCGAGCCCTGGCCGATACCCAGGGCAAGAGGAAGCAGGCCTAAAACAGTAGTGAGCGCCGTCATCAGAATAGGCCTTAATCTGACTTGGCTTCCGTACATTAAAGATTCTTCCAAGGGTTTGCCTTCTTTTCTGGAGGTATTAACAAAATCTATGAGGACAATTCCGTTATTAACAACGACGCCGCCCAGGATTATTATCCCAAGAAAGGCAACTATATTTAAAGAAGTGTGCGTAAGCACTAAAGCCCATGCAACCCCGATTATTGACAATGGCACGGTAAACATTATTACAAACGGCTGCCATAGATTTTCAAACATAGAGGCCATGATCATGTATATCAGGATAAACGAGAGCACTAAGGCGAATGCCAGGCTGTTAAATGACTCTTTCATCTGCTGGCTTTCTCCTCCGAATACCACTCTGTACCCTTCCGGTATCTTTATGCCGGAAAGCGTATGATCAATATCTGCCATTACCTCGTTTAAGGCCCGCTTATAGATATTCGCCGAAACCAATATGACCCTTTCTTGATCAAGCCTGTTTATCTGGCTCGGCCCTTTGCCGGTGCTGAAATAGGAAACCTCTGATAGCGGCACATCTATCCCAAGCGGCGAATGAACAATGAGATGGCGCAGCTTGGATAAATCTTTTCTGTCTTTTTCTCTTAACCTGACCCTTATATCATATTCCTTGCCCTTCTCTTTGAATTTTGAAACAGTAATGCCCTTTATAGCGATATGGGCGGTCTGGGCGATATCATTAACCGAAAGCTGATAAAAGGCCGCTTTGTCTTTCAGGATATTTAATTTTGTCTCCGGCGCCGGCGGGGCAATCGAATTTTCAACTCCGTATAAACCGGGAATCTTATTTAATCCCCCCTGAACATCCAAGGCAATGTTTTTAAGCAGCGTGAGGTCGTTGCCCTTTACCTCAAGGGCAATGGGCTTTGATTCCGAAAAGGCTGTCTTAAAGAGGCTTTCCTGAAGAACATATTTAAGGTCGACTCTCCCGAGATCTTCCTTGCTTAGCTTATCTTTTAAATCCTGTACTACCCATGAACTCGAATGTTTTCTTTTATTTTTTAAATTTACCATTACCTGCCCCTGGTGGGGCCCTAAAGATTCGATGTTTTCCTCTCCGACCCTCCCCTTTGTGGACCCGATGGTTATCGAGATATTTTCCACATCCGGCATTTTAGAAAGCACGCCCTCTATTTTTCTTACGGCCTTATCAGTTGCCTCAAGAACCGTGCCGGTTGGCATTTCTACTTTAATAATAAACTGGCCCTGGTCTATCCTTGGCATAAATTCCTTGGGTATTATAAAAAATAGGCACGCGCTCATCAAAAAGGCTATGAAGCTTATCCATAGGCATGTTGCGGGCCATTTTATAAATACAGCAAGGATAGAGCCGTAAAATTTATTCATGGCCGCGAAAAATCCGGTCTGTCTTTTTGTCGGGCCTCCGGTAAACGCTTCGTATTTCGATTTGGAGCGCACCATCAGTACGGGAATAATGGTAAGGGCCACTATGAGGGAAGCGGTAAGGGAATATGTAACTGTCAGGGCCAGTTGTTTAAATATCTGTCCGGCGATGCCAATGACAAATATCAGGGGAAAGAATATCGCTATCGTGGTCCACGTTGAGGCCGCTATGGCGCCGGTAACTTCGGCAGCGCCGACGCTTGAGGCGGTCTTCGGGTCTTCCCCTGATTCCATGTGGCGGAATACGTTTTCCATAACAACTATAGCGTTGTCAACCAGCATCCCTATCCCGAGCGCGAGGCCGCCAAGGGACATGATATTTATCGAGATGCCCGAAAAAAACATAAGAAAAAAACTCGCCAATACAGAAAGCGGTATAGAAAAAGCCACGATAAGAGAGCTGACGACATCCCTTAAGAAAAACAGAAGCACAAGGAACGCCAATACTCCGCCTTGCCACGACGCGTCTGCTACGCCTTTTATAGAATCCTTAATAAACATGGACTGGTCATACACAACCACGACATCAACGCCTTTTGGCAGCCTTTGCCTGATGTTTTTTAAAGCGCCGTTTACCTTTTTAACTACCTCTATGGCGTTTGACTGCGCCTGTTTTTGAATAAGTACCGATATGTTGTCCATGCCGTTAAATCTGGATAAGCTGGTTTGTTCTTTATACGTGTCTTTTACTTCAGCGACATCCGATAATAATATCAGCCTGGCTTCTTTGCTCTGAGCTTCCTTTGTTGTGAGATCCTGTTTGTCAGCGCTGTATATGGGGAAATTCTGGCCCCTTTCTCTTTTATCCACGCCAACGCTGATCTTCCCTATTTCAGAAACATCCCTGAACTCACCGAGTGTCCTGATAAGATATTCCATAAACGCTTCTTTTATGGTCCCTGCCGGATAGTTAATATTCGCCTCGCTTATGGCCTTTGTCGCGTCCAGTATTGAAATGCCGCCGGCCTGAAGTTTATCCTGGTTGACTTCGGTTAATATTTCCCTTTCAATGCCGCCAACAATAGACGCAGAGGCAACCCCTTCTATTTTTTCCAGTTCACCCTTTATAAGGCGTTCGGTTATATCTCTGAGCCGGGCGGGATGCATATCGCCCGTAACGCTCAATGTCAGGATGGGTAAGTCAAAGGGGTTGAATTTCTTTACAAGCGGCTCCTGGGCGTCTATAGGAAGCCTTTCCTTAAAAAGGTCTATCTTCTCCCTAAGCCCCAGGGAGGCAAAATCCATATTTGTGCCCCATAAAAATTCCGCTATCACAATAGAGGTTCCTTCCTTGGAGATAGAGCTTATGCGCCGCAGCCGGCTTACCGTGCCTATGGCCTCTTCAATTATCTTGGTGATCTGCGTTTCTACTTCTTCTGGAGCGGCGTTTTCATAAGTGGTAATTATGGTGAGCTGCGGGTAGATAATAGGAGGGAATAGCTCCTGCGGAAGCTTGCCCCAGGAGATAAGGCCCATGAGCAGGACGGCAGCGTATATCATCATTATCGTAACCGGCCTTTTTACTGAAAAATGTGGAAGTCCCATGTTTCTTAAAAACCCGCCTCCTGGGTCTCTGTGATAATAACCTTATTGCCATCTTTAAGTTTTTCCTGCGTTTCTACTACAACCAGCTCCCCTTCTTCAAGCCCTGATTTTACGACAAAATAGTCGGCTGACCTGTAATCGGATTCTATGGGCCTTGCCTCGACAACGCCTCGTTCTTCTTCCGTCGTTTCATTTTTTACCGGCGCCTCGGCTTTTTTTACAACGTAGGTAACATAACCTTGCTCTGTTTTATCAATAGCCGTATTCGGTATAACAATCATGCCCTTTGTGCTATAGACCTCTACAGAGGCCCTTGCGAACATACCAGGCAAAAGCATCCCCTTTGGATTATCGACCTTTATCTTTGCGGTCTGTGTCCTTGACTTGCCTTCTACCACCGGCGAAACGCTGTCTATAACGCCCTTAAATTCCCCGTCCGGATAAGTATCAACCGCCACCTTGCCGATTTGGCCTACCCTTACCTTGCCTATATCCCTCTCAACTATGCCGAGATCAACAAACACATCTTTATCATTTATCAAGGTGGCTACCTTCTCATTTTGAGTAACAAGTTCCCCTATTTCCGCGTCTTTCGTTCCCAGGATTCCGGCCGTTGGCGCATACAGGTAAGTTTTATCCAGCTCGCGTTTGGCGGATTCAAGCTCCAGATTCACCTGGTCCAGTTTTGGCTTTGCAACCGCCCCCATATCAAATAATTTCTGCGTTTTATTGAGTTCGATCTCATTGTATTTCAATTTTAACAGCGCGTCTTTTTGGTTAAGGGTCGCTATGATCTCCCCTTCTTCAACCCGCTCCCCCTCTTTAAAGTTAAAAGATTCCAAGATGCCGTTCGTTTCAAATTTTAAATTTATCTCCTTGAAACCTTTCATGGTACCCAACAGCGGCAGCTTGTCTTCAAAATCTTTTTTCTGCGTCTTATACACCTTTACCAGTATGGGTTCCTGCGGGGCCTGGGCCTCTTTGGCAAGCATCTTCTCCTTTTTCGCAGCCGTCTTCTTAAATATCTTTTCTTTTATCTGATACTTCGCGAATACGACCTGCAAAAGGGCGATTACAACAATCAGGCCTATCGCAATCCTTAGTGTCAAAATTTTTTTCATAACTCCCCCTATTTAAAATGATCTCTTATTCCTATAGCCTTGTTTAGTTTGGCAATCGCTATTTTATTTTCAATCACGGCGGAGGTATAATTAATATCTTCCCCCGCCAATTTAATCTTTGCCGAGACAAGATCCTGTGTCTCTGCCTCATTCATGGAGCGTTTTTCTTTCATAACGGCAAGTTCCCTATTATATAATTCCCTGTTCTGAACGCTGGTTTTAACCTTGAGGGCTGATTCCTGATAATTAAAATAGGCCTCTCTTACCTGAGTCGCCGCCGTCTGTTTTCCCTTCACAAGATCTGAATATGCCTGCTGTCTTGTTACCTCGCTGCGCTGCGCCTCGGTATAGCTTACCAAATTATCCAGGATGTTTAATCTCACAGAGTGAACTGAGTCTTTCGTTGGTTGAAACGAGGTCAGGCTGGGCGCAATGTTTTCATTTGTATATGAATAATTCATCGTATTTGGCCCCCAAGGCAAAGAGGCCTTCGCGCCTATAAACCAGTCATCGCTCATCCGCAATTTACCGGGGGTAGCCACCTCGCCGGCCTTGCCAACAGTCCCGGTTAAATCAATTTTTGGAGATTGCTGGCTCTTGGCAACCTTTTCGCCAAACTCAGCGGCCTGCAGGCTTAGGTCATTTATCTTCAAATCGGCCCTGTTTTCATATGCAAGTTTAATGCATTCCTCAAGGTCTATCGCACATTCCTTAAAAATCAATTCCGTATCTATCTTTATTTTAACCCCGTCGTCCTGATCCAGGCTTAAGAGTTGTAAAAAATTTAATTTTGCAAGCGAAAGGCTGTTTTCCGAAGATAAATAGGAATAATACGCCTGATTATACTGCGATTGCACATTTAAAAAACCCACCAGGCTTGAAACCTCCACCTCGTGTTCCTTCTTCGCCATCGCGAGGTCATTCTCCAGGTCCTTTAAGAGGGCTTCCTGGGCATTAAAATTCCTTATGGCCTTCAAATAGTCATAATACGCCTTCGTAAGCTCCAGTATATAATCTTCTTTTGTCTTATCGTAATTCTCCTGGGCAATCTTTAAATTTACCTTCGCCTGTTCCCACGTAAATTTAAGTTCCCCGCCATGATATAACGGATGCTGTAACTTTAATTGATACTTCCTCCCCATATAATCCTTTGATGAAATCCTGCCTGAGGTTTCATCCCATCTGAGGGTCGCTTCCGGGAATAATTCCCTGAATGCCTCCTTTTCCTTAAATCGCGACAGCTTTATCTGTTCCAGCGCAATCTGGATCGGCAAGTGATTCTCCAGCCCGATTTCGATCGCTCCTTTAAGCGAAATTGTGTCGCTTTTTGGTTTTTCAATCTTAGGCGGCGGTAAATATGGGGCGGGGGTATTGACTATCATATTGAATTCAATAGGTTTTCTTTCGGATTTTTTTTGTTTTAACCCTGCCCGAGACCTTTCAATCGCCTTTTCTGCGCAGTCTAACGCCTCTTTGTTCTGCGGGTCTAACGCCAGCGCCTTATTACATAATTCAATCGCCTCTTCATACCTGGAATTATCATATTGGATCCTGGCCTGGATCAGATAATGATTAACGTCTTTTGCGGTCTCGCCCCCCGCAAAGGCCAAAATATTAAAAGATATGAAAAGTGTAAAAAATATTAGAAATATTTTCATTCTATCATTACAAGCCCTGGCCCGTTTTTTTCTTTCTCCATTCCCTCATATAATCACGCATGTAGGCGCGGTGTTCTTCCTTGTGCTGCTGCCTGTAAAGGTGCAAATATTCTGTGTGGCGCCTCCGCCAATCAAGGGCCCGCTCTCTGCATGTCTGTTTCCAGGAGGAATCCTTGGCTTGCCTGTAATCAAAATATTCCGGGTTCCTTTTTCTCCACGCCTCCATATTTGATAGCTGTCTCTGATACTGGCATTCAATGTTTGAGCAAATTATCTGTCTGTTCGGCCTATACTTGTTTGGTATAAACCATTTTTTACATACCGGACAAATTTTTCCTTGTGTCATATGCCCATCCCCTTATGCTTCTAAAAAAATTTCTCTTAACGCGACGGACGCCGCGCCTAAACTTACGGCCCTGTTACCCAAGCTCGAAGGCAATATCTTAGTGGTATGCCCCGCCTTTTCCAAAGAAAGTTTTTCTATTGTTTTTTCTATTTGACTAAATAACGTCTCGCCTGCCCGCTCAATGCCGCCGCCCACAATCACAACCTGGGGCGAAAAAAGATTTATGAGGTAGGCTATCCTCACGCCCAGATTTATCCCGACCCCTTCGATCAGTTCTGTGGCTATCTCGTCGTCATCTTTAGCGGCCTTAATAATCACATCGTCATTTATCCCGTCTAAATTACCATTCAGCAATTCCACAATCTTAGTGCCGACCCCGTCTTTAATCACTCTTATCGCCTCATTTCTAAGGTTCATTTGCGAATTCCACGGTTTTAAATACGCGGATTCCTCCCTGAGTTTATTTTTCTCCTCGTCGTTCAAGGCGCCTGTTATGCCTTCTAAATCAGCGCTGCCAAGATCGGTAGAGCAGTATATCTCGCCCTTTATCACAACTCCCTTGCCTACATCTTGAAAGACATAAAGCATATTATCGACTTCTGCGCCGGGATTTCTGGCCTTCTCTCCGAATGCCGCAAATGAGGAATCCGCGCCAAAGAACGTCGGTATATTAAATTCCTTCTCAAGCGCATGTTTTAGTTCCGTAAAATATATGGTGGCCCGGCTTCTGCCTTTATCATCATCAAGCCCTTTTATGGCCCCGTTCTTTTCCCATATTGTTCCGTATGTCCCGATAGCGATAAATTTTACTTTTGAGGCGTCCGCCTTCGCGCCTTTAATTAATTCTTTTACTATTGTAATCATCCCTTTCTCAATCTCTTCCTGCTCTATCTGAGGGCGGGCGATCTTTGCTTCAGAAATAATATTAAGCATAAAATCCGTAAGAACGCCCGTTAATATCTCTTTGTTAAAATCGATCCCGATTAGAAAAATCTCATTTTTATTCAACTCAAGCAAAACGGGCCTTCTGCCTCCGCTTGAGACGTCGATGCCTGTTTCATAAACGAGGCGTTTCTTCATATATTCTTCTATATGATTTGATAAAGTCACTATATTATACCCCAACTGTTTTGACAAAACTGTTTTTGAAACAGGTCCCTTTTTTCTTATCGTTTCTAATATCATCAAATTCTTCCGTTGCCTCTCGTTCAGCGCCTGATATTTAAACAGGCCCTCTTTTGTTATGCTCATGTTTTATCCCTCCTAATCTTCTTTGTTAAGAAGTATGCCACAAAAAAGCCAGCTTGTCAAATTTATATGAAAAGCTTGCTGTTTATTTTTCTAATCTATGCCTTGACGTTTTGGCCGGTGTTTGCAAAGCCCGCGTTTTGATCTCTCAACAAATTCAATCATATGCAAGGCCTCTTTTGTCAGGGAGGGGATCTTTTTGATCTCTTGGAGGGCATTTGTGGTATTTAAACCGGAATGGTAAAACATTCTGTAAATATCCTTAATCTGTTTTTTGGCCTCTTCTTTTAAGTCCGCGCGCCTTAAGCCCACGACGTTCAGTCCGCAAACCTCCGCGTCGCATTCAACAAGCGTATACGGCATGACATCCTGAACTACCCTTGTCAGGCCGCCTACCATGGCCATAGTGCCTATCCGCGCGAATTGGTGCGCCGCGGCGCCTCCGCCGATAAATACCTTATCTTCTACCTCAGCATGGCCTCCTAATAGCGCGCCGTTACACATTATAATCTCGTCTCCTAATTTACAATCATGGCCCACGTGGGACATCGCCATAAAAAAGTTTCTATTCCCGATAACGGTGTTTTCGCCTTTTACGTAACTCCTGTGAATAGTAACGTATTCCCTGATGATGTTCCCGTCCCCTATCTTAAGGCCGGTCTTCTCTCCTTTATATTGTAAATGCTGCGGCTCATGGCCTAAGACAGCGCCCATATGTATAATATTATCCTTACCTATACTGGCGGTGCCCGCTACATAAACATTCTGCCACAGCCTGCAGTTATCCCCTATTGATACCCCGTCTTCAACAACGCACCACGGCCCGATCTTTACGTTTTCGCCGATCTTCGCCTTCTTTGAAACAATTGCTGACTTGTGTATTTCTACCTTGGCCTTAGGCATATAATAAATTCTCCCAGGGGTTTGTTGCTCGTGAAATGTTTTATCAGTTCGCTGACCTTCTGCCGCAAGGTTTCCTCGAATTTCTTTGTGAGCTCCCGCGAGCAGGCTATTTTTATATCCCCGAATACCTCGTAAATATCATTGAGCGTCTTAATCACCCTGTGCGGCGATTCGTAAAATATAATTGTCCTTTTCTCATTTAAAAATTCTTTAAGGCGGTTTTTCCTCGCGCCTGGCTTGGCCGGCAGGAACCCCTCGAATATAAAACTATCCGTCGGCATCCCGGATACAACGAGCGCCGCTATCAGCGCGGCCGGGCCCGGGATTGGTTCTATCCTGATCTGGTTTTCTACGGCAAGTTTTATAATATGCGCGCCCGGGTCTGAAATCCCGGGCGTGCCCGCGTCCGATACGAGCGCGACATTCTTTCCTTCTTTTAAAAGCCCTATCAGGTAATCTCCTTTGGCGATCTTGTTATATTCAAAATAGCTTGTAAGCGGCGTGGTTATGCCGTAATGTCCTGTTAATATCCTTGTATGGCGCGTATCTTCGGCGGCGATTAAATCAACTGATTTTAAAATCTCTATGGCGCGGATTGTTATATCCTTCAGATTTCCTATCGGGGTGCTGACTACGTAAAGCGTGCCCGCTGTTTGAGTCATTATTATTGCGGCAATAAATTTTCAGCCGGCGGCTTGGTGCCCCTATACTTGATAACGCCGTCCTTGTCGATCAAGACATTAGCCGGGATGCCCGTTATACCGTATTGTTCCGCTACCCTGTTTTCCTTGTCTAATAAAACCGTATAATTTACACCCTGCGCTGTCGCGAAAGAGGCGGCCTTTTTCTGGCTCTCTCCTATGTCGACAGCCAGCACCTTAAGCCCCTTAGACGCGTAATCATTAGTAAGCTTTACTAAGGACGGGACTTCTTCCCTGCAATACGGGCACCATGTCGCCCAGAACACCAAAAGCGTGGCCTTGCCGGCCTTGGCTGTTTCCTGCAAATTCACCTTGTGCCCGGCTGTGTCCTCCAGCGTAAAATCCGGCGCCTTATCGCCTATATTCAGCCCTTCCTTCCCAGCGCAGGAAATATTTATAAAACTAAGCATTAATAACTCCGCGCAAAGCCATAATAATAATTTCCTCATATAATTTCCTCCTTATTACTTATCCTTATATCTCCTTATTATTCCTTCTTTATCCTTATGTTTCCTTATTTCTCTTTTATCGCATCAATAACCGTCCCATCTGAACCAGAAAATACTCGCCTAATAATATCAGCGCCCAGCCGATCCCTTTTTTTACCCTTTCCATCCATGGGCCCGGCTTAGGAAGCGCCGCCAAAATACCCGCGAACGCGCCTACTACAATCAAGAGCACGCCCATTCCTAAGCTGAATGTAAAAAGTAACGATACGCCGTATATCAAATTATGCCTTGCAGCGACATACGCCAATAGGGCCGCCAAAACAGCGGCCGTGCAGGGCCCGGCGACAAGGCCCGATACAATGCCTAAAATATATATTGTGAAAAATCCTTTTCCCTGCGCCTTCGGATGTATCCTTCCTAAAAAGGCGGGAAACTTAAATGTAAAAACACCGAGCATGCTGAGGCCCAGGAGTATAAATACGTTGCCTAGCAATAAATAAACCCACGGGCTCTGGCTCCATTGCCCGAACAGTTTTCCGGAAAGGGCCGCGAACGCGCCAAGGGCGGAATACATTGTGGCAACGCCCAGGACATAAAATATGGAAAGGATAAGGCCCCTGATTTTCGAGCCGCCCGCCTTTGAGGCGATAAAGGCGACTGTTATGGGGATCATTGTATATATGCACGGCTCAAAGCTGGTGCTCACCCCGCCTATAAACGCGGCCAGATACGCCAAAAGAGGCGATTGGTTAAGATATAAATTGATATTACTCAGAAATTGTTCCATTTAAAATTGGCGACAGCAATCGTTACCAATTCGAACCGCCGCCGAAATATCCGCTGATATTAAAATACTAACCGTCCAACAACCCCCTTTATATCAAAAAATATCCCAAAAAGCAACAGAATTGTGCCTTTTGGGTATGACTTGTACTCAAATAGCCAAAGCGTTAAATACCAGTAGAAAAACGGTTAAAAAAGCTTGCACCCTAAACTCGTCATTGCGAGGAGCCCCGACGAAGTCGGGGCGACGAAGCAATCTCAGAAAGGAGTAATTTATGCGGCCATTCGGCATCTATAGCCTTATATACCCATGGGAAAGCTGCATCTGGGCTAAAATCCGAATCTTGCGCGAAACCGACAAAGCTATTTTGGTAGAATATAATGACGTAAAAATCTGGGTACCAAAATCGCGGATATCAGGCGTGAGACTGTGGAATAACGCTTTCGAAATATACGTAAGGCCTACGACTCTATCTTAATCTTTATTTTCCTGATCCCGCTGGTAGTTACAATGCACCCTATCACAATGCGATTTTGCCCCCTCCCTAGTTCTTACCAATTCCACAAAATATGCATATTTTGTGCCATTTATTCCAGTATTTGGGCGAGGTTGCAATAAGCGCTGTAGTTTTCCCTTATCATATGCCCTATTCGCTTCATTTTGATCCCCGCCCCATTGAGTTTTATATTTAATTTCACATACCCAAAGCATAGGCTCGTTCATTTCTTTATTATCATGGTTGAAGGTAACATCTTCGTAAATAACAATATCTGGATAGTACCTTTCTCCTCCCTCAATATAGGTCAATGGCTTACAATAAATCCGATTAAAAAATGCTTCTTGAGTCATGTATGCTTTGTAGCGGCCCTTTACCGTACCAAAAATTTCGAGAGCTTTTTTTATTCTTACATAAAGTTCCCCGTGAACATCAGCCTCGCTATCCCATAAATACGGGTTTTGTTCCCATTCTCTGGCGAATTTTTCTACTGTTTTTTCAGCAATATCAACTATCATCTTATTATTATCTTCTACCATATCACCCTCTTTTCAAATTGAGAAGTGGCTTTTTGGTACACGTCCCCAAATCCCCTCTCCATTTTTATAGTGTCAGAAATTTGGCTTCGCCCCTAACCCAACCGAAATAAAGGTTTATTCCGTTGATAACAATCGGCTCACTTATACCGTCTTTTTCTGCTTTAAGGTCGTACAAAGAAATAAACTTAGCAAAATCATCAAAGTGCTCATAGGTCTGGCTGAAAGAGTGAATTAGCATTAAGGCATGTTTTGCATTGAATCTCTCTGCTTCCATTATAGAAGACGCTGTTCTATGTATTAACTGATATCGGATATCTTGTATATTTTTACCTTCTATGTTTATTTTCTTGACTAGGAAGTCTATCCTTTCTGGTTTATTGGTTTTTTTGTCTTTGGTATTGAGCCAATCGCTTATAAGAGGGCCGAAGTCCTCAGAAACTTTCCCTTCTACTGCAATAGCTACCAGTTTGTTATCTGCTTTCGCTAATACAAAAATATCATTTTGAGAAGCGCGCAATCCTCCTGGTAGCGGTACCTTATATTCGGGTAGCGCAATTAATAATTCTATTTCTTTAAAAATAGATAAGTTGGCATTTTTAAATACTCTTCTTATGCTCTCTGGAAAACCATTCGCTTGTTGCCAACAATAGGCCAGTGTCTTGGCTGAGTAACCTGTTCTCCAATGTTTAATTGGATTAGCTAATAATTCCCTCCAGTCTTCTGGCTTGCTTGCCAGTATATAGATTTTGCTATTTTTTGCAAATTTTTTCGGCATAAGCGGCGCATTACCTCCTGCGCTTTTCTGCTTTTACTAATGTCTTCTATATCGTCATTTTACACATCTTACATATGCCCCACTTTGGGTGTCCCCAAATAGGACATCTACTACCCTGCTATTTTGTTATCAGTCGGCCACGGCCTCATCAGCCTATACGCAACACCTGCCATTGTCTATCTAACAAAAAATTAAAATGATGCACAAGTATCTATATTAACCATCATCGGCATATGTTCTTCAAATTTTTTCTTAAGCTCTGAATCAACAAGCGCAGATTTCCGAACGTCTTCATTAGGGAAAACTAAGAGGGAAACTTCGCTTGGTGAAAAGATAAGCCGCTTTTCTTTAAAACAATGTGGCAGATCAGTATCATTATATTTAGCATAAACAATCCGCCATTCCATTTCATTATAATGATAACCGTTCTCGTCTTCCATCGGCTTAATATAAGATTGTAAAACTTCTAGTCCTTTTATTGCGCGCATATTTTTAGGTTCATCTCCAAGAAAATCTTTGAGCTCTTCTATTATTTTAAGATTTGTATTCACAATGCCTTGCTCTTTGCTCTGTACATAAAACACAGGGTTAGCTCCACAGGCCATTAGGAAATTTTTGTGAAAACCAATGCCAAGCTTACCATATTGTTGTGTATGAACATCAACCTCTGAGAGTTTTAATTCTGTAAAACAAATGATCAATCTTTGGGGTATTTTCATCTTATGTCCAACTCCTATAACTATATCCGCTTTCTCTGGTATTCTAAATTCAATCCCATTCGCATAAAAATCTCGAAGTCGCTCGATATATTTATCAACCGCCCCCTTGGTAATTGTTTCGCTCACCAAGTTCTTCAAGATCCAATGTATTAATATTTCGGAATGTACGGTTTTTTCTCGCATTACTTTCACTTGATATATATCACTGGTTTACCAATAGACCAGCAATCGTTGAACTTATTGTTATTTTTTCCGTTGCGACAATTGCATATCGCCATGGCTTTACTATACCGAAATTCCCAATATTTTTAGAAACCAATTCACAATATTTGTCTGCGGTTTTCTTTTTTTCCTGTACGTCTGGGGTATTGATTTCTGCGCTTGGCTTTACCTCAATCATCACTATCTCATTCTTAAATTCAGCCACGAAATCAGGCTCATAACGGTGTTGCGAATTACCAGTCTCGTCACGCCAATATAGCCCCTCAAATTGATTCGGGGCGGGGCGTAACCAATCTTCCACTAAAGAATCTTTATCGAGAAGATACGCCATACGCGCTTCATCTGATGAATCAAAGCGATACATTGAGTGGCATGCCTTGTTAAATCCGGTATATACCTTATCTTTCGAAAATCGATCTACCTGCGATTCCAATGTTACAGGCTTTTCATCCTGAATCAATGAAAGGTTATATTGCTCAAGATAAGGCTTCGGCTCTCGAATCCCGGACTCAAGGTATCCATCAGAGATAAATTCTTTATGCTCCAGTATCTGATCATAAATTTCTTTGGCAATTTGGCGAAAATTATTCTCAATCATCATCTTGAGCGAGTTTTCATCATTTACAAATGATTTATAATGCGTAACCGCTTGCCCTGAGAGTTTTAGCAATAATGTTTTCTGCTCTTCATAATCAAGGAGAGGTTGCTCAATGAGGGCGGAAATTATGGTATTCTCAGGACTTTGTTTTCTTCCTTCGCCAAGATTTGACACACGAGTTAATTCGGTTTCCCGAGTTCCTTCCTGCGCGTTGCCAAACAAATCTTTTTCTTGGCTTCCCTGGAGACGCTCTTCAAGTATGGAAGTGTGTGTAGCACACCTGCTTAATCTTTTCGTGTCTAAATTAAAATCTTCAATTCTAAGCTCACCATAATGAGGCGTAAGCATTAATCGAGGTATAGGGATATTGCGTACTTCGATAGTTTGCCCCGAAATCCGTCCGATATTTTCAAGTTCCTTCTTCGCCGGATCGCTTAAATTACTAAACAGCGTGCCTTCGGGCCATGGTTCCGATACCCCCTGGTCAATTTTCTTATGATGATGATATTCCGCAAAACTCAAGCGCGATGCTTCTTTCTTCGCAAGGTATTCGACAATTTCATCTTTTTTGCTTTGTATCGTTGCTGCTTTTACATCTTCAGGGGTATCTTCAGAGAGAATTGGGCTTACTTTCTTTGATGCCTGCACTTCAATTTCCTGCATGATTGCGGGATTGTTCTTAATTTCCTCTTGAATACGCGCCACAAATGCTGATGGGACCTCAATAATTTCTGTAACTAGTTTTGTGTCCTGAATCGAAATTTTTTCAATATTGGAGGGCTGAATAAGCTTCGATTTTCTGGCGCCCTCAATTACTTTTGCGTAGTTATCATGGGCAACGATCATAACGCGATCAACATTCTTATTGCCTGTGCGCTCCCCATATGGCAAGCGAAGGCCGCGGCCGATTGTTTGTTCAGTCAAAATTTCCGAAGCAGAAGAGCGGATAGGCGCGATAGTATAAATATTTGTAACATCCCAACCTTCTTTAAGCATATTTACATGAATAACAATCTCAACGATATTATCCGGATGTTCAAGAGAAATCAGCTTTTCAATGGTCTCGTCCGCTTCTTCTCCTTTTGTTTTTGTATGAACCTCTATTACTTTGCCTTTATAAGTACCGCCCCTAAAATCATCGCTGTCAATTAAAGCGCGAAGCCCGCTAGCGTGCGCCGTATCTTTCGCGACAACCAGCATAACCGGTTTAACTTCCTGCTTATTATTCTCCAGGGCGTATTCTTTTAACGCCGCCTTAGCGCGCTCGTGGAAAAAAGCCGCCAGTTGTAATTTTCTGGCATCTGTTTCAATAGATTCAGAATCCCACTGGCTAAAATCAACATCCGCTTCCGTCCCTGCCCATGGATCCTTCACGTAGCCATCACGAATTGCGTCGCCAAGATTGTATGTATACATAATATTTTTCTTTAGGGCCGGTTCTGTATTGACTTTCGTAGTCGCTGCCGCTATATACGGTGTAGCAGTAAATTCAAGCCCAAATAACGGATCTATGCGGTCAAGCGACCCCATCGCGGCGTCTGCGTGATAGTGGTGCGATTCATCTAGCAAAACCACTAAATCATTAAGCGACTTTAAATATTCAAAGTATGATTCACCAAGTGTTTCGCTAAACTTGGTAATACCCTTCTCCTGCTCAATATCTTTTTGAGCAAACTGCTGAACATTAAAGATATTGATTTGAACTTGATTGCCGAACAGGTTTGCCGTAGCTTGATTCTGTTGGTAGTTATCCTTTGTGATTATACGGGTGGTATTGATATTTATCTCTTTGATTCCTCTAAATACATACTTGGGATTACCGGCCTTGCTAAAATCTTCCACTAATTTCCGATAAATAGTATTGCCTGGGGCAACCAGCATAAAATGCTGTATTTCATAGACAAGATATAGGTATGCCACAAAAGCGCCCATCAGGCGCGTTTTTCCAACACCTGTAGCAAGTGCAAAGGTAAAAGCAGGGAAAGTTCGTTCAAACGCTTGAAATTGAGATAGTTCAGGGATCGCCTGAACATATCCTTTTGTCATTGACTCAATATCGCCTATGCCGTCGCGATTTTCACGCTTCATGCGAGCCAATACTCTTTTCCCCGCATTTGATTCCAGATAATCGGCAAAAAGCGCCAAACTTTTTTCTTGAGGAGCCCTAAGGCTCATGGCGTTAACTATATATTGCAGCGCTTGGGTTTTATTCACATCATTCCTCGTCAGCTGTTATTTCTTCTTCATCTATTTCCTCAATAGCCCGCTCTTTAATGGGCAAAAGATATTCTTTTTTTCCAAACTGGCAAGCTTTTAAAATTGATTGAGGTATTTTTTTAATGGTAATGCGCGCATCAACCTTTTCACAGCCGGGTTCATATTTTTTAGGGCAAATCAACAGTGTTTCATTTGCCCTTAAATGGCTGGCTATCTGCTGGACCATCGCTACTGAAAGCATTTGTGTTGTTACATAAATATTGTTATCCCCTTGACCCTTGCCATGTTTCCAGTAGTTACTCGGGCTGGGTGCAAAAGTATAGTTCATGAGCTTGCACATTGCGCGAATGAGTTTGGTATCGTTATAATGGCTATCAATTACAGGATTACCAAATTCATCAATCGCCACAAAACTCGGTGCCAATTCATAAAATTTGAATCCGCCGCCACCTTTCCAGCTAACTGCCTTGCTAATGCCACCTTGGTCTGTGCCATCTACCACTGTCTTCATTCGTTTATAAACATGCGTATAAGCATGCTCTCCCATTTCTATGCCAATATATTTTCTTCTCATCTTATGGGCTACTGCTGTCGTTGTTCCTGAACCGAGAAACGAATCAAGAATTAGATCGTTATCCTTTGAACATAACTCAAGACAGCGTTTAATTAATTTCTCGGGCTTCTTCCCATTTTTAAATTGAACATCGCCCTCTCCCGCAATGCCTGTCCAAGAAATGTCTGTCCAAACGTCTGTTAGCACTTGTCCTGGCAACTGTCTACCATCGATTTCATAAAATCGATCTGAATAAAATAAAACCTGTTCACCATTTAATATTAAAAATCCTTCAACATCTTCATTTGGGTGGATATGAATTTTATCTTGATTTAATTTTGAGTTATCGATAGTTTTTTGCCTCTTTATTTTCGCGCCTCCTCCAATTGCCGCCGTTCTAAAAACTCTCTCTGAATTATTAAATGCGTATTCGGCCACCATCTCATCGAATACATTCTTGCCTAGTGCTTTCTTTGCGGCTTGAGGTGCATTAAACCCCTTTTCTCTAGCTACTATGTCTCCTATGCTTTCCCATTTCCATTGATCATAGGGCACTGATCTGTTTTTTAATACTTTCGAATACGCTTTATCATATGGTTTCTCAATAAAAATCTTACTAATCTTAGAAGAAGGCCTATCCTTCGAATACATTAAAATATAGTTAGCAGTCGAGAAAATTCTACTTGCGGTAGCCTTAAACCCAGAAGGATCATTTGTACTTAATGAAATTGTATTTAGATAATTATTTCTACCAAATACTTCATCCAGCAAAACCCTCGCATAAGCGATCTCTTCACCATCTAAGTGTAATAACAAAATTCCAGACTTATCTAGCAATAGAAATAAAAGCTCAAATCTAGTCTTCATTAATGAAAGCCACGTAGAATGTTCTACGCAATCATCATAATGTTCAAAAGCTGCGCCAGTATTAAAAGGCGGGTCGATATAAATACACTTGATTTTCCCTTCATATTCAGGCAGGAGCGCTTTCAGCGCCAACAGGTTATCGCCGTGAATAATCATATTCTCAGTATTCGGATCGCCATATGACAAATCCGGTTTTTCTTCTAAAATCCGCGGTTCAATATTGGCAATATCGTACTCGGGATTATTTTTCCCGATCCAGGTAAGTTCTAATTTTTGTTTGTTATTGCTCATAAGATCCCTTTTATTTAAACAACCTTCCAGCGTATGCTAAAAAGTTCTTTTAGATTGGTTCTTTGCTTAAGTTGGGCTTCTACCCTCTGTATTAATTTCTCCTTCCTATTATCCACTTCATCCTGAGCGTCATATAGTTTCTTGCGCATATCATTGCGCTTCTTTTCCATATCCTTTATCTGCCGCTGTATCTTTACTTTTTCTTCAAGCTCAACTATTTTCTTAGCGTTTGTTCTGGAGGTTTTGATGTCGATATCCAATTTTTTCAGGTCGAGCTCAAGCGCCTTCTTCATGTCTTCGGCCCATTTGTCTAATTTATCAACTTCATCGTCAAAAAAGTCGCTATTTCGCTCAGCGCTGCGGGACGATATTAGATTTATTGCTTCCTGCTCTATATTATCTAGTTTCTTTTTTTCGTCATCAGCAATTACTATTCTATCGTTTTGTACCTGTCCCGCAAGAGAGAACAGTTTCCTTGCTATATTCTGCTCCATAGCATTGCCGTTTTCATCAAAAGCGGAAATTAATACGTGGTCCTCTGCTTCAAGCGCTTCAATAGTATAATTGCTCACTTTCAGGACCCCGCTTTGACCTATAAACGGCTCTAATACCGATATTATACCCGGGCTATCAGAATAATTAAAAATCAATTCTGCTTCGTCTATATGTCTCTTTTTAATCTCATTAAGAATATTTTGCGCTAATGGGTGCCCTGGACGATAAATATGGGCATCTTCAATATTCTTACCTATGCGGTATGGCCCGCGGTGGATATCCTCATCAGGGAATGGATTTCTTTTAAGCATAAAAGAGTATTCGTGTTCAGCAAAATCAGCGTTATCCCCAAGATAAAATCGGGTTATATCCCATAACCAAACTTCATAACAATCTAAATATGATTGGCTCTCCTTGATATTCACTTTCAACTTTTCATGCACTTCAAAATCAAAATTCTCTAATAGTTTCTGCCGGGTTTCTTTTAGGCTGTTAGTTATGCGTTCGTCCATTTCACTTTGGAGCGCGTCAAACGCGGCATTAATTTCATCCTCTGTGCGGCATGATTGATAGATTGCCGCGATACGCTTTTCAAAGTCAACGCCGGATTCAATAGTTCCCAACACCTCGTCGCTTGCCCCGAATACGCCTTTAAAGAGGTTAAATTTTTCATCTAAAAGTTCGTATACCCTCTGATCAGCGGCATTCTTACGATTTACAAAATTAATCACGACCACATCATACTTTTGCCCATACCGATGGCAACGGCCTATGCGCTGTTCAATGCGCTGAGGATTCCAGGGCAAATCATAATTTATCAACAGTGAGCAAAATTGAAGATTTACACCTTCGGCGCCCGCTTCGGTGGCAATCATAATTTCTGCCTCATCTTTAAAATAGTCTATAATAGCGGCGCGCTTATCGGCGGTTTTTGATCCAGTAATCTTATCAGTATCTTTATGTTTTTTGCGCCAATCCTCATATATGGTCTTAGATTTATCATCATTATTTGAGCCGTTAAAAAGCACGATTTTATTCTCATAGCCATTCTCTGAGAGAAGATGCAATAGAAAATCCTGGGTAATGCGTGATTCAGTAAAAATAATCGCTTTCTTCTTAGCGCCCAGTTCTGCGGCCATCTCAAATCCCTTTTCTAAAGCAATCAGCAGGGCTTCTCCCTTTGAATTTTTCCAGATCTTTTTCGCTAAATCGCGGTAATTCTCAAGCTCAACTTTTTCTTGCTTTATTAAGGCTACATCTTCTTTTGTATATAAGACCTTTTTCTGAGCCGTCTCTTCATCACCTTCTTCTTCGTCGCTCCACTCATCTAAAAGCTCGTCATAGTTTTCAAAATCTTCACTAATTCCTTCTATCCCGGACTCTTTTTCAGCTATTTGCTTTCCTGCTTTCTCTATAAGCTTTGTTAGCCTGAAAATAATGCTATTTAGCGTGCTTGCGATAGCAAATGAAGAGGACGCTAATAATTTTCTTAAGATAAGCGTTATTAATTGCCGCTGGCTTGAGGGAAGAGCAAAAAGCCTCGGTTTTTGAAGATACCCGGACATGCCATTATAAAGTTCAATTTCTTGCTCTGTTGGCACATAGTCCTGCGTTAATGGGGTGCGCTTTGTATATTTTATATACTCTAGAACCTGACGGCGAAGCGTACGAGTGCATATTGGCTTTAAACGATTGCGCAAGTCTGTGAACATTTCCTGTCTGGGCTCAATTAAACCAAGTTCGCTTTCAAAAATATCCTGCTCTTTTGAAACTTTGGAATAATTAACCTTAAAACTGGCCAAATCTCCAAATACATGATCATCGATTACGCTAACGAGCCCATATAGTTCAAGCAGAGAATTTTGTAATGGGGTTGCCGTGAGCAATATTTTTGGGACGCCATCCAATGCGTTTTTTATTTCCCGCGCAATCTTATTGCTCGTCTTATAAACATTGCGCAAATGATGCGCTTCATCAATAACAACTAAATCCCATTTTGTTTGTTTAATATAGGCGGATTTCGTGCGGGCAAAGTGATATGAGCTGATAATTATGACATCTTGCTGGTCGAAGGGATTCAGATTTCCGTTCTTAACATATTGATTAAAAGATTGTGTCTCTAGAATTATTGACGGCAGGAAAAACTTCTCTTGAAGCTCCGCATTCCATTGCTTACGCAGACTTGAAGGAACAATAAGCAGTACCTTTCGTTTTCTCTCTGCCCATTTCTGAGAAAGCACAATTCCTGCTTCAATGGTTTTTCCAAGACCTACCTCATCAGCTAGAATCGCGCCTTTTGAAAGTGGCGAGCGAAAGGCAAAAAGAGCAGCTTCAATTTGATGCGGGTTAAGGTCAACTTGCGCATTTGAAAGTGTGGACGAAAGCTTTTCCAGGCTGTCCGAAGCGCATCGTTTGGTTAATTCATACGCAAAATATTTGGCATGATAATCAGTGATCATCTCTTACTCATCCAAAAAATATCCCGCCGGTTTCTTTGAAATTAGATAATAGCTTTGAGGCATAGAGCAGTTTATTTTAATCAAATAACGGTCAAATAGTAACTCCTTTAACATCAATGAGTTATAACGATTTTACATAATAAGCAAGTAAAAACGTTATAACTCCTTACAAATCAATAAGTTACATTTTACTTGCTTTGACCAAGAACAAGTACAATCCGTTATTTTTTAACCTCTGGAGAATCTGGTAGTTTATATTTCGTTCCCTTAAAATAACCGGAAGGCGGCACAATTTGTATCAACAACCCCTGGTTAGCCCAGTTCTTTAACATTTTTGCCATCTTGTCACGCTGTATAATGCCGGTAATTTTTCTACCTTCTTCATTGGTAATATATTTTTTTTCCTTTAAATAACCGCTGATTTTTTTCCATTCCGATGGCCGGTATTCATTAAGTAAAACAACTCTAACCGAATCTTGATATATCGGATAGGTCAAAAATATGGGTGGATAAAGATTCCGAGCGGACATTTCACTCCGCATAGCTCGGACTCCTTCGTTCTGATCGAGATTGGGCGGTGATGGAAACTCCCGCAGATGTTTGACTAACAAATCATTTCTATAACCTTCAGCGCGCACCCATCCGATGTTAGTTCGAGTGATATTATAAGGGAGCAATCCAGGGCTATCTACCTCAACCCTATCTTCGTAGATCTTAACTTCAATATCCCTTTTCATATGATAGTCCCTGTGAATTACCGCATTAGTGACGGCTTCTTTAACCGCGCGCTCCGGGATCTGATATATCGTCTTAAAGCCGGAGGGGATACGAATACCAGATCGCAAAAGCGTCAAGACATATTCATGCGCGTCTTTGATCTGTTTAATAAGCGGGCCCTGTATAGTTTTCGGCACGCCTATAAGATTGGGGGTTTCTCCAATATTTTCGATGGTGCCAGTGTATTGAAAGACTCTGATGGCACACTTAGTATCGGTAAGCTCATTCGGGTATTCCGCAAATAATAAAACCGCGGCTAAAGTAGGAAGAAGCTTTCCATGCTCGTCTGTTCGGGCTAAACCTGTCTTTTCCAAAACAATTTCAATAGGACTGCCATTAACACGTCTCGCTTCTTTCCACTCTTCAAAGTAGGGTGTCTTTAATAATTTAAAATCAATGCTCACTGTGCCTCGATCGGCCCGTTCAAATCCTTTTGCATACGCGAATTTTACCACCTCATGAGCTGTTAACTGCCGATTCCCTTTTTCACCTCGCACATAGACATGATTGTTCACAGAGCGAAAACTATCTATAGACTTCGGTATAAATAGCAAAGCAACCCTCTTGTCGCTATCAGGAACATCCAGAAGAGTTGGCGGCCATAGGCCGGATAATGGCGGAGTGATTCTTTGCAGTTCTCTACCCAATGCATCATATATTTGAACATCCTCATCAATTCCATAAATGCGATCAAATCCTTTGAGCTTTGTTTTCTCCGGGTCATCAACGCCCAAGATAATCACGCCGCCATCCGTGTTAGCCATCCCCACAGCCGTTTCCACAACTTTGGTAACAACTTTATCCTCAGACAATCGCTTAAACTCAATCGTTTGCGTTTCGGCTGGTATCTCGAGAACGTTTTTTAACCAATCAGTTTGATTGTCCTTCTTCATCTCCTCGGCTCCTTATAAATAAAAGGGTGCGTGTCCTTCTAATCTGCTCCATTACTCATCCAAAAAATATCCCGCCGGTTTTTTAAGGGCCTTGGCGATCTTTGTTAAGGTTGACAAGGACGGCAAGGCGTTGCCGGTTTCGTAGTTGGAGATGCTTTTCTGCTTTGCTCCAATCTTGTCAGCGAGTTCTGTTTGGTTTAAATCGAGCTCTACGCGGGCTAATTTAATCTTTTTCCCTAATTTTTTGGCGTCCATGAAAAGATTCTCCTTTTAAAAAAACACTTGACATCTTATACCTTTTGAGGTATAATTTATACCAGAAAGTATATAACAGCTTTGTGGCCGTCTTACGGCTAATATATACCTAGTTTGTTATAAAGGCAAGGAATTTATGAAGATAGAGATTGCTTCGTCCCGACCAGATGTTATTGTGCAGGTCGGGCCTCGCAATAACGACTTGCGAAATACGCTTCTCTGGACTGATAATCCGGATATACGGAAGCTGCTGGACGTTATAGCAGATATCCTGGCAAATGAATATATAGAGGTAGCCAAGAATAATAAGGAAGTATTTGAGACGGGGGGAAGTAAATGAGAGCAGCTATTTACGCGAGATATTCAAGTGAAAATCAGAGCGAGAAATCCATAGACGATCAGGTTCGCGTTTGCAGGACGTACATTGCCGACCATGAGATGACGGTTGATGAGAAACATATATACGTAGATGAGGCTGTTTCCGGCTCCCTTATTAACCGCCCCGGGCTACAGGCCCTTGAAAAGGCCGCTGAGAATAAGGAATTTGAGGCGATAGTCGTGGATGACTTGTCGCGGCTTTCACGCAGCAACCATCAGATGCTTACCCTGGTCCTTAAGCTGAATTACTACCAGGTAAAACTTATCTCCGTATCGGACGGTATAGCCACGGACGATGAAAACGCGAAATTGGGCATCCATGTCCGCGGTCTCATAAATGAGCTTTACCTTGATGATCTGCGCAAAAAGACCATGCGCGGACTTGAGGGGCAGAAATTGCGGGGTTTTAGCGCCGGCGAGAAGGTATACGGCTACTATTCAAAGCCGGTAGGCGAGCCGAAACTGAACAGGAAAGGCCAGACCAAATACGAAGGGATGGCGCATGTGATAAACTCTGATGAGGCCGAGGTCATAAAACGAATATTTAAGGAATTCGCCTCGGGCAGGAGTATCAATAAAATAGCCGCCCAGCTTAATGAAGACAAAATACCCACAAAAAGGAACCTGCTTGGCGGATGGAATATCTCTACTCTATCCAATATATTAAAGAATAAGAGGTATATAGGCGTTTGGGACTGGAGAAAATCAAAGGTGGTCAGGGATCCCTTGACCGGCAGGAAAAAGCAAATCCCGCGGCCGGAAAAGGATCTGATTTCTATCTTTCGCGAAGACCTTATCATTATAGATAAGGAAACATGGGGAACAGCCCAAAAACGCTGGCTTAAGCTTGAGGGCACTTGGCCGGTAAGCAAGAAAAAGCCTGCATTTTATAAACAGAAAAGTTACGTCCACACAAGCCCGACCCATATTTTTTCCGGTTTGATGAAATGCCAATCCTGCGGCGGGGCAATTGTCCTCTTAAGCGGCAAGGGGGCGGGATATTATGGCTGTTATAACTCCCGAAGAAAAACCTGCAAAAACATCCTTCTTGTCCCGCGTAAGCGCATAGAAGAGATCATTATCGGCGAGCTTCAGGAAAGAATCTTGACCACCGAGAATCTGGAATACGTTTACAAGAAGGTTGAGAAGCTGTGCTCCGAGGGGCTTAATGAAGCGCCCGAGCTGGTCAGGAAAAAGAAGGCTCAGCTTGAGAAGATCCGCATGGAAATGCAGAATTTCGTCAATTTCATAAAAATGGGCAATTTATCTAAAGCGGTGTCGGAGGCCCTGGCCGGAGCAGAGAAGAAAAATGATGACCTGAGCCGGGAAATAGCGTCCCTGGAATATCAGAAGGAGAACGGCTTTAAGGCGCCGCCTAAGGAATGGATAAAGTGCCGGCTGGATAATTTAAGAGATACGCTTAACAAGAACACTATCGCCTCTTCAGAGGCGCTTAAAGAACTGCTTGGCCAGATAACGCTGGAGGCCATTTCTACCAAAGAAAGTGACTTTTATCAATTATTCGGCGGAGAAGACAGGGACTTTCGGCCCTATTACGTCGCCCATACAAAAATTCAAACCTTATCTCTCCTTGATGAGGAGAAAAAAGGTTCGAATTGGTATCACTGGCGACCCCGGCGAGATTTGAACTCGCGTCGCGTGCGTGAAAGGCACGTGTCCTAGACCAGGCTGGACGACGGGGTCGTTATTTTGCCTCTTCTGCCGCGGTTTCTGCCTCTTCGGGAACTACCTTTGCGACAGAGGCGACTTCATCTTTACTTCCCAGTTTCATCAGCCGCACGCCCTGTGTTGAGCGTCCGGTAGTTCTTATGTCCTTAACCGCGCAGCGGACTATCATGCCTTGCCCGGTAATAAGCATCAGCTCGTCTTTGTCGGTTACGCTTTTTACGCCGACAGCCAGGCCGTTCTTCTTGCCAGCCTTGATGTTGATTATGCCTTTCCCGCCCCTGGATTGGACGCGGTACTCGGAAAAGTCGGTTCTTTTCCCGAAGCCGTTGTTCGTGACCGTCAAAAGCGTTGCGTCTTTCTCTACAACCTCCATGGCTATCAAAACGTCTTTTTTGCCGAGCCGTATACCGCGTACGCCTTTCGCGCCGCGGCCCATATCCCTGACATGGTCTTCGGGGAACCTGATCGCCTTGCCTTCTTTAGTGGCAAGCGTCAGTTCTTTCTGCCCGTCCGTGAGCTTGACCCCTATAAGTTCGTCATCCTTTTCTATGGTGATCCCTATGATGCCGCCTTTTCTGGGGTTGGAGAATGCGGTCAGTTCGGTCTTTTTTATCAGGCCCATCTTTGTGGCCATGACAAGGAATTGGCCCTCTTTAAATTCCCTCACGGGGATATACGCGCTTATACCTTCGCCTTGCTCAAGTTGCATCAGATTGATAATTGCCTTTCCTCTTGACTGTCTTGAGGCCTCGGGTATTTCATGAACCTTAAGCCAGTACACGCGCCCCTTGGTGGTGAAGAATAATACATAATCATGCGTTGAGGCTATAAAGAGGTGTTCTATAAAATCCTCTTCCTTCATATCCGATCCCGTCACGCCTTTGCCGCCGCGTTTCTGCTTTCTGTAGGCGCTTACCGGCAGGCGTTTTATATAGCTTGAATGGCTTATTGTGATAACCACGTCTTCTTCCGTGATCAGGTCCTCTATCGCAAGGTCTTCCACCTCGGAGAGGATGTCGGTCCTTCTTTGGTCGCCGAATTTTTCTTTTAGCTCGCCGATCTCGGTCTTTATTATTTCAAGGACCTTCTTTTCGCTTTCAAGTATCGCCTTATACAGCGCTATCTTTTTTATGAGCTCCAGGTATTCCTCGTCTATCTTTTCTCTTTCAAGCGCGGTCAGCCGCTGCAACTGCATTTCCAGAATGGCCACCGCCTGTTTTTCGGAAAGGCCAAAATTCTTCATCAGCGCTTCTTTAGCGGTCTGCGGGTCCTTGGATTGTTTTATCGTCTTTATTATCTTATCAAGGTTGTCGAGAGCGATCTTTAACCCTTCCAGGATATGGGCCCTGTCCTGAGCTTTGTTCAGGTCAAACTTTGTGCGGCGTATGATGATATCTTTTCTGTGCTCGACGTAATTTTCAAGAAGCTGCTTTAAATTCAGGATCTGGGGCTTGCCGTTCACAAGCGCCAGTATATTAACGCCGAAAGTCTCCCGCATCTGGGTGTGCTTGTACAGGTTGTTTAAGACCACCTGGGCATTCTCGCCTCTTTTTAATTCCACGACTACTCTTATGCCGTCCTTGTCCGATTCGTCTCTTAAGTCGCTTATGCCTTCTATTTTTTTGTCTCTTACGAGGTCCGCTATCGACTCTATGAGGTTCGCCTTGTTTACCTGGTAAGGCAGTTCGGTAATGATTATTGTTTCCTTGCCTGATTTTTGCTCTTCTATCCCGGCCTTCGCGTGTATCTTAAGCAGCCCGCGGCCCGTCAGATAGGCGGATTTTATCCCTTCTTTCCCGCGTATTATGCCTCCTGTCGGGAAATCGGGGCCTTTAACATATTTCATCAATTCCTTAATATCTATCTCGGGCTTATCTATAAGGGCGCAGATAGCGTCGCATACTTCGTTTAAATTATGCGGCGGGATATTTGTCGCCATTCCGACCGCGATACCCGAAGAGCCGTTCACCAGCAGGTTCGGAAGTACCGCCGGGAGTATCGTGGGCTCTTCCATTGATTCGTCAAAATTGGGAACAAATCTTACGGTGTCCTTCTCTATGTCCTGAAGCATCCAGTCGGTAATATGGGCAAGTTTCGCTTCCGTATAACGCATAGCCGCGGGGGCATCGCCGTCAACGCTGCCGAAATTTCCCTGACCGTCAACCAGCGGGTAGCGCAGCGAAAAATCCTGCGCCATCCTGACAAGCGCGTCATAAACCGCCACATCTCCGTGAGGATGATATCGGCCGAGGCAGTCGCCAACGATCCTCGCGCACTTCTTATACGCCTTATTGTGCTCGAGGTTCAGCTCCTTCATGGCATAAAGGATGCGCCGGTGAACCGGTTTTAAGCCGTCCCGCACATCCGGAAGCGCCCTTCCTACTATTACGCTCATCGCATAGCTTATATAGGAATCCTTCATTTCATCTTCAATGTATACCGGAACTATTTTTTCATTACGCGTGTACATAGTTCTCCTCTTATATATCTAAATATCTTACATTAAGCGCGTGGGTCTCTATGAATTCGCGACGGGGCTCAACCTGGTCCCCCATCAATACCGTAAACATCTCATCCGCCTCAACCGCGTCTTCGACGGTCACCTTTAACATCGTCCGTTTCTCCGGGTCCATGGTCGTTTCCCAGAGTTGGTGCGGATTCATCTCTCCAAGGCCCTTGTAACGCTGAATGGTCATGCCGCGCTTACCGTTGGCCTTGACAAAGCGCAGGACCTCTTTCAGACAGCTTACATGCCTATCTTCATTATCTAAAAAGATCTTGTACAGGCCGTCTTTGGAGGGTTTTTGGTTCTCTGTTTTCTTGCCCTTTTTCTTTTTACCCGCAGGTTCTTCGCTTGGGGCCTGAGATTCATAATCCATGATATCTATTTTCAGTTTTTCTATATCTTTTATAATCACTGCCAGGTCTTTTGCCTCATAAAACTCAATTAATTCTAGTTCCTTCTCTGTCTTATTCTCCTCTTCTTTGCCTTTGGCTGCACCCCCTACATCCTTACCAAGTTCTTCATCATCATAGTAAAACTTGTATTCGTCCTCCACTTTTGCCCTATAAAGTGGCAATTTTTTGGTCTTTGGGTGTATATTTTGGATATATTCTGATATTCTTACTCCCCTTTTCTCAATAATCGTAGCCAGTTTCTCAAATTCTACCAAAAGGTTCAAAAGCTCGCTCAATTGTTTATCCGTAAAGGCGCGCTTATCCTTGAGCCTGGTTAAGGTCATCCCTTCGCTGCCGAGTTCCAATAGGAGATCGTTCATGTGCGCCTCGGTCTCGATATACTCCTCGCGCTTCCCTCTCTTTATTTTGTAAAGGGGCGGTTGGGCGATATAAATATTCCCCTGCTCAACCAGTTTGGGTATTTGGCGATAAAACAACGTCAAAAGGAGTGTGCGTATATGCGAACCGTCCACATCGGCATCCGCCATGAAGACGACCTTGTTATATCTCAGCTTGGTTATATCGAATTCTTCGCCTATCCCGGTCCCGAGAGCCGTGATTATAGTCCTTATCTCTTCATTGCTTAGTATCCTATCAAGCCGGGACTTTTCAACGTTTAAAATCTTTCCCTTTATAGGCAGTATCGCCTGAAATCTCCTGTCGCGCGCTTGCTTGGCCGAGCCGCCCGCCGAATCTCCCTCAACTATATAAAGCTCGCAGAGCGCGGGATCTTTTTCGGAGCAGTCGGAAAGCTTGCCGGGCAGCGAACTCATTTCAAGCGCGCCTTTTCTGCGTGTAAGCTCCCTTGCTTTTCTGGCGGCCTCTCTTGCCCTCGCGGCCAGGACTGCCTTTTCAACTATCTTGTTCCCTATCGCCGGGGTTTCCTCAAGAAACCCTGACAGAGAATCGTTCACCACGGAATTTACAATGCCCTCCACCTCAGAGTTTCCGAGTTTTGTCTTGGTCTGGCCCTCAAATTGGGGGTTAGGCACCTTAATGTTTATTACGGCCGCCAGGCCTTCTCTGACATCATCGCCCGCAAGCGCCGCGTCTTCGCCCTTTAGAAGATTTTTATTCTTGCAATACTGATTAAGCACCCTTGTGAGGGCGGATTTAAAACCGCTAAGATGGGTGCCGCCGTCGATAGTATTTATATTATTCGCGAAGCTGAATATATTTTCGGCGTAGCCGTCGTTATATTGCATCGCGATTTCGACCTGGATGCCGTCTTTTTCCTTCTCAAAATACACCACCTTTTTATGGAGGGGGTTCTTATTTTTGTTTAAGTGCTCCACAAATGAGATTATCCCTCCCGAAAAATTGAAAATGTTGGACTTGTCTGTCCTTTCATCCTTGAATTCTATGTTTATGCCTTTATTTAAAAAGGCGAGTTCTCTGAGCCTGTTGGCCAGGATGTCGTAGCTGTAATCTATCTTTACCGTGAAGATCTCTTTGTCCGCCTTGAAGGTAACCTTGGTGCCTGTTTTCTGGCTCTTTCCTATAATGGTCAGTTTCGAGGCGGTCCTGCCCTTTTCGTATCTTTGATGGTATGTCTTCCCGTCTCTTTTTACCTCCACCTCAAGCCAGTCGGACAGGGCGTTGACAACGCTCACGCCTACGCCGTGCAGGCCCCCCGCCACCTTATAAACACGATGATCAAATTTCCCTCCGGCGTGCAGCATCGTCAGGACAACCTCCACGGCGGGTTTTTTCTGCGTCTTGTGGATATCTACGGGGATGCCGCGGCCGTCGTCTACAACGCTTACGCTGTTATCAGGACGAATTATGACGCTTATGTTCTTGGCATAACCGGCCATCGCCTCATCTATTGAGTTATCAACGACCTCGTATACCAAATGATGGAGCCCGCCTGTTGATGTGTCTCCTATATACATGGCGGGCCTTTTCCTTACGGCCTCAACGCCTTCCAGAACCTGAATAGTCTTGGCGTCGTATTTTTTCACATCCGCTTCTTTTTCGCGCGGCTCCACATCTTCGTTCTTTGGTTCTTTAGTTCCTTCGTTTTTTGGTTCTTTCGTTTTTCCCTTCCCCACTTGCTTCTCCTATCCTAAATTGCATATCCTGTATTTTACCTTTTAACTCCCCGCTCAACGCCTCGAGTATCTCCGTTTTCCTGAGCGTCAGGCTATATAGAAGGCTTGAGTCCTCTACGGCCACGACCAGCTTGCCCTTTCTTAATGAAGTAGGCCTTGAACGCCGGGCCGCGAATTTGCCGGCAGCCTTCCTCCAGGCGCCCCTTATCTCCTCTTCGCCTATCCTTTCTTGTTTCGCGCCGCCTCCGCTTAAATCCGCGATTACCTTATTTACTATCGCTTTTATCGGCAGCGCGCTGTCCGGACCGTTCATAAATTTAACTTATCTGCATCGGCAGGACCACATAAACATAGCCGTCATCCGTTCTTATAACGCCCGGTTTGTCGGGGCTGGACAACTCGACAGCCACCTCCGGTTTATCTAAATTCTTTAAAACATCCAGTAAATAATTTGGATTAAAACCAATCACTATCCCCGGGCCGCCGTACGTTACAGACAGCTCTTCTCTGGACTCGCCCAGCTCCGGGGTAACCTTTGATATGACTAGTTTATCCTTAAATAATTCCAGTTTTATCGCCTGGGATTCCTGGTTGGTCAGGATGTTTGCCCGCTTTACCGCCAAAAACAGGCTTTCCCTGCTTATCCTTAGCTTGTCCTTTACTTCTTTCGGCACAACCTGTTCATACTTCGGAAATTCGCCTTCTATCAGCCTTGAGATAATCGTTGTCTGCCCCAGGTTAAATAACACTTGGTTTTCGCTGAATACAACCTTCGCCTCTTCCGCGCCCCCGAGCGCCCTCAATAATTCAGACACGGCCTTCGCCGGAACAATGATGCTCTTTGGGTTCTTTTCGAATTCCTTAGGGATTTGGGTCGCGGCTTCTATCACCGCCAACCTTCTGCCGTCGGTAGCAACCACCTTGATCATCTTTGGCCCGACAATGAACAGGCTGCCGTTTAAAACATACCTTGTCTGGTCATAACTCATGGCAAAAGCGGTCATAGCAAGCATTTTTTTTAAAAGCTGCTGTTGGACAATAATAGTATCTTTGTCTTTAAATTCAGGCAGCTTTGGAAACTCTTCCATGGGAAGGCCTATTAATTTAAAAAATAGGTTTTCGCACTCAATGTTTATTATGTTGTTTTTTTTGGCTGATATCACGATTTCTTTATCTTGCGGCAGTTCCTTAATAATGTCAAAAAACCTTTTTGCCGGTATTGTTACGGCGCCCTCAAGCTCAACCTTAACCGCCATATCATTAATTATCCCTATATCCAGATCGGTGGCTGTTAACCTTACGCTGTCTTTTTTGGTCTCTAATAGTATATTAGAAAGTATTGGTAGGGTAGATTTTAGCGTTGTTGTGCTATACACGGCCTGGATGGCGTTTAATAAACCTTCTTTATTACATTTGATTTTCATTTATCAAGTCTCCTTCTATTGCTTTTGCTATTAGTTATTTAAAAATAGTAGACGCAGTAGTAATGGCTGTTAAGAACTTAGTAAATGCCCTAACCCGTTATAGAAACACAGGAAGGGGTGTTAATAATTCTTGATTTCAAAGACCAACTTATTCAATAAACCTTTTATTGTAGGGTTGGCGCTTAAATCACTAGTTATCTTTTTATATGCGTGTAAAACGGTGGTGTGGTCTCTTCCGCCAAATTGTTCCCCTATCTCAGGCAGCGAATGGCTTGTAAGCTCTCTTGCCAGATACATAGCTATCTGCCTTGGGTAGGCTACAACCCTACTCCTCCTTTTTGCCTTCATATCAGAAAGCCTTATATCAAAATATTCAGCCACCTTTTTTTGAATAAGCTCTATTGTAACCTTTTTTTCTTCCTCTATTATCATGTCTTTTAACACATCTTTTGTCATATCCAGGGTAATGCCCATATTGTTAAGTTTGGCATACGCCACCACGCGTATAAGCGCGCCCTCAAGCTCTCTTATATTGGATTTTATCTTCTCGGCAATATAGAACAGAACCTCATTGGGGGCCCGAGTGGTCTCCCGTTCTGACTTTTTTTTCAATATAGCGATCCTTGTTTCCAGATCCGGCGGCTGAATATCAGTTACGAGCCCCCAGTCAAATCGGGATACAAGCCTTTCCTCCAGGTCCGGTATGTTCTTAGGCGATCGGTCGCTGGACAGTATTATCTGTTTATGGTTTTCATGCAAAGCGTTAAAGGTGTGGAAAAATTCCTCTTGGGTTGACTCTTTGCCGGCTATGAAATGAACGTCATCTATCAACAAGATATCCACAGACCTGTGCATCTGCCTGAATTTTAAGGTAGTCCTATTCTGAATTGCACTTATGAGCTGGTTGGTAAACTTCTCGCTTGAGATATAAAGGATTTTTGCCTGTGGATATCTTTGGGCCACCGCATGCGCTATTGCATGCATCAGGTGGGTCTTGCCAAGCCCGACACCCCCATGTATAAATAACGGATTATAGGAACTTGCCAGGGAATCCACCACCGCCATAGAAGCGGCATGCGTAAATCTGTTGTTGGGGCCAACCACAAAGCTTTCAAGGGTATATCTTGGGTCCAGGCCTAATTCCTTATATCTGCTCGAAAAGGACAGTGATTGGGTCGGTTTTTTTATATTGGCCTGGGTATCCAGTATTATTTTCTCCGTTATGGCCTTTTTCTCCTCCTGCGTTTCTAAAAACCGGAATTCCAGCCGGATGTCCCTGCCGGCCGCTTCTTTTAAGGCCTTTTTAATTATATCCAGATAGTGCTCTATAATCCAGTTTTTAAAGAATTGATTGGGCACCTCAAGGGTTAATAGGTCCGCATTAAACGAGGTAGGAACTATAAAACTAAACCACGTCTGAAAGGTTTGAGTATTTACAGAGGTTTTTATTATTTTAAGGGCCTCTTGCCAAAGGCCCGGGGAAATCTTTACATTATCCACAGGTTATCCACAAGTATTTTTTATATTTACAGAAACATTATACCAAAGAAAAATGTAATTGCAAGAAGAATTTCAATATCAATTTTTATTATGCCGTTGTAATATTTTTAACTTTTCAAGATTTTGTATTATGTATAAATTGTCCGGCTCAAACCGCAGGCCCTTTTCCCATGCCGCCCTGGCGCCATCGAAGCGGCCTGTTTTGGCGAAGGCGGCCCCGAGGTTGATATACGCGTCTGTGTATGCCGGATTCAGCTCTATGGTCTTTGTGTACGCCTTAATCGAATCTTCGTAAGCGCTAATCTTATCGTATGCCACAGCAAGGTTATAGTATATATCCGGGTTGCGCGGTTTTAGGGCTATGGCCTTTTTGTATAGCTCTATGCTTTCGGGCAGCCGGCGCATGCCGCCGTCGCCGTACAGATTTGCCAGGTAATAGTAAGGCATATAGGAACCGGGCGAGATATGAGCCGCCTTTTTAAAAATTCTCTCCGCGGCGGTGTTAAAATTTTTTGACTGGTAGGCATAACCCAGGTTTACGTAAGGATATACCGCTTTGGGGCTCAGCTTAAGGGCTGTTTTAAATTCGATGACAGCGTTTTTAAACAGGCCCTTTTCCAGATATACCAGACCCAGGTTATGGTGCATGCGATAGCTGTTCGGGGTTTGTTTGACGGCCCCCCGATAAAAAGTAAGCTCGTCTTTAAAATAAAGATTTTGTTTAATAGATACACTGGAAGGGAATATCAGGACAACGACGCCGGCTATCCTTGGAAGATACCTGACAACCAGCTTATTATAATACCTGTTTTTTAAAATCCCCCTTATATTAAGAAAACAATCAGCCATGATTACCAAAAACCCGATACTGGGTATATAAAGCCAGTGGTAATGCAGCGGGGCATTTATAGGTATAATGCCGATTATCGGGAAAATAAAAATTAAGAACCACGCCGCGCCCAGCGCAGCGCTGGATTTATAAAACTTTATTATCAAGGCAAGGGCCGCGATGACCACAGCCGAGCTAGCCAGGACTATCGGGTTAAAGATTGAAATATAATAAGTTGGCAATTGTTCGAATACAAAAGGCACCGGGCGAAAAAACATACAGATATACTTCAGGGTAAAGACGGGGGCATTGATGATGCGCAGCGGCAGGCCCGCATAGGCCTTGTTCATAAACGTGTTACCGGCGCTTGTCAGCACGATATAACGTAAGAGCAGGGCGGCGGATGCGGCTAAAAAATATGGCGATACCGCGAGAATTTTGTTTTTAATCCCCGGCATCTTATCTCTACAGCTGATTATATACAGGGATAGAAAAACCGGGAAGACCACAGTGGTCTCTTTAGACAAACACGCCAGGACAAAAGCGATAATGGAAAATACGTAATATATCCGTTTTTGAAGCCCCGGCCGCCAGAAATAAGCAAATAACAGAAAAGAGGATAACATAAAAATAAGGGCCAACGGATCCGACCTGCCCGGTATATACGCGATCGCCTCAGTCGCGCTCGGATGAGTTATGTAAGCGAGGCTCAGGAACAGGGCTATGGTATAATGCTTAAAAAGATTGAACAGGACGGCATAAACCAGGGAGGCGACAATGAAATGCAGAATAAAATTTGTCAGGTGGTATCCGAACGGATTAAGGCGCCATATTGAATAGTCAAACATGTCAAGTAACGCCGCCATCGGGCGGTAAACATTAAAGCCGTCCACCTTTTCAAAAAACTCGCTTCCGAATATATGGCCGACGTTCCTGAAACTTTTGATATAGCTGTTTTCCGTGATAAGATGCCTGTCGTCCATAATGAACCCGCCTTTGAAGGAATTCGCGTATACCAGGGCGCCGGCAATAAGGAGTATTAAAATATTTATCGCGTATCTTTTATTCATACTCGTTCGCAATGACGTTTTTGTTATTTGCGGCAATGGGATTCGAAAAATCCTTGATGCGCCAGGAAGTGTTCGATTTCCCCCAGCCTTATTTCAAGCATTGAAAGATGATAGGTCAGCCAGATAAAATAGACAGCTAATGCTATAAAAAGCGCGGCGAGAAACGACCTTCTAAAAGAGGCATCCCATCTTTTCATCTTAACGCCGCCTTGACAAACCCCTTAAACAACGGATGCGCTTTATCGGGCTTGGACTGAAACTCGGGGTGGAATTGGCAGGCGATAAAATGCGGATGATTTTTTAGTTCTATGATTTCCACTAAATTTTTATTTTTATAGATACCGGAAAAATCCATTCCTTTTTTTTCAAACATCTTTTTATATTTATTGTTGAATTCATACCTGTGGCGGTGGCGTTCGGAAACCAGGGTTTTTCTATAGACCTTGAATGCCAACGTCCCTTTGGCAATCCTGCACAGGCAGGCGCCTAACCTCATTGTGCCGCCCATATATTTTATGCGCCTTTGCTCCTCCAGCAAGCTAATTACAGGATACGGCGTCTTTTTGTTAAACTCCGTTGAGTTCGCGTTTTTAAGGCCGCAGACATTTCGCGCGAATTCTATCGCCGCGCACTGCATGCCCAGGCATATTCCAAAAAACGGTATTGCTTTCGTTCGCGCGAAGTTTATCGCCCTTATCTTTCCTTCTATGCCGCGGTTCCCAAACCCGCCCGGGATAAGTACCCCGGACACATCGTTTAGAAATTTTTCAGGGCCGTACTTTTCAATTTCCTCGGAATCTATCTTTTTGATTTCGACCCTCGCGTCATTTGCTATCCCGCCGTGGAGAAGGGCCTCGTATATGGATTTATAGGCGTCCTGCAACGCGATGTATTTACCCACGACGGCGATTTTGACCTTGTGTTTCGGGCCCAGCGATTTGGCGACTACCTCCTCTTTCCAGTTTTTCAAATCCGAGTATTTAGGGCTTAGATTAAAATGGCTCAGGATTATTTTATCCAAAGATTGCTCTTTAAAAATGAGCGGTATCTGATAAATAGATTCCACATCCAGCGCCTCTATGACCGCCTCTTTTTTTACATTGCAGAATAAGGATATCTTTTCCTTAATCCCTTCCGAAAGCGGTTTCTCTGTGCGGCATATCAGTATGTCGGGCTGTATCCCTATCTCGCGCAGGGTTCCGACGCTGTGCTGGGTGGGTTTTGTCTTTATTTCGCCGGCTGCCCGTATGTAAGGCACAAGGGTTAAATGGATATAAAGCGTATTGTTATAACCTACATCAAGCCTGAATTGCCTGGCCGCTTCCAGGAATGGCAGGCTCTCAATGTCTCCGACCGTGCCGCCTATCTCTACTAAGACGATAGCGGCCCCTGAGACCTCTGCGACCTTTTTGATCCTGTCTTTTATTTCATTAGTGATATGGGGTATTACCTGGATGGTGCTGCCTAAGTAATCCCCTTTTCTCTCGCGCGAGATTACGGCGTTATAGACCTGGCCGGTGGTTAGGTTGTTAAATTTTGTGATTTTGGCATTTGTGAATCTCTCGTAATGGCCAAGGTCAAGATCGGTTTCTGCCCCGTCCTCGGTTACATATACCTCACCGTGTTGGTATGGATTCATTGTGCCCGGATCCACGTTTATATAAGGGTCGCATTTCATAAGGGTGACCTTAAGGCCCGCGGATTCCAGAATCTTCCCTGTTGAGGCGGAGGCAATGCCCTTCCCCAAGCTGGAAATGACGCCCCCTGTTATAAAAATGTATTTTGTCATTCAAGGTTTATTCTGCTACGCCCTTCACCAGTTTAACTCCGGTGGGGCTTCGCAGAAATATTCTCTCTCGGGATAATTCCTCCGAAGCCCGACCGGCGCGACCCACATATTGAAGGGCGAAGGAGAATAAATAAGAGAGGCGTCTTTAAGCAATTATATGCCTAAAAACGCCTCTGTTTGTTAATTGTTCCGCTATGCACTACCTAATTATAACACGTTTTTTTGATTTGTCAACGGTTTATTTACCGTTACCGTCCAATTTACATTTTTGGCAGGTGGGTTTGCCCCATCAGGTATTTATCTATATAGTGGGCAGCGCGGCGGCCTTCGGATATCGCCCAAACGATTAGGGATTGGCCCCTGCGCATATCCCCGGCAGAAAAGACATTCTTTACAGAGGTCATATGATTTTCACCCGTTTTTACATTGCCGCGCGGGTCCAATTCTACGCCAAGGGCTTCAAGTAAACCATGTTTTTCAGGATGGGCAAAACCCAGGGCAAGTATTACCATATCCGCCTCGATCTCAAACTCGGTGCCGGAGAGCTCTTTCATAGCAGGGCAGCCTTGTTCATCCTTGGAAAATTCAACCTGGACGCAGGAAAGTTTTTTTACATGGCCGTTTTCTCCGATGAATTTCTTGGTCAATATTGACCATTTACGCTCCGCGCCCTCTTCATGGCTTGTTGAGGCCTTAAGCAGCATTGGATACTTTGGCCAAGGCTGTTCTTTTGGCCGGCACTCAGGCGGCCGGGACAGAAGCTCTATCTGGATAACGCAGGATGCGGCCTGCCTGTTTGCCACGCCTACGCAGTCGGCGCCGGTGTCGCCGCCGCCGATAACAACCACTTTTTTACCCTTGGCATTTATGCAAAAGGTTTTTTTATTCGCCTCTATTAAATAATCCATGGCAAAATGAATTCCTTTTAAATCGCGGCCTTCAATCTTTAAATCTCTCGGGACGCGGCTGCCGCCCGCAAGGCATATTGCGTCAAAATGTAGGGGCAATTCATGAATTGCCCCTACATCGGTATTCGTCTTAAATTTTATCCCTTCCTTTTTCCAGATCTTGATCCGTCTGTCCAGGACCCATTTCTCTAATTTAAATTCGGGGATTCCGTAGCGTAAAATTCCTCCTATTTTTTCGTCCCTTTCGAACACCGCAACGCTGTGGCCCGCCTTATTTAACTGGGCGGCGCATGATAACCCGGCAGGCCCGGAACCTATTACGGCTATTTTTTTGCCGGTCCGCCTCTTTGGGGGCCGCGGCCCGATTAAGCCATGTTTAAAGCCGTACTCAATTATGGCCAGCTCATTTTCTCTTATAGTTACAGGATCGTCGTTTATCCCTAACACGCAGGAGTATTCGCACGTCGCGGGACATATCCTGCCTGTTATCTCGGGAAGATTATTTGTGTCATCAAGCAACGCAAGCGCTTTTTCCCACTGGCTGCGGAAAACCGCGTCGTTCCATTCAGGTATGTAATTGCCTATGGGGCAGCCCCAATGGCAGAAGGGCGTGCCGCAGTCCATGCAGCGCGATGCCTGATCTTTTGAGTGGGCCTCGGTTCCGATCACCGCTACCTCGCCGTAATCCTTTACGCGCTCGCGTGCAGGACGATATTTAAATGTTTGACGCCTGACTTTCAGGAACCCTTTTATATCACCCATCCGACACCTCAATTAAATTAAGCTTCTTCTCAATTTTATTTTCTTCCAAAATCCGTTTATATTCAACAGGCATGACCTTGATAAATCTTTTTATCTCTTTATTGAAATTATCAAGAATGCGTTTTGCCGCCGAACTGGCTGTATATCTATGATGGTTTGACAGCATTTTTTTTATCGTCTCTAAATCCTCGTCATTAAGCCGCTCAAATTCCACCATGCTTATATTGCATTTATTTTTGAAGCCGCCCCCGGCATCATATATATACGCTATGCCGCCTGACATGCCCGCGGCGAAATTTCTTCCTGTCTTGCCGATCACGACCACCCTGCCCCCTGTCATGTATTCGCAGCCGTGGTCGCCAAGCCCCTCTACAACGGCATAAAGACCGGAATTTCTTATACAGAACCTCTCTCCGGCCACGCCGCGGATATACGCCTCGCCTGTTATCCCGCCGTAAAATGTTGTATTCCCGATTATTATATTGTCCTCCGGTATATAATCGGCGGATTTATCCGGATAAACGATAATCTTGCCTCCGGAGATGCCTTTCCCGACGTAATCATTGGCCATGCCCTCAAGCTCAAATGTTATGCCCTTAGCTAGCCACGCGCCGAAACTTTGCCCGGCCACACCTTTAAACTTGAAATGAATGGTGTCCTCATCCAGGCCCTGTTCACCGTGCCTGTAACATACCTCGCCGCTGAGCATCGCGCCCGTTGTCCTGTTAATGTTTGATATAACCAGTTCTTCCTTTACCTGTTTCTTTTCCTCTATAGCTGCCCTTGCGAGTTTTATCAGCTTTCTATCAAGGACCTTGTCTATTGCGTGATCCTGTGATACCGAGCAATGAGTGATCACGTTTTCTTTGACGTTGGGTTTATATAATATTCTTGAAAAATCAATTTCTTTAGCCTTCCAAGGGATAATCTCATTATTCATTTCCAATAAATCGGTCCTGCCGATCATCTCGTCTATGGTGCGCACGCCAAGGCCGGCCATTATCTGTCTAAGCTCCTCTGCCACGAAGGAGAAATAATTCATTACATACTCCGGCCTACCCGTGAATCTTTTCTCGCACATCTCATCCTGCGTGGCTACCCCGACGGAACAGTTATTAAGGTTGCAGTGCCTTAACATGACACATCCTAACGTAACCAGCACGGCTGTGCAGAACCCGAATTCTTCCGCTCCCAAAAGTGCCGCTATGGCCACATCCCTTCCTGTGCGCATCTGGCCGTCTGTCTGGAGCCGCACGCGGCCCCTTAAATTGTTCAGGACAAGCGTCTGGTGCGTTTCCGATATTCCCAGCTCCCAGGGAAGGCCCGCGTGTTTTATTGAGCTGATGGGCGAGGCCCCTGTCCCGCCGTCACCGCCTGAGATTAATATCATGTCCGCATGGCCTTTTGCGACTCCGGCCGCGATAGTACCGACGCCTACCTCAGACACAAGCTTTACGCTTATACGCGCCCGCGGGTTTGTGTTTTTTAGATCAAATATCAGCTGCGCCAGGTCCTCTATTGAGTAGATATCATGGTGAGGAGGAGGCGATATCAAAGTTACCCCTGGCGTTGTATAACGTGTCTTGGCTATTACCGCGCTTACCTTGTGGCCGGGAAGCTGGCCTCCTTCTCCCGGTTTAGCGCCCTGCGCTATTTTTATCTGTATCTCATCCGCGTTAACAAGATAATTTGTCGTAACGCCGAACCTGCCCGACGCGATTTGTTTTACGGCGGAGCGTGTTGAGTCGCCGTTTGGAAGCGGGGTGAACCTGGCGGGATCTTCACCGCCCTCGCCCGTATTAGACCTGCCGCCAATCCGGTTCATCGCCGTCGCGATGGTTTCATGGGTGGCTCTTGAGATTGAGCCGAAGCTCATGGCGCCTGTAGCGAAACGCTTGAAGATCTCAGGGGCCGGTTGAACCTCTTCTATCGGTATAGGCTTTGTTTTTTTGAATTCTAGCAGGCTCCTTAGGGTAGTCGGGTTGTTTGCCTGGTTATTTATTAAGGCCGCAAATTCGCCGTATCTTTTATAATCGTTATTTCTTACGGCATTCTGTAGGGCGGAGATTGTATCAGGATTCCACAGATGGAACTCGCCGTCTCGTTTCCATTGATAAACCCCGCCCGTTGCCAACAGGCCGTTTTCTATATATGCCTCCTTGTGACGCATAATGGTCTCGCGCTCTATTACATCAAGGCCCGCCCCGCCTATCCTTGAGACAGTCCCCGTAAAACACCTCCCAACCACCTCTTCGCTTAAACCTACAGCCTCAAATATCTGCGCGCCCCGGTAACTTTGCAGGGTTGATATGCCCATCTTGGAAAGGATTTTAAGGAGGCCCTTATTTACCGCTTTAATGTAGTTTGTGCTGGCGGTTTCCGGGCCCATTTTAACATCTCCCTCATTAATTAGGCGCCCAATGGCCTCATATGCCATGTAAGGATTTATACAGTCAGCCCCATATCCGAAAAGAAGCCCGTAATGATGGACCTCGCGCGGCTCCGCGCTCTCCAGGATTATCGCGATCTGCGTCCTGAGGGTGTTCCTTACTAAATAATGGTGAACAGCTCCCATGGCCAGAAGGGCAGGAAGAGCGGCGCTTTTTTTATCGACGCCGCGGTCGCTTAAGATTATGAAACTATACCCCTCTTTTATAGCCGAGGCAGCTTCCCTGCATATCCTGTCAAGGGTTTTTATGAAATTTTTTTCAATTAGAATAGAAATAACCTTTGTTTTAAAGCCGTTTGTTTTTAGGCGGCGGATCTTTTCCAAGTCTTTATTAGTCAGAATCGGCTGCTTTACAGATAATTTATGACAATGCTCCGGCGTTTCCTCAAAAAGATTTTTTTCTGGCCCAATTGAGCCAAACAGGCTCATTACAAGCTCTTCTCTTATAGGGTCTATCGCGGGATTAGTGACCTGGGCAAAGAGTTGTTTGAAATAATTATATAGAAGCTGAGGCCTTTTTGATAAGACCGCGTGAGGCGTATCATTGCCCATTGAGCCTACAGGTTCCTGGCCGGTTTCCGCCATAGGTTTTATAATAACCTTCAGGTCTTCCCGCGTATATCCGAAAGCTTTTAATAAAGTTAGCGTGTTTGCCGGTTTGAATTGGCGAACTGGCGAATTGGCTAACTGACGAACAGTATCTAATTCAACCATGTTTTCCTTAAGCCACTTGCCATACGGCTGCCGCGCCGCAATTTTACTTTTTATTTCGTCGTCACTTATAATACGGCCCGCCTCCGTATCAATAAAAAACATCTTCCCGGGCTCAAGTCTGCCGGAGGAGAGGATATCGGCCGGCTTTATATCCAATACGCCGACCTCTGAGGCCATAACGACAAAACCTTTTTTTGTGACGACATAACGCGCGGGCCTGAGGCCGTTTCTGTCGAGGACGGCCCCTATTTTTGTCCCATCGGTAAACGCGATGGCCGCGGGCCCGTCCCACGGCTCCATCAGGCAGGCGTTATACTTATAGAAATCTTTTAATTTTTCATCCATGAGCTTATCCTGCTGCCACGCAGAAGGGATAAGCATCATCATCACGTGCGCTAGGTCCCTTCCGGCGAGGATAAGCAGTTCAAAAACATTATCTATAGCGGCCGAATCGCTGCCCCCAGGCACCACCACAGGCATTATTTTTTTCAGTTTTTTACCGAAGAGAGCGCTCGAAAGCCCGCTCTCCCGCGCCCGCATCCCGTTGATATTCCCCCTGAGCGTGTTTATCTCGCCATTATGCGCCAGGAATCTGAACGGCTGGGCCAGGTCCCATGTCGGAAAAGTATTCGTGCTGTAACGGGAGTGCACCATGCAAAGGCTGCTTTTTATATTGTTATCTTTAAGGTCCGTAAAAAAATTCTCTACCTGATGAGGCATTAAAAGGCCCTTATAAGAGAGGGTTCGTGAGGATAAATTTGTGATATAGAAAAAAGACCTCTGCTTTATATTGGAGGCGCGGATTTCATTTTCTATTTGTTTTCTTATTACGTAAAGGGCTCTTTCAAGCTCAATCTGATTTTTGATCCTTTTGTTTTTACCAATAAAAACCTGCTCTATTACCGGCTGCGTTTCCCTGGCGGTTTCGCCTATATCGGAATTATCCACAGGGACCTCGCGCCACCCTAAAAGCGTCAAGGCCTCCTGATTAATGAATTTTAAAAAGGCGCTTTTACAAAATTCGCGGTCTTTTTTATTGGGCGGCAAAAATACTAGGCCGGCCCCGTATTCACCCTGATCAGGTAAAACAATATTAATCCGGCTGCAGGCCGTTGTAAAAAACTCATGCGGAACCTGAATTAATATCCCGGCGCCATCACCGGTTTTAGGGTCTGCGCCCGTAGCCCCGCGATGGGAAAGCCGTTTTAAGACCTCAAGCCCCTGCCTGATGATCTCGTTTGACCTTTCACCATTAATATTGCAGACGAATCCCACCCCGCAGGAATCGTGCTCAAAGGCGGGGTCATATAATCCTTGCTGTTTGGGCAATCCGTAATCGTTCATACTTACTCACGCCTTCCACAATGTAATCATAAACTGTCTGCCTTCGCTCAAGTAGGTTTCACTTTCAGCGAAGGCAGATGTCTAATATTTAAGCATGCGCGCTTAAAAAAAATTCTATTTCACGAACAACATTTCTCTGTATTTTGGTAAATCCCAGTGTTCGTCCGAGACAACCCGTTCCAGGTCATCCACATGCCTTCTTATGTGCTCCATAATCGGCTTGAGGTCTTCGAAATAGGCCTTTGCGCGCTCCTCATTGCCTAATTTCCCGGCCTTTTCCAGAAACTTAGCCATTTCCTTTATGTTGCGCCTGACATAATAGATCTTTGATACGATCTCGGCCAGGTGTTCTTTTTGGTCACTTGACGCAGCCGGGTCTATTTTCAACCCGGCGTCTTTTTTAAGGCCGACCACATTTTTCAGATTTTCAGCCAATAACTTCTCGTATTCATACCCGGCCGGGACTACGCTGGCATTGACCATCTCATTCAGCGTATTGGCCTCTATTTCAAGCGTCAGGTTGTAAAGATGTATCCATATGTGGTAACGAGCCACAATCTCTTCTTTGGAAAACACCCTGTATTTTTCAAATAAAGCGATATTCTTCTGGTTTATCAATGCCTTTAACGCCTCATGGGTTGAGGCGACATTAGGCAGGCCTCTTTTTTTGGCCTCTTTTATCCACTCGGGCGCGTAATTATTGCCCTCGAAACGGATATCTTTAGTTTCTTTTACGATCCGGCTTATTACCTCGAGAACCACCGCGTTGAAATCCTTTTTCGCTGCGGCTTTTTTTATGTTATCGGCTACATAATCCAGCGATTCCGCGATTATCGTGTTGATAATGGTTATCGGCGTGGAAATATTTTGCGAAGAACCAACCGCCCTGAACTCGAATTTCGCACCGGTAAATGCGAACGTGGAGGTACGGTTCCTGTCAGTAGTGTCCTTATTGAATTTCGGCAGCCTGCCTATCCCGAGATCGATAATATCCCTTTTAGATATTTTCTTTTTGGAGCCGCTTTCCAGCATATTAAGGATGGTGGTAAGCTGGTCGCCCAGGAATACGCTCACGATCGCCGGAGGCGCTTCATTGGCGCCCAGCCTGTGTTCATTTCCTGCCATGGCAACACTTGCGCGCAGAAGATCAGCGTGAAGATACACCGCCCTCAATACCGCGGACAGGACGGCCAGGAACTGAAGATTGTCTTCCGGCGTGTCCCCCGGATTAAGCAGATTGTTGCCTTTATCGTCGGCAAGCGACCAGTTAAGATGTTTGCCGCTGCCGTTTATACCCGCGAACGGTTTTTCATGCAGGAGGCAGACTAAGTTGTGCCGCAGCGCTATTTTTTTCATTAAATCCATAAGCAGCTGATTATGGTCAGCGGCGATGTTGGATTCCTCAAATATTGGCGCGAATTCATACTGATGCGGGGCAACCTCATTATGCCTTGTCATTAGGGGGATACCTAATTTATAGGCCTCTTCGGCCACCTCAAACATAAAATTTACCACCCGTTCCTTAATTGTCCCGAAATACTGATCCTCAAGCTGCTGTCCCTTAGGCGACGGGGCGCCCACCAATGTGCGGCCTGTCATTATCAGATCCTGCCTGAGGTTATAATAATTCTTGTCTATTAAAAAATACTCCTGCTCAGGCCCGCAGGTTGAAAACACTTTTCTTACACCCTTATGCCCGAAGAGTTTAAGCAGCCCTATCGCCGACTTGCTCAACGCCTCATCCGAACGCAGGAGCGGCAGTTTCTTATCCAGCGATTCCCCGTTGTAGGAAATAAAAATGGTCGGTATGCACAATGTCTTGCCCAGCTTGCTTTCAATTATGAAAGCGGGGCTGGACGGGTCCCATGCTGTATAGCCGCGCGCCTCAAAGGTGGCGCGGATCCCGCCAGACGGGAAACTGCTTGCGTCCGGCTCGCCCTGTATAAGCTTGTTGCCGGAAAACTTTTCTATAACCTCACCGGGCCCTTTTATTGATATAAAACTGTCATGCTTTTCTGCGGTGAGTCCTGTCATTGGCTGGAACCAGTGCGTATAATAAGTAGCGCCCTTTGAGATGGCCCAGTTTTTTATCGCATCAGCGATCTCGTTCGCCTGTTCAATGGTTATGGTTTTACCCTCTGACATCCAAAGCTTGAACGCCGAGAACGTAGCCTTGGAGATGTGTTTCTGCATTGTTTTCAGGCTAAATGTATTTTCACCGAAATAACCGGACACCTTTTTAGGCGTTTGGATCTTTTCAAGCTCAATGCCCTTGATCTTAAACAGCAGCTCTTGTCTTATTCCCATCTTTTGTTCTCCTTTTTGTCCTTTATCCTATAGCATCTGAACCGGTTTCCCCGGTCCTGATTCTTACGCACTCTTCCATGTTCAATATAAAAATTTTACCGTCGCCTGTTTCGCCTGTCCTCGCCCCTTTTAAGACGGCGTTTACCGTAGGCTCTACGAAATTATCATTTACAGCAATCTCAAGCCGGACCTTTCTTAAAAGATTGCCTGTTTCCTTTGCCCCTCTATATACTTCTGTAACGCCTTTCTGCCGGCCGTGGCCCAACACTTCGCTTACGGTAATAAGATTTACCCCGGCCTTATAAAGCTCCTGCTTTACCTCCTCCAATTTATACGGTTGTATTATAGCTATCATCAGTTTCATAATCCGCCATTACTCCGGTTGGGCCTATTCAATAATCGCGTATGCCCTCTCGCGGTGTTGACTGATATCAAGGCCCATTAACTCATCTTTTTCGTTTACCCGCACGCCCACGATAAAGTCAACCAGTTTATATATCGCGAAGGTGGCCAAAAATGCGTAAACAACCGTTATCAAAACCGCAAAAAGCTGGATAAAAAATTGGCCCGGATTCCCATAAAACAAACCGTCTGCTCCGGCCGGATTAACCGTCTTTGACGCGAACAGCCCTGTAGCGAGCGCGCCCCAGATGCCTCCTACGCAATGGACGCCGAATGCGTCCAGCGAATCATCGTAGCCAAATTTTGGCTTAATGACACCGACCGCGATAAAACAAAATAAGCTTACAAGAAATCCTATGGCTAAAGCGGATGTCACATTTACATATCCCGCCCCGGGCGTGATAGCGACTAAGCCCGCGACAATACCGCTTGCGGTTCCAAAAACCGTGGGTTTGCCGTTACGTATCCAGTCTATTAACGCCCAGCTCAGGCCCCCGGCCGCGGCAGCCGTATTTGTCACGACAAACGCGTTTACCGCCAGGCCGTTCGCGGCCAGGGCGCTTCCCGCGTTAAACCCGAACCATCCAAACCACAACAGGCCTGTCCCAAGCACAACAAACGGCATATTGTGAGGAATCGGCGTATTATTATCTAAATTTTTCCTTTTACCTATTACCACAGCGGTGACCAGCGCGGCTATACCGGCATTGATGTGCACAACAGTGCCGCCCGCGAAATCAAGCGCGCCCATATTTTTTAACCATCCGCCTATCCCCCATACCCAGTGGCAGACCGGGTCATATACAAAGGTAGCCCATAACAACGCAAAGAGCAGAAACGCGGAAAATTTCATCCTTTCAGCGAATGCCCCTATAATCAAAGCGGGTGTTATTATGGCGAACATTGCCTGGAATATCATGAATGCCTGATGCGGTATTGTTGGGGCGTAAGCCGCAAAGGGTTCCAGGCCGACCCCCCTTAAACCAAGCCATGCAAACCCGCCCCAGAAACCTTTTTGGGGGGCAAAAGATAAACTGTATCCGAATAAAACCCATTGAATGCTCAAGAGACATAGGATTATCATACATTGCATAAGGACCCCGAGCACGTTTTTACGCCTGACCATACCTCCATAAAAGAAGGCCAGGCCGGGCGTCATTAACATGACCAATGCCGCTGAAAACATGACAAACGCTGTATCTCCGCTATTCATTTGTTCTTAACTCCACTTAGACCTATAAAAAAAGCGCCCCCCACCCCATTCACCGGGTAAAGGACGCCTTCGTCCCTGTCTTTTTTACCTCTCTGTAATTGAAACCAATATATCAAAAATTTTTTATTTGTCAAGCATTTTTGTAAAGACTGTAATTAAATAGCTTCATCGCCTTTTTCTCTTGTGCGGATGCGCATGGCGCCTTCAACAGGATAAACAAAAATCTTTCCGTCGCCTATCTTACCGGTCATGGCGCTTGTTGTAATACTATCTACAATCTTGTCCACATCTTTGTCGTGGACAACAATCTCTATTTTTATCTTAGAAAGCAGCTCTACCCTATATTCTTTACCGCGCCACTGCTGCGTAATGCCTTTTTGCTTGCCATGCCCTTCAATTTCAGTAATCATCAAGCCCGGAGAGTCCATTTTTTCTAAGGCATGGCGCACCGACTCTAACTTTTCAGGACGGATTATTGCTTCTATCTTTTTCATTGTATGATTCCTCCCCAATTAATTTTATGGCTCATTTAGTTATAGAAAACACTTCCTTGGAAATAGGCGTTTCCGAATGTTTGTCCAGTTTTACGCCGGCGTATCCGGCAACCCCCATTTCAGGGATATCCAGCCCGCCGATTTCAGAATCCGGATCGGTGCGGTTGCCCGCGATAATATCAATCAGCTTAAAGGCAGCTAACGAGATTAAACTTACATAGATAAAGTTTGAGATTATGCCGATACACTGGGCAATAAACTGCGAGGGCGAGCCATATAATAACCCCTTAACACTGCCTGCCACGCCATTCCAGCCGTCGCCATAGGTGCCGTCGGCAAAAATACCCAAGGCAAGACAGCCCCAGGCGCCGTTAATCCCATGCACAGATATAGCGCCTACAGGATCGTCAATTTTTAGTTTGCTCTCAACAAAATAGACCGATTCTACTACCAGCACACCCGCGATAAGGCCAATAATGCAGGCCGCTATGGAATTGACAAAGGCGCAGGGGGCGGTAATAGCCACAAGGCCGGCCAACATACCGTTACACATCATACTTGGATCTGGTTTTTTGGTGCGCACAAGCCACATCCACATTGTCGCGGCCAGCGCGCCTGTAGCGGAGGATAACATTGTATTTACGGCAATGACGCCGATGCGTAAATCCCCTCCGGATAAAGTTGAGCCGGCGTTAAAACCAAACCACCCAAACGCTAAAATAAATGTTCCAATAACCGCCATGGGGATATTGTGGCCCGGGATAGGATTGGCGCTGCCGTCGCGGTTAAACTTTCCCAGGCGCGGGCCAAGAACCCAGGCGCCAACCAGGGCGATTACGCCCCCTGTCATATGCACCACCGAAGAACCGGCAAAGTCCACATGGCCGTGGCCGAGACCAAAATTCTGTCCCAGCATAGCCAGCCACCCTCCGCCCCAAACCCAGTTGCCAAAAATCGGATAAATCACAGTTCCCACAAACCAACCGTATATAAAGAAGGAAAGGAATTTCCAGCGTTCTGCCAGGGCGCCGGTTGGAATAGTGGCGGTGGTGTCCATGAAAACCATCTGAAAGAGAAATAACGAAAATACCGCTACATCGTAAGATGATCCGGAAAGAAAAAACCCTTTAGCCCCAAACAACCCAAAAGATTTTCCAAAAAGGTTAATGGTAAACTCGTGATTTAACCCGGCATAACCGCCCAAGGTTCCCAGGGCGCCTAAACCCCCAAACATAAAAGCAAACCCGCAGATGTAAAACCCCAGCATGCCCAACGGATAGATTAAGAGATTCATTGCCATGGTATGGGCGACATTTTTGGCCCTTGTCAGGCCTGTTTCTACCATGGCGAATCCCGGTTGCATAAACATAACCAGAAAACCCGCGATCAATGTCCAGACAAAGTTGATCGCGACCCTGTTATGCCCCGCGGCCTGCGCTACCTCTTCAAGCGTGGGTTTGCCGGCTACAGCGGCGGGGACATCGCTGATTGTTCCTGTGCTCGCGCCGCTCGGGTCAGCGGCCAGGCTAAAAGATGCCTCCGCCAAACCTAACATTATCAAACATAACAAGCTCAACCAAATTTTACGCATAGATTTTTACCCCCTTCAATATTTCCATTAAAAATTGATATCCAGCTGAAGCGTCCACTTTGTCCCGCCATTTAAGGCGCGGTCATTAAACCAGACAGGGCCGGCCAATAAAGAGATATCAGGCGTAAAAAAATAATACAGCCCAAAACCGCCTCCGCCTATCGCATTCTTTCCGCTTGCGTAATCCGCCGCGAACATAACCTTATCCTTATAGATATATCTGTCAAAGCCGGCCATCCAGCCGTCATTCTCCTTTTTACCCAAGGCATCCTTCAAGACCCTATCGTTGCCTATATAATAGCTGGCGTGGAAGCGCCCTAAATTAAACGGCAATGTCTTGCTTCCTATAAAATGCAGGATGTTGTAATTTGTAACATCCTTTTTTGTGCCCACATTAAATATGCCAAAACCCAATGCAGGCGACCCTTTAAACAAACTGCCTTCAGGCGTTCCAATCTTTCCATTAAACGAGATAGGGTTGTCCGTCGGCTCAATTAAGTCAAACCCGATTTCACCCTGCAGTTTCTCAAACCCCATAAATCCGAAGGTGAGCCCGTAATCCGCAGGCAGGTCTCCGCCATGCTTCTCTTCGGTGGGAGAGTTTAGGCCAACGGTTGTATAAGTATCATAGGTAACGTGCCACTTTTTATACTTCTGCACATCGCCGGTACAAGGCGTCCAGTATGTTGTGGAAGGGGTAGCGTGAACAAAGTCAAAAGTTAAAAGGCAAAAGGCAAAACTAAGGATCACCACCCCCGAACATTTTTCTTTTATCAACATTTTTTTCATTTTTGTCTCCTTCCTAAAAATAAAAAAGCGCCACTTTCCGCCGTTGGATTATTATCTACCAACATTGTAGAAAGGGACGCCTTAGTCCTGTTAAACAAAAAAGCCTTTTAGCAAACTGCGCTAAAAGACCTTTTTGTCTATTTTACTTCTCTGTAACCAAATCTAGTATATCATATTTTATTTATTTGTCAAGGAGATTTTATAAAACTTTTTTATTTGCTTTTAAGTTCCCCCGCGAGAATAATCGCCTCAGCGATTTCCTTCATTGTGCGCCTTGTGTTCATGCTCTGTTTTTGTATCTTTCTGTATGCGTCTTCGCCGGAGATATTTAATTCATTCATCAAGATGTCCTTCGCCCTCTCGATAACTTTGCGGGCCTCTAACTCTTCCTGTATAATTTTTGTCTTTGTAATCAACTCGGCGTTTTTGATAGCTACCGCGGCCTGGTTCGCTACAGCCGTCAATATCTTTATCTCCGTTTCGGTGAATATATGAGATTTTGAGGTATAACAATTTATTACGCCGATAGGCTTATCCTTAATATTTAGCGGAACGCTTAATAAGGAGCATAACCTTTCTTTTCTAGCCACGTCTTTATTTATATATCGAGGGTCCTTTTTTACATCCGTTATAACCATAGGCTTATTTTCTTTAAATACCCTCCCGGCCACCCCTTCCCCTATCCTTATATTAGGTTTTTTAATATACGCCTCGCTGACAGCCTGCGTAGCCCTGATTACAAGATTATTCTTTTCTTCATTCAATAACATCAATGAACAGATCTTCGAACCCATAACCTTGGCGGTTACAGTTACTATAAGCTTGAGGATATCATCAAGATATAAATCGCTGGTAATGGCCTTGCTAATAGTGGTAAGGACCTCTATTTTACTGGTATCTGTGTTGCTTACTTTTTTTGCCTTACCCATAGTACGATTATATTATTAAATGGCATAAGATTTGTCAAGGCCTAAATGGCGGTGGGCAGCGACTTGGCAATATCATGCGCGGCTCTAAGAGATATAGGCATTGGTGTTTTAATTGTTGCAAAATGCCCAAAACTAAAATCATCGCCTGGTAATGCCAGGGCTTTATTAAGACCTCTCAGCTTGCTTATTAAGACAGCGCGTCTAAGATTAATAAATCCGTCTATATTTTCATGCCTATCGAAACGCCGGACTTCTAATATCTTACCCATGCTATATAATGAAGTAAGTAGTATTGTGGCTGTTGCTTTTTCTCGCCATTCTTTTCCGGCAGGCAATCGTTTTTCGTCGGCTAATCGAGCGGCTTCCATGCGCGCTGCTGTTTCAATAAGCGAGTATATGCCGTTGATTTTTATGAATGTACCCTCCACGCTGCTCTCGGCTGTTACCTCGTTTTTATGTTTAACCGGCCCGTTTGTACGGGTCCGCAATTCGCCTACGGAAAGATACAATTTTCTGCCAATAGCGACGCAGCCCGGCTGAGTGATGTTTCCTGCTTGGTCAGCCTTAATTATATATGGCACTAAGGTCACAGAATCGCAATATTGTTCAAGGAAGCCATACGCGCTTATTTTTTGATCAGGGCTGAGCAAGGATAATAAACGTATCTCTGCAAGTATTTCCCCCAATTCTATCGGCAAACGATCAATAGGTATTTCTATATGGCGGGGATTTTGGCCGTTTCCATTCAGCGTTCCAAGGGCCTCTTGCTGCAGCATGGTCAATCTGGCAGTTGTATCAATCTTGTCTGCTACGCGCGTATCCAGATGCGGCGTCGGCAACATAGCTGTCTTGCCAGGCGCTATCCCGTAAAGATTTAAAATCCCTTCATTTACATTTGTAAAGCTGGGGATGCCTTTCTCAAGGCGCGCCAACGGCCTTAAACAATACCTTGCCGCAAAAAAGTACGACTCGCCCTGGGACAATAACAACGCAACACTTATCGCTATTATTGATAATATCTTGCCAAACATATTACCTACAGCAGTAAGTATACCATATTTTTTTCAAAACCAAATCTATTTTTACAATGACGCTCTCAGGCGGCCAGCTTTGCCGCCGGGCAGCCTTTCGGCTTATTATTCGAAACAACATAGCCGCTTAATAGTTCTAAAACAACTCCTTTAGTCACTGATAGCGCAGGGTCACTTATCTGCGTGGTAATAAGCCTCAAGGCTTAGCCCGCCGTCAGCTGTCCGCCGACTGGCAATGCCCCCTTTGGTTATAGCGGATTTTCCTTGACTAAAAAGGGCAATATGTTAAAATTAATCCTTATGAAAAAGACGTTAAGAAACAAGACGAACTTAAAACGCATGCGGATCCACGGTTTTCGTCGGAGAATGAGGACAAAAGGCGGCAGAAGGGTACTCAGGGACAGACGCAGAAAAGGACGGAAGGTATTGTCTGTATAAGATTAGCCAGGGTTTTAAAAGATCCGAGCGCTTGAAGAAAGCGCTTTCGTTTAAGGGGCTTTTTAAGAACGGCCGGTACTATAGAAACAGGGAATTTTCCCTGAGGGCCCTAGAAAATGATCTTGATATATCGCGGTTGGGCATATCTATACAGTCCAAGATCTTTCCCGGGGCGGTTCAAAGAAATAAGGCCAAAAGGTTGATAAGAGAAGCCTTCAGAAAGAATAAATATAGATTAAATAATAATTATGATATGATCATTCGGCCAAAGGATATCGAAATAGTTAAGTTAAAATACAACATCATTGAAGAAAGGATATTGGGGCTATTTAAGATAGCCAAAATTTTAAGACAAGGATGAGAAATATTACAATATTTTTAATTACTATTTATCGTAAGTATTTGTCAATATTTAAGTTACAGCAAAGCTGCAGATTCTATCCAACCTGTTCAGAATACGCTGTTTCGGCCTTAGAAAAGCATGGTTTTTTAAAAGGTTCCCTGCTTTCAATGTCCAGAATTCTAAGGTGCCATCCCTTTTCCGCTGGCGGTTATGACCCTATCCCGCCCGACCGAACGACACTGTGGTTCAATATTCGGTCGTTCGGGCGGGTCAAATAAGGAGCATTAATGGAGAAACGAGTTATACTTGCGTTAGCATTATCATTATTTATACTTATCGGTTTTCAGCTGGTTGTGTCAAAATATTATCCTGCGCGAACTATCCCAACCGCGCCTAAAAAAGAAATAGTTGAAGAGACAATCCCTGTCCAGAAAGAATGGCCGGCCGCTATTTCTCCGACGATAAACCAGCAAATTTTAGCGGATGAACAAGAGATAATTTTCCAAAATAATATTTATACAATTACGTTTACAGATATCGGCGCCGGGATCAAAAAGGTTACCTTAAACCAAAATCCAAAGGCCGGCTTGAATATTTCATATGATATTTTAGACGCAAAAGATCCTACAGCCAGCTTATTTTTATTTTTGCCGGATAAAACCAGCGCCGGACTAAATAATGTTAAATACGATGTTAAAAAGTCCGGAGACGAGATTGTTTTTACTCATAATTTTAACAATGAACTAATAGTTGAGAAAAAATACCGTTTCTATAACTCATTATACCGCATGGAGTTATATATAACTTTTAAAAATTTAAAAGGCGCGGACATTACCAAGACCTATTCGTTAATTTCAGGGGTTCATTTCCCCTCTTCTTCTCTGGATGAAAGAACTTTAGAGATATCGGCCAGCCTGGACGGAAAGGTTTTAAAGGATAGGAAATCCGGGAAACCGCATGAGCTTCAAAGAAGTGGTAATTTAAGCTGGATTATGTTAAAAGGCAAGTATTTTTCAATCATAACCAGGCCATTTTCCAATTGCGCAGGATATACATTACAGCAGGATACCATAGGCAAAATTGCTACCAGCCTAAATATGCAATCGTTTGGCATAACGTCAAATTCAAGCATTACCCAGGAATACGGCGTATATTTAGGGCCTGCTGACATAGGATTATTAAAAGGCGCGGATATAGGCGCGGAAAGCGCTTTAACTTCCGGATTTCTTGGCAGTATAGGACAGCTACTTATGAACGTTCTAAGATTCTTTCATAGGATTACAGGAAACTGGGGAGTTGCGATTTTATTGTTGGCTATATTCATAAATATTGTCCTATATCCTTTAACCAGAAAGAGTTACAAATCAATGCATGAGATGCAAGTTCTGCAGCCCAAGATTGAAAAATTAAGACAGGAATATAAAAACAATCCCCAGAAGCTTCAAAAAGAAATAATGGAACTCTACAAAAAGTCCAAGGTTAATCCTATGGGAGGCTGTCTTCCGCTTCTATTGCAAATGCCTATCTTTTTTGCGCTTTATCAGGGGTTGATTAATTTCATTGAGTTGAAAGGATCTGGATTTTTATGGATTAAGGATCTGTCAATTACTGAAAATATCAAAATACCGTTTACGCTGCCGCTATTAGGAAACACTATAAACATTCTCCCTATTTTTATGTTGGTAGCTATGTTTTTTCAGCAACGTCTAAGTAATAAACTGACCTCAATGTCTCAAACAGATGAGCAACGGCAGCAGCAAAAGATTATGACCGTGATGATGACTGTGATGTTCGGGTTCATTTTTTATAATATGCCGTCGGGATTTGTGCTTTATTGGTTCACAAGCACAGCTGTTATGACAATAATCCAATATATGTTTATGCGAAAACCTAAGCAGGTTGAATAATATGCATAAGAAAAGCATAGAAATTGAAGGCAATACCACAAAAGAGGCTATACAGAAAGCCCTTAAGCTATTAGATGTTACCAAGGATAAGGTAGAGATTAAGATTTTATGCGAAGAATGCAAAGGATTGTTTGGTATGGGCGGCCAAAAGCTTGCCAAAGTAAAAGTCACTTTAAAATGATTTGTATTTTGTGAAAAACAAGGTATACTGTGGTAAATGTTTCCACGTGAAAGGACATGGCAAAAGTAATATCAATTTGTAATCAAAAAGGCGGTGTCGGGAAAACAACTACCGCTATTAACGCCGCTACTTACCTGGCATTAGGAAATAAGCGCATACTTTTGATTGATTCAGATCCCCAGTCAAACGCTACCAGCGGACTTGGTATAGATAAAACCAAGGTTGAAAAGAGCTTATACGATGTAATCATAGGCGAAGGTAATATTGAAGAAATAATTCAGAAAACCGCTATTTCTAATATGGATTTGTTACCTTCCAATGTGGCTCTTACCGGCGCTGAAGTTGAATTAGTTCCGTTTTTATCAAGAGAATATAGATTAAATAAGGCCTTAACCAATATAAGGGAAAAGTATGATTTTATAATTATAGATTGCCCGCCTTCGCTTGGGTTGCTTACAATAAATGCGCTTACGGCCTCAGATTCGGTTCTTATCCCAATTCAATGTGAGTATTACGCATTAGAGGGTTTAACCCAGCTTATAAACACTATAGATTTAATAAAATCTAATTTAAACCCTAAATTACAGGTTGAGGGCGTGCTTTTGACAATGGCGGATTATAGGACGAATTTGACGTCTGAGGTTATAAAAGAAGCCAGAAATTTCTTTAAGGATAAGGTATATACTACAGTAATTCCAAGGAACATTCGTCTTAGCGAATCCCCAAGTTTTGGGAAACCAATACATTTTTATGATCAACATTCAGTTGGGGCTGTGATGTATTCCCAACTTTCAAGGGAGATGTTAGGTGAAAAAATTGTTAGAGGAGGTCAAAATGGAGAGGAAAGCGTTGGGTAAAGGAATTGCAGCATTGATTCCTGAAAAAGACATAGCAACGTTAGATAAATCAGAGAGCGTAATAAATATTGATATA
>Ga0105164_10000112_pt1 | contig 58786 bp, 63 predicted proteins | sample VDWuncwatermetaG_FD_89674 | JGI IMG/M metagenome (GOLD analysis project Ga0105164, IMG submission 89674) | Wastewater microbial communities from Netherlands to study Microbial Dark Matter (Phase II) - VDW unchlorinated drinking water | ecosystem: Environmental > Aquatic > Freshwater > Drinking...
AATAAGCGATGTTAGTGCGAAGTGCCGAAGCTGCTGATTTTAACCGGATTGTTCAAATCGGGCAGGAAATCCACGGGGCCATTACGAACAAATCTTATTTTAATTGGCCGGCGGAAGCCTTAGCGCAAGAACTTTTAAAAGTACAAACTCTGGTGGTTGAATCAGATAGTCAGATTGTAAGTTTTCTTTGCTATCGTGATTTAGTTGATGATTTTGAGATCAGTGTGCTGGCCACTTGTCCGCGCTGGCAAAAAAAGAACTTTCAGTTAACTTTAATTAAGACCTTGCAGAAATTTGCCGCAAAGCAACGGAAATCAATTATTTTAGAGGTTCATGCCGAAAATCAAAAAGCTTTGGCCTTATATAAAAAAATGCAATTTGAATTGATATATACAAGAAAACATTATTATGCTGATGCCGCCAGCGCACTAATAATGAGCTGGAAGCTGCAATAAAGCTAGTTGCTAGTTTGTAAATAGTTTGCTAGGGTGATTTTTGTTGGGCTTAGAGCCCAATTTTTTTTTGTTTTAGTCAAACAAATTGATATTTATCGTAAAGGATAAAATTGGAAGCTTGGTTAGAGAAAGTTGAAGAAATTGCGCGCGAAATAGCAGAACAAGAAGGTTGTTTGCTGTACGACTTAGAATATTCTGGAACCGGGATGGGTCGTATTCTTCGCGTTTATATTGATAAAGAGTCTGGTGTTGGTATTGAGGACTGTTCCAATGTTTCAAAAGGTTTAAATTTAAGATTAGATGTCGAAAATATAGTTCCAGGGGCTATGTACCATCTTGAGGTTTCAACTCCGGGGCTAGATCGCAATTTAAAAAAATCTTGGCACTTTGAAAAAGTCATTGGTAAAAAGGTATTTGTGCAATTGTCGAAGTCTCTAGGTAGTATAGGGGCGGTTGAAGACAAAGGTCTTATTGCCATGAAAAAATTTGACGAGGTATTAAAGGCTGTAGAATCTGAAAATTTAATTTTTAATATAAGAGCTAATGAAATCCGAATTCCACTGAATGTTATTGAAAAAGCAAAATTGGTTTTTGAATATAAAGTGAATAGTAAAAACGTAAAAAGTAAAAACGTAAAAAATAAAAAAGAAGTAGTTAAAAAGAAATAGTTGGAGGATATATGGCAGAAAATTTGTTTTCTGATTTAGCAAAAGTAATTGATCAAGTTGGTAAAGATAAAGGAATTGATAAAGAAATTATTATAGACGCGGTTAAGCAGGCCATGCTGGTGGCGGCTCGAAAAAAATTCGGAACTTACCGTGAAATTGAAGCGCAGTACAATACTGAAACTGGCGAAGTTGAGCTTTATGAATTTAAAGAAGTCGTTGAACGTGAAAAATTTATTGATGAAGAGGTTGAGATTCCTTTGGATGAAGCTTTAAAGCTTGATCCTGAGGCTCAGCTAGATGATTCAATTGGTATTAAGCTGGATTCAAGTGATTTAGGCCGAATTGCCGCACAAACGGCAAAGCAGATTATTTTACAAAAAGTTCGCGACGCAGAAAGAGATATTATTTTTTCTGAGTTCGAACAGCGCAAAGGTGAAATAGCTTCAGGTATTGCTAGGCGCGTTGAAAAAGGCGCGATTGTTGTAGATCTAGGTCGTACGGAAGCGCACATACCGCCGCGAGAGCAGATTCCGGGTGAAATATATAAACCTGGAGACCGTATTCAGGGGTATTTATCAGAAGTGCGCCAAACCACTCGGGGGCCCCAGATTATTATGTCACGCGCGGATGAAAGATATTTAGTTAAGCTTTTTGAAATGGAAGTTCCAGAAATTTATGATGGCATTGTTGAAATTATGGCGGCGGCCCGTGAGCCGGGACAAAGGGCGAAAATTGCGGTGCGCTCTAAGGACAATTCTGTTGATCCGGTAGGGGCCTGCGTTGGAATGAAAGGCTCACGCGTACAAAATATCGTGCAAGAACTTAAAGGCGAAAAAATTGACATCGTTATGTGGGACGAAGACGTCACACGTTTTGCCTGTAATGCATTAGCGCCGGCTGAAATTGCCAAAGTATTTTTAGATGAAGAAAATAAAGAAATGGAAATCGTGGTGCCTGATGCGCAATTAAGTTTGGCCATTGGCAAAAAAGGACAGAATGTTCGTTTGGCTGCAAAATTAACTGGATGGAAATTAGATATAATTTCGACAACGGCAACTTCTGCACGTACTGCGGAATCTATTTTTAATTTAATGTTATTGCCAGGAATGAGTGAAACCATGGCGCAGAATATATTTCAATCGGGTTTTGGTTCTTTTCAGTCTTTGGCAACTGCCACGGTTGAAGAGATCATAACGATTGCAGGATATGATGACCCAGATAAAGCTCAGAAATTGATTAATGATGCGCAGAGCTTAATTGCAAAATACAAAGAGCAAGGGCTTCCGGTTCCAAGCTCTCCACAGGTGGTGCCTATTGAAAAAGCCACCACTGCTAAACAGCGTGCTGAAGAACAATTAAAAGCGGAGTTGTCTAAATTAGAACAGTCTTAGGACTAAAACATTAAGTGATAGATAGTACGAAAGGGATAAAATCGCGTGAGTAATCCAAAAGTTTTCGAATTTGCAAAAGAAGTCGGTCTGACGCCCATTGCCTTGATGGATAAAATCAAAGAATGGCATTTGCCGATTAAAAATCATATGGCAGAAATTGAGCCAGAAGTGCTTGAGCAAATTAAGGCTAAATTAGCAGGGCCCGAACACGGAACAGTTGATGATAAAACTAAAAAGCGGCCCGTGGCGCGCAAGGCAGCAGTTAAAAAGTCTGTCTCTTCTAAAAAATCATCAGGCAGTGAAGTTAGTGGTCCAACTATAGTAACGACAGCTTCGGTCAGAAAAGCAGCAACTGCGGCGGCCGAGATCGCCGCCACCGCGGCGAGTGTCGTCACAGTTGATAAAAATTTGTCAGCAAAATCGTCTGTAATCAGACGTAAAACTAAAGATGAATTAACGGCAGAAAATATTGAGCCTGAGGCCGAGTTGCTGGTAACTCCAGACGAAAGCACAAGTGAAAGTGAAAGCGCAAGTGAAAGAACAAGTGAAAGAACAAGTGAAAGAATTAAAGTTGAGGCTCCAATGATTGCAGTTGAAGTGAAGGCAGAACCTGCCATTGTTATTTCGGCTCCTTTTGTTGTGCCTACACCACTAGTGGCAACACCATCACCATCAACATCAACATTTACACCTACGCCTGCTGGCGAAAAAGTAGTATTGACTCCGTCGCGTAAAAAAGAAGTTTCAATAGGCGATAGTGGGGTTGCTAGCTCCGCAAACATGGCTTTACCAAAGCGTAATATTATAGGGCGTATGGATTTAAGCCGCATGCAGGCACCAGCGGGAACGAATGAACAAAGTGGCGGTTATGTCAGAGGAGCACGCCCAACAAATACCAGCGGTTACACTCCAAGACCACCCGGCAGTCCTCCGGTGGGCACTGGGGGCGGTGGATTTAATGCTCGCCCTCAAGCTGGTGGCCGAAACATTCGTGCGGGTTTTGTAGCGCAAGCACAAGAACCCATGATGCCCGTAGCGGACTTTGATACGCAAAAACGCGATTATGATAAACGCGCAAAAAAATTTGGCGGCGCCATAGCCGGAACCAGTACTGGTGGATTGTCAGCAAAAGAAAAAGAACAAGAAACTTTGCTACAGAGTTTTAATGCCGTTGAATTCCGAAAACGTGAAATGGTGTTCCAGCCTAAAAAGAAATCAGGAATACTGAATCGCTCGGCCATGAAAACTCAAATTACAACACCTAAAGCTTCAAAACGATTGCTTAAAGTAAATAATAAAATAAAAGTGGGCGATGCCGCCATTGAAATGGGGCTTAAAGCAAGTCAGTTGATTAAGGTACTAATGAAGAATGGGGTCATGGCTAATATTAATATGGATCTTGATTTTGATACCATTGCCTTAATTGTTCCTGAATTTGGCTGGGAAGCGCAAAATGTTTTCAGAACAGCTGATGAAATTGTAACAGATACGGCTTTTGGAAACTTAGAGGCGGGCAGTATTATTCGTCCGCCAGTGGTAACGGTCATGGGGCATGTGGACCATGGTAAGACCTCACTACTGGATGCTATTCGTAATGCGAATGTGGCTTCCGGTGAGGCCGGTGGTATTACTCAACACATCGGTGCTTATTCAGTTACAACCGAAGATGGAAGTTTAATTACATTTTTAGATACTCCAGGTCATGAAGCCTTCACCGCCATGCGGGCACGTGGTGCAAATGCTACAGATATTGTTATAATTGTGGTGGCGGCAGACGACGGAATGATGCCGCAAACTGCAGAAGCTGTAAATCATGCAAAAGCTGCAGGTGTGCCAATGATAGTCGTTGTAAATAAAATGGATAAACCGGGTGCCAATCCAGATAAAATTAAGCAACAGTTGACAGAATTTGAAATTGTTCCAGAAGAATGGGGCGGTAACACGATTTTCTGTGAAGTTTCTGCTTTAAAGAAAACCGGAATAAAAGAATTACTCGAGAACATTAAATTACTTGCTGAAGTGGCAGAACTAAAGGCCAATCCCGAAAAATCTGGCACCGGACTTGTGATTGAGTCTAAACTTGAAAAAGGCAAAGGTGCGGTGGCTACTATTTTAGTTAAAGATGGCCATATTAATATTGGTGATTATGTGGTTGCGGGCACTATGAAGGGTAAAGTAAAATCTTTAACTAATGATAAAGGTGAGCGTGTAAAGGTGATCACTCCGGGTTTACCGGTTGAGATTTTAGGGCTGGAGGGCGTTCCCGCTGCTGGCGATAGATTTGACGTGGTTAAAGATGAAAAAACTGCAGAAGAAGTTGTAGCGGTGCGCAAACATCAGCTCTTAGCGGGCACTGTCACTAAAAAAATCACGCTAGAAAATATGTTTGCCAAACTTGTTCAGGGCGATATGAAAGAGTTTAATATTATTTTAAAATCAGATGTGCAGGGATCGCTTGAAGCCATTCAAGGTATGCTGAATAAACTTTCATCAGTGGAAGTAAAAAATAAAATTATTCATTCAAATGTGGGTGGAATTACTGAAAATGATGTGATGTTAGCGCATACAGCAAAAGGAATTGTTATTGGTTTCAATGTTCGCCCTGACAACAACGCGCAGGCTAAAGCGAAGCAGCTTGGAGTCGATATTCGCACTTACTCAATAGTATATGAAATGGTTGATGAAATTAAAAAAGCGATGACCGGTTTGTTAACGCCACAGTTAGTGGAAAAAGTAATGGGCTCTGCCCAGGTTCGAAATATATTCAGTGTGCCAAAAATGGGAGTCATTGCTGGAAGTTTTGTAACTTCGGGAAAAATCCAAAGATCAAATATGTTACGACTGGTGCGTGATGGAAAAATTATTTTTGAAGGAAAGTTAGGTTCACTTAAGCGATTTAAAGACGACGCTAAAGAAGTGAGTGAGGGTTTTGAGTGCGGTATCGGTATTGAAAACTTTAACGATATTAAAGTGAGTGATGTCATTGAGGCCTATATGAAGGAAGAAGTGGCGCGTGAACTCACGCCTTTAAGTGAGCTTACAAGTTGAGCATACAAGTTAAACTGATGAGAAAATAAATAAATGAAAAATACTGGTGATGGCCGCAGAAAAATTAGAGTTGAAAAAGAAGTACAAGAAATTGTTTCCAAATATGTGATTGAGCATTTACGTGGCGAATTACCGGGTTTAATTACGATAACTCGGGTGCAGATGCCAGCGGATTTTAGGGCCGCCCAAATTTTTGTAACCTATTTTGCGCCTCATCAGCCCAAGCATCAGCCCAATAATTTAGTTAGTGACAAAGTGGTTGATCTAGCTGAAGTTTTGCAAAGTTGGGCCAAGGACATCCAGGATGAAATTGCGCATGTTTTAAAAATGCGCTACTGTCCTAAGCTCACTTTTTTTAATGACGAAGCCACCGAAAAGATTTTAAAAATCGAAAGAACTCTGGCTGAAATCTCTCATGATCCAACACTTAGGGCTTTACAGATAAAACAAGTGGATGAGGATATTGATTGAACGGATTACTTCTCATTAATAAACCTACTGGGCTAACCAGTCATGATGTGGTAAGTCGCGTACGCCACATTTTAAAAATTAAAGAGGTGGGGCATTCGGGCACTTTAGACCCTCTAGCAACAGGTTTGATGGTTTTACTAATTGGTGAAGCCACAAAGTTGAGTTCCTATGTAACAGAGGGTGATAAATCCTATGAAGTTGGCATTCGGCTTGGTGTGACAACGGACACTTTAGATATTACAGGCCAGATTTTAACCGAAAAACAAGTTTTAAATTCTGAAACTGAAATTGATAGCGAAGCTTTGCAACTCATTGGCGAGTTCGAACTGCCTATACCGATGTTTTCGGCAAAAAAAATTGAGGGTAAAAAACTATATGAATACGCCCGCAAAAATGAAATTATAACTCCACCCAAAAAAACGATGAAATTTTGGAATGTTGCAAAAACAAGTGCGTTGCAATTTCATCTTCATTGCTCTAAAGGTAGCTTTATACGTTCGTGGGTGCAATTGTTAGGTGAAAAGTTGGGACCAGGCGCCACCCTCTCTAGTTTACAGCGAACAAGTTCACATAAGTACAGCCTAAAGGAAGCGCTATCCTTAGAAGAACTTGAGTCTTTAAGTACTCAGCAAATTAGCTCTGTGCTGGTGCCATTAGATCAAGCCTTAAGAGGCGTAAAATCTATTCGTATCAAGGGGCATGACGAGACACTTATGAAAAATGGACAAATAAGCCACCCATTACGCTCTCAATTGATTACAAAATTCAATCCTACAAGTGATGAAGTTATTCAGATTTTACCCGAGGAAAAAGGTAAACTGCTGGCCTTGATAGGTATTGAAAAAAATCAAGGTTTTAAAATTAAGCGGGTATTTAATTGTTGATTAGATCTATTAAGCGGGTTTTGGTGTTGGGAATGTTTTTTTGTTTAAACGGCGGGCATTTTGCCCCAAAACCTTGACCTTTTTTAAAAAGCACTCATATTAACTCGATATGTCTTCAAAACGTGATTATTACGAAATTTTAATGGTAGATAAGTCAGCAGACGCGGACACAATCAAAAAATCTTATCGCAAACTGGCTATGCAGTTTCATCCGGACCGTAATCCGGGTGATAAGGTCTCTGAAGATAAATTTAAAGAGGCCGCAGAGGCCTATGAAGTGCTAAGTAATTCAGATAAGCGTGCGCAGTACGACCGATTTGGTCACCAAGCCTTTCAAGCTCGTGGTGGTAATGGCGGCGGCGGCTTTACAGATATGAATGATATTTTTTCACAGTTTGGAGATGTTTTCGGAGATATCTTTGGTGGCCAAGGTGGATTTAGTCAACAGGGTGGACGCGCGCGCTCAAAAGGCTCGTCACGCAGGGGGTCTGATTTAAGATACGTAACTGAAATTGAACTTGCGGAAGTGATTACCGGTAAAGAGCAGCAGATCGAGTACGATACAGAAGCCAATTGTGGCGACTGTAATGGCTCGGGGGCCGCTAAGGGTTCAAAAGCCAGCACTTGTAAAGTTTGTGGCGGCGCAGGCCAAGTGGTTAGGCAGCAGGGCTTTTTTACCATGGCCACCACTTGTCATCATTGCAGTGGCGCAGGTGAGGTTATAGAGTCTCCGTGCACAGGTTGTAAGGGTAAAGGGCGAACTCAAGTTAAAAGAAAAATTAAGGTAACAATTCCGGCAGGTGTAGATAACGGCACAAGGCTTCGCGTTACTAATGAGGGCGAAGGTGGGTACGCGGGTGGACCCAATGGCGATTTATTTGTTGAAATCAGAGTTAAAGAAGATGATGTTTTTGAGCGCGACGGCGACCATATTTTTGCTGAACTCGATGTGCCCTATGTTCAATTTTTACTTGGGGGCGAGGTTAAAACTGACGCTCTAGACGGTGAAGTTAAGGTGGAAATTCCCCGAGGAGCCAAACCAAGCGAGCGCATAAAAATTGCAGCACGTGGTATGCCCTCTTTAAGAGGTTCGCGGCGCGGAGATCTGTATTTTAGTTTGAATGTAGAATTTCCTAAAAAATTAAGCGAGGAAGAAGATAAGCTAATAAGACAATTAGCAGAAATAAGTGGCACTAAAGTGGCGGTCAAGAAAAAAGGCTTTTTTACTACTTGACGTTTTAGTTTTAACACACACGTTTACTGTAGTTAGGTTCATATTATTTAAATTTTTGACATAAATTTAGCAAATTATTAAAGGGAGTATCAAAATGGGAAAAATAATCGGTATTGATTTAGGAACAACGAACTCATGTGTAGCAATCATGGAGGGCGGAGAGCCCAAAGTCTTAGTTAATGAAGAGGGTGCGAGAACCACTCCTTCGGTTGTGGCCTACACCAAAGATGGCGAACGCCTTGTTGGCCAGATTGCCAAACGTCAAGCCGTGACTAATCCTGAAAATACTATTTTTTCAGCAAAAAGATTTATTGGTCGTAAATTTGAGGAAATCCAAGAAGAGATTAAATTAGTACCTTATAATGTTGTACCCAAAAATGGCGGGGCAGACTGCGCTTTTAAAATTCATGGGGATAAATTTGCTTCACCAGAAGAAGTAGGTGCTGCTGTTTTAACAAAGCTAAAAAAAGTGGCGGAAGACTATTTAGGTGCGGAAGTCACCGACGCGGTCATTACCGTTCCGGCCTATTTTAACGATGCTCAAAGGCAAGCCACTAAAGATGCCGGACGCATTGCGGGTTTAAATGTTCGTCGTATTATCAATGAACCAACGGCGGCCGCTTTAGCTTATGGGCTTGATAAAAAGAAAGATCAAAAAATAGTTATCTATGACTTTGGTGGCGGTACTTTTGATATTTCGATACTTGAAGTTGGTGAAGGAGTAGTGGAAGTTAAATCAACTAACGGCGACACACACTTAGGTGGTGATAATTTTGACGTGGTTATTTTAGAATGGTTAATTGCTGAATTTAAAAAAGATCAAGCCATTGATCTTAAAAATGATAAAATGGCTTTGCAACGCTTAAAAGAAGCGGCTGAGAAAGCCAAGATTGAATTATCTACAGCACAAGAGTCCGACATCAATTTACCATTTATTACGGCAGATCAATCGGGGCCTAAACATTTACAAATTAAACTCACTCGTTCTAAATTCGAGCAAATGACGGAAAGTTTGGTCAGACGCTCGATTGAGCCTTGTAAAAAAGCTTTAGCAGATTCTGGCTATAAAAACTCTGAAATCGATGAAATTGTTTTGGTCGGTGGTTCAACAAGAATACCGGCAGTGCAAAAGGCGGTTAAAGAATTCTTCGGTAAAGAGCCCAACCGAACCGTAAATCCCGATGAAGTGGTGGCCATTGGGGCGGCTGTTCAAGGTGGAGTTTTGGCCGGTGATGTAAAAGATGTTCTCTTGCTAGATGTTACGCCATTATCTTTGGGTATTGAAACCTTGGGCGGAGTGATGACCACATTAATCGAGAGAAATACAACAATTCCCTCTAAAAAAACTCAGGTGTTCTCTACCGCTGCCGATAATCAGCCGGGAGTAGACATCCATATTCTGCAGGGAGAAAGAAAAATGGCCACCGACAATAAATCATTAGGCCGTTTTGAGCTTTCAGGAATTCCGGCAGCCCCTCGCGGAACTCCGCAGATTGAAGTTATTTTTGATATGGATGCTAATGGTATTTTAAATGTATCAGCAAAAGACACGGCGTCTGGTAAAACTCAAAATATTAAAATCACAGCACAATCGGGCTTAAGTGAAGACGAAATTAAAAAACTAGTAAAAGAAGCGGAGCTGCAAGCTGAGGCGGATAAAGAAAAAGCAGAAACCGTACAAACACGCAACAATCTAGATAATTTAATTTATCAAACTGAAAAGTTGATTAATGAATCAGGCTCTAAAATGCCAGAGGCCGATCAAGCCAGTAGTAAAACTATGATTGCTGAGGCAAAATTGGTTTTAGATAACAAAACGGCATCGCCTGCTGAATTAAAAGCCGCTTTTGAAAAATTACAGACGTCATCTCATAAGATTACAGAAGAACTTTATAAAGCTAAGGCTTCTAGTGCGCAGCCAAATGGGGCCGCTGGGGCTGATGCCGCAGAGGGCAGCAATGGGGCTCATGCCGCTGGCAAAAAAGCAGGAGATGATGTCATCGACGCTGATTTTAAAGACGTCAATTAGTTATGACAAACAACCAGTGGCTCGAAATAGCAAATCGAATCACTTGGTTTAAAAAACCGACTCTTGCGGACAACTCAACATTAGGTTCAACATTAAGCTCTACTTTAGAATTGCCGGTTTCAATTAAATGGTATGAAGATGGTGAACTGAATGTCAGTTACAACTGTATTGATCGGCACTTAATAGAAAAAGCCAATCAAGTGGCCCTTATCTGGGAGCCAGATAATATAAATGAAGAAGCTAAAAAGATTACCTATGTTGAGCTTTCAAAAGCGGTTAATTGCTTTGCTAATATTTTAAAACGCCAGCAAGTTAAGAAAGGTGACCGGGTTAGCATTTATATGCCAATGATTCCCGAAGCTGTGTATGCCATGCTGGCCTGTACGCGTATTGGCGCTGTGCACTCTGTTATTTTTGGTGGATTTTCTCCAGACTCTATTGCGAATCGAATTGAAGATTGCGACAGTGATTTTATTATTACAGCGGATGAAGGGCTAAGGGCCGGTAAAAAAATTGAACTTAAAAAAAATGTTGATGAAGCTCTTCACCTACTAACTCAAAAAAATAAAAATCGTGTACGAAAAGTTTTGGTAGTTAAAAGAACGGGTAGTGATATTGAGTGGAATCCCGTAACTGATCTTTGGTACTTAGATGAATTAAAACTGGTGAATGATATCTGCGAACCTGAAAAAATGAATGCGGAAGATCCACTATTTATTCTATACACCTCAGGCTCAACCGGAAAACCTAAAGGGGTACTGCACACGACTGGTGGTTATTTGGTTTATGCCAGCTACACCCACGAATTGGTTTTTGGTTATCAACCCGGTGAAATTTACTGGTGCACGGCCGATGTAGGTTGGATCACCGGGCACAGTTACATCGTTTATGGCCCCTTAGCAAACGGAGTAGCCACTTTAATTTTTGAGGGAGTTCCTAACTACCCAAATGTTTCAAGATTTTGGGAGGTCATTGATAAGCATCAGGTGAATATTTTTTATACGGCTCCAACGGCCATTCGGGCGCTGATGCGCGAGGGTGAAGATTTTGTAAAAAAAACTTCACGTAAGTCTTTGCGAATATTAGGCTCAGTTGGTGAGCCAATTAATCCCGAAGCATGGAATTGGTACCATCAGGTGGTGGGGGATGGGCGCTGTCCGATTGTGGATACCTGGTGGCAAACTGAAACTGGCGGAATTATAATTTCAGCCTTATCTAAAGATAAAACTAAAACTCTTCCATTAAAACTAAAACCGGGCTCAGTCGCAATGCCACTGCCGGGTATTGAGGCTGAAATTCTTTCAAACGATGGTCAGGTATTAAACGGTGCCGCCGAAGGGATATTAGTTTTTAAAAATTCATGGCCAGGGCTTGCGCGCACAGTTTACCGTAATCACGCAAGGTTTGTAGAAACTTATTTTTCTACTTATCCGGGTTATTATTTTACGGGTGACGGCTGCCGGCGAGATACGGAGGGTTATTACTGGATCACTGGGCGCATAGACGATGTTTTAAATGTTTCGGGACACCGGCTGGGCACCGCAGAAATTGAATCAGCTTTTGTGGATGATCACCATGTTTCAGAGGCCGCCGTGGTGGGTTACCCGCATGCCATTAAAGGCCAGGGTATTTATGCTTTTATTACTTTGAAATCAGGTGTTACAGGCACCGATGAATTAAAAAGTGAGCTTAAAAATCATGTGCGTAAGATTATTGGCCCAATTGCAACTCCGGATATTATTCAATGGGCACAGGCTCTGCCTAAAACCAGATCTGGTAAAATTATGCGGCGGATATTAAGAAAAATCGCGGATAATCAAATTGAAAATATAGGGGACATTAGCACTTTAGCCGACCCCAGCGTGGTTAAAGATCTTGTCGTAAGCAGAATTTCACAGTAAGCTTTGTTATGGAAAATAATAAAATAAGCCGTATCTCAAAAAATACAATAATAGTTTTTATTACCTTGTTAGTCTTGGTTTTACTTTCAAGATGGGTTTCGCATCTGTGGAACTTCACTTTAGTGGGGGGGGCTTTTTTATTTGCCGGGTCTTATTTTAAAGATAAAAAGATTTCAGTAGCATTAATGTTATTAGCCCTGCTCGTAAGCGATCTGGTGATTGGTTTTCACGACCAAATGCCCAGCGTGTACTTTTCTTATTTAGTTATTGTAGCACTAGGGTTTTTACTAACGAACAGCTCCAGCCGTTTAAAAATAATCGGGGTTTCATTTTTAGGTAGTTTATTATTTTATTTTATTACTAATTTTGCGGTTTGGTTTCAAGGGGTTTTATACCCAAAAACTTTGGCAGGCTTACTTGATTGTTATGTTATGGCCCTTCCGTTTTACCGAAACCAATTAATCAGTGATATTTTATCTAGTTTTGCCTTTTTTGAAGTGGCCAGAAAAGTGACTAGACATTTAACTAGGCATTTAACTAAGCAAGTGACTTTAACGTCATTGCTTTAACTTTATTTTTTTGTTTTTTCTGAAAAGCTAAGGTTTTTATTAAGATTTTTTCAGAATTTGCGGATTGACCAGCAGATAAAATTCGAGCGGCGAGGAGTCCCGCATTATAGGCGCCATCTATTGCTACGGTGGCTACAGGTACACCATTTGGCATTTGTACAATTGATAGCAAGGCATCAAGTCCGTTCAGCGTATTTACACTTACCGGCACACCAATTACGGGTAGGGGGGTAAGGCTAGCCACCATTCCCGGTAAGTGGGCGGCGCCGCCGGCTCCGGCAATAATGACTTTGATTCCCTTAAGATGGGCGGATTTGGCAAATTCAAACATGGCGGCGGGCGTTCGGTGAGCAGAAATAATTTTTGTTATAAATTTAATATTAAATTCATTTAAAGCGACTTCGGCCTTTTTCATAGTTTTATGATCGGTTAGGCTTCCCATTATAATGGCCACTTGAGGCGCTGATTTGTGGCTAATTTTGCTGGATTTTTTTTTCAAAGTAAAATTCCTTTTCTTTCAAGTAAGGCCTTTTTTAAAAGAGTTTTTTGATTGCGACCAATGTAATTAATATGTCCCATTTTGCGGCGTGGTCGGTTTGCCGTTTTATTATACCAATGTAGGGCACCTGTCGGAAATTTTTTAATTAAGGGAACTCGGCTTGAAAGACCTAGTAAATTCACCATAACAAAGGCGGGTTGCTTGAGTTCAATTTCTGGCAGGGGTAGGCCCAAAACACAGCGCAAGTGCAGTTCAAATTGGTCTACACTTAAGGCGTCTTGTGAAAAGTGGCCTGTATTATGCACGCGCGGGGCAATTTCATTAATAACTAATTTGTTACCCAGATCAAACAATTCAAAGGCAATTGTGCCAACATAATTAATTTTATTTAAAAAATTTATAATTTTTAACTTTAAGATTTTTTCAGTAGGGTGAGCTACCGGACCAAAAATATAATCGCATTGGTTGTTTTTTTGCACCGATTGAACCATTGGTAAGCTGATAATTTTTCCCAGTGTGTTTCGAGCAAAAATCAAAGACTTTTCTGATTTAAATTTGATAAAAGGCTCAAGGATGTAACTGGACTCTTCACCTTTTATAAATTTTTTAAAAGCTATTAATTCTAAATTATTTTTAATAACATATGTGCCGTAACCGTCATAGCCCCCAGTTCTTTTTTTAAAAACAACCTTGTTATTAAAGGCTTCAAAAGCTAAATCAATATCGTCCCGCGAGTTGACTTTTATATGATCCAGCGTCGGAAGTTCAAAATTACGAAGCCATTCTTTTTGTTTAAGGCGGTCTTGCAAGCGTCCCAAACAGTCAAGACTTGGAAAAATTTGAGTGCGATAGGGTCCTTTTAGGGCTTTTCTTAATAAATCGGCGGAAACGAACTCACTTTCAAAGCTAATAACATCGCAGATAAGCATCAGCTTACGTATATCTTTAAGTGAGGGATTGGCCGCCGCATTAACTTTAATCCAACTGCTAGCAATTTGTACGGCAGGGTCTGAAAGCTTTTCGGCCAATACCACAGTATTAAGTCCCATTTGGTGGGCTTTTAACACGAGCATGCGGGCGAGTTGACCGCCGCCTAAAATACCTATAGTTTTTTTGTGAATCGACATAGGCTTTATTCAATACTTTTATTTATAAAAAATAAAGTGTAAAATATTTTTTATGGTACTTTATGCGTAACGTGAACGAATTAAATTTTCCACTTTGTCTAGCGCCCATGGTAGGTTTAACTCATGTGGCATTAAGGCGCTTAATTGGCGACTATATGCCACTAAATGCTACAACTCACTGGCCCACTGAAATGCTGAACTCGCGACGTGTTCCAAATGAAAACCTTAAAACCACTCTAGAAACTCTTAGGCGTCCAGAAGAAAATAATCTGGTGCCGCAGATATTAGGAAACGAGGCTGTCGCCATTGAAAAATCTGTGCTGCGATTAGTGAACGAGTGGGGGGCCGCTGGCATTGATATCAATATGGGCTGTCCGGTGCAAAAGGCGCTTAAGCATAATTATGGGGTGGCGTTGATGGGCGATGTTGATTATGCAGCACGGGTGGTAGAGATCACCAAAAAATACTCAGACGTTCCGGTGTCGGTTAAGCTAAGAGCGGTAGGAAGTGAAAAATCTATACCAGAATTAATTAAGTTTGTTCAAAAATTAGTGGATGCCGGAGCTGATTGGATCACCTTGCATCCACGCACGGCGGCGCAAAAGCGCAAAGGCAATTCGGACTGGTCGCAGATTACTGAACTTAAAAAATATTTTAAAAAAAATGTGCAGCTGCCAATCATTGGCAATGGCGATATTCAGACTTTTCACGATGTAACCCAGATGTTAACTGAAACCAAAGCCGATAAAGTAATGGCAGGGCGTGCCCTGGCCGCGAGGCCCTGGATGATGTGGCAACTTGGTGAAATCTTGGATTTTGAAGCTCCAGTTGGATTTGAACATAAAAAAGCTCCGCAGACTCCTGAAGCTGAAGGGGCCGAATACGGCAAATGTTTATTAAAATTTATTGATTACTGCGAAGAAAGTTTTATGCAAGAAGCTGGCGCGACGGAAGCTTTAACCTTGCGTAAAATTCAGTTTTTTATTCGCACCACGCAAGTGTGGCTGGAGTTTGGCCACACGCTGATGGCCAAGTGCAGTCGGGCCCAAAATTTGAGTGACTTAAGAAATATTGTCGTAGATTTTTTTAAGCAAGAACAGCGCATGAATTTAAGAACAGAATTAAGGCAGTAAGAGTTTATTTTTAATAGAGTTAATCTAAAAACGGAGTTTTTATGAACGGAAAAAAATTTGTAATTTATTTTGTATTGGCGATAGTGCTGACAGGCATTGGGGTGAGTTTGTGGATTAAGCAGGCTTATGACACCCGCCCACAAGTGAATATTTCTGAGCCGCAAACTGAGCCATGAAGCCATAGCACTGTTTGCGGCTCAGTATGCGGCTCAGTTTGAGATCACTGTTAGCATTTTTTGTAACTTCGAGTTTTAGCTTAACACTTTTTGTGTGCCTCATATTGGTACATTTTAAAAAAATATTGTAATATCATATAGATACAAACCCTAAACTTTCGGCATAGCATTCGCATATTAAATTGCAAAAGGAAGGTTTTATGAAGTCTAATAAAAAACAACTTATCATATTTAATGCGGCTAAGGCGGGATTAATAATGCCACTGATTATAGCCTTAGGCTTGACAGGTGTTGGTTGTTCTAAATCGAATTCTAGCCCAGCTGATGCAATAGCGAATCCAGCAACGGTAGGAACAATGCCCGTAGCTGATGGCAATGAAATAGTGGCTCCTATAGCTGACGGCGCCCCGGGTGATGCCTCTTTATTTGGTGCGGGTTTTACAACGAATTTAATTGCTACCAACGACAAAATGCGCGCTTACACCACAATTCCAGGCAGTCTTACCGCCGTAAATAATCCAACAAATATTAAGATTCATATGAATTTAGCGCAATCTGAAGCCGGTCGTTATGGTGGAGTTATTGCCATTACTTATCTTGACAATGGAATTCAACAAACAGGTGAATTCAGAGCAGGTATGGGAAGAAATCAAGTAATTAAAGGTGGCTACGACAACAATGAACTAGAAGCCAAATTCAATTATTGGTTTAACTTTGAAAACAAACTTGTATTTACAGCTTTCTTTGAGGACTCTTATGGTGGTGTTGTGATCAGCTTAACCCCTGAAACCGCGCTGGCGAGCAATGATGCCGAGCCTTTAAATGTAAAGTACAAAGGCGAGATTTACTTTAAAAACTTTAATACTAAGAAAACTACGCCTTACCGTCAGTGCTGGTTTATTTATACGGGTGTAAATGCTCATGATTGTAGATCTAGTGTGATTCAAACAAAAGTAGGGCTTGCCCCGGGTGCCGGAGCTGGTTATACACTTCTTGGAACTTTTACAAATGTAGATATTAAGCAAGCTTTTAATATGAATTAAATATAGAATAACGAATTGAAAAAATGGAGATTTTATGAAAAATGAAGATTTGACAAAAAATTTGACAAAGAAGGCCAAAACAAAGCCAGCCAAAACAACATTCAGCCTCATGTTCGGAGCTGTTGCGGTTTTAACATTAATTACGGCTTGCAAACCTAAGAATGAAGAAGTTCTGCCAATTAATGCTTACACTAAAAGTTGCATTGGTCGCTGCGAAAGCATTTCTGGCTATCCTTTTTTTGCGGCGCAAACCACCGCTTATAAGCAACGCCTCTACAGTTATAGTCCAAGTGCCGCTATGGCTATTAGCTGGAGTTTCTCGGGCCAGAATTTAAGTAATCAGGCGCAACAGGGGGCCGCGCAACAAGGACAAGCGTATCAGTACTCATCTCCGGCCATGATGTATAACGGAAAAGTGAGTGCTTATGGTAAAGTCGTCATTAATACGCCCTTAGATTTAGGTTTTTGTCCGCAGGTTCCGGCTGGTACTTACGAATTATCCACCCAAAGCATTGGTCAATGGACGGGCGGCAGTCAAAGCTTTAGTGCAGAAGTTTCTGGTTTAAGAATGCTGATCACAGGTGCCGCGATTACAATGACGGCAACTTTAAGTCAGGGTCAGGCCTCTGAGTACAGTTATGGGTACCAGTATACGACTGGCAACAGTCGTATTTACGGAAATTTAATTATTGAACAAGTTAATGGTTACTATTGTCAGGGCGCCCAGTTTTCATTGTATTAAATAATATTTCTTGATATACTTCGGATAGACACGACATGGTAGACACTATATATTCGAAGTATGCTTAATCCAGTAGAAAAATTAAAAAACAACAACGACTTACTTTGGATTGATTTTTTTGACGATTTGCAAAACGTTAGAGGGCGCGCGTTGAATACCATTATGGCGTACCGTCGTGATCTTGAACTTTATCTTAAATTCACCACTAAAAATAAACGTTTAATTGAATTTTTTGATTTTATGAAGTCCGAAGGTCTTTCGCCGCGTTCGCAGGCTCGGGTGATTAGCAGTGTTAGAACTTACTTAAAATTTTGTGAATCTCGCGGGGAAGAGTGCCCTGAGCTGCGCGAACTTAAACCACCTAAAATTAAAGTTTCTTTGCCAAAGGCTATCAGTGTTGAGGAGTTTGAAAAACTTTATACTTCCTGCATGGTGGAGGATAAATCTAAAACTGCCCGTAATCAGTTAACTTTACTTTTTCTATATGGGTTGGGCTGTCGGGTTAGCGAACTGATCGGGCTTAATTTAAATAATTTTTCGGCTACAGAACGTTGGGTGAAAGTATTAGGTAAGGGCGATAAAGAGCGACTGATTCCGCTGACAGAAATCCTATACGCTACTTTAGAAAATTACCTGAAATATTTTAGGCCCCACTTGTTGCAGAATACGGCGAGTTCCTCACTGTTATTAAATGACCGTGGTCACCGGCCATCGCGTATAGATATTTGGCGCTGGTTAGCTGCTTGGTCGGCCAAGGCGGGTTTTGCTGAGCCTGTTCATCCACATAGGTTTAGGCATGGGTGCGCCACCGCGCTACTTGAAGGGGGGGCTGATTTGCGCTCTATTCAGGTTTTACTGGGGCATGCGAGCATTCAGACCACGCAGGTTTACACAAGCGTTACCACGAACACGGCGATGAAAGCTATTGAAGAGCATCATCCGCTATCTAAAATGAAAGACCGGCTAGCGTAATTCGGTTTTCGGATATCTACTCTTAATACAACAGGTTTTAAGTGGTTCTGCTTTTTGCAGCTAAGCTGGTTATTATGATTAAGATTAAGAAGTATTTATTATGAAGCTAAAATCACTTATTGAAAACTGCAACCGACTTGAAGTGGCCGAAGTGGAAATTGAATTTATTCCAGGTATTCCGCAAATTCATTTTTTAGGGCTACCGGACCGGATTATTAAAGAAAGTTTTTATCGAATAAAATCAGCCCTTAAAAGTTCAGGCTATAAATTTCCGTTAACCAGCCAGATGATTGTGAATATTAAGCCGAATCATTTGCGAAAAAGTTCCAGAGGGGTTGAGCTTGCGGTGGCGCTGGGAATACTACTTAAGACAGGGCAAATAGCAAATGAAAAAATTGATGAGCGCTGGGTTATTTACGGCGAACTAGGGCTGGATGGCAGTGTGTATGAGCCTTCAGACTTGTATCAAAGTGCCGCGAGCTTAGGTGTAGAAAAAATATTAACGGGCAAAGGAAATAAATCAAGCTGTTATCGTCTAGAAAATCTTAATTGTATTGAAATTAATTTTACACAAAATCTTGAGATCTATAAGCGGCCAACTCACGGCATTGAAAAAAAATACACAGTTGAAGAGGCCGAGTTTTTATTTTTAGCCGCCACCAGCGGGTTACATGCCTTGTTAGCCGGAGACTCGGGTGCCGGAAAGTCTACACTCGCGCGTTCATTAAATTCTTTTTTGACCGAGCCAAAAATGGCAGAAAATATTCGCAGTGAGGACGCCTGGCGCCCGCTGGTGTCGCCGCATCAAAGCATAACGCCTGCGGCCTTTTTGGGTGGAGGGGCAAATTTGTATGAGGGCGAAATTGAGCGCGTGCAGGGCGGGGTGTTGTTGCTAGATGAACTTTTAGAATTTGATTCGGAAATTTTAGAGTCTCTGCGGGGGCCCATGACAGGTGACAAACTTAGGCTTTCGCGGGGGGGCAGCTACCGCGAAATCACCTCTGATTTTCAGGTGGTGGCGACGACGAACCTTTGCCCGTGTGGCAAATGGACGCCACTTAAAAAGAATTTAAGCTGTCGTTTCACTCGCATTAAATGCACGCGTTATTTAGAAAAATTTTCAGGTCCTCTTTTGGACCGCTTTGGTTTGCTATTATTCAGTCATTATAAGCAAGAGCGTAAAATTAAGGGCCAGAGTATTTTAGAACGGGTGCAGAAATACTTTGAGACCAAAGAAAAAATTGAAATTATCGAAATGCCAAAATTGTTAGAAAGTTATTATTCTTATTTATCAACCAGGCGAAGAAAATACTTAAATACAGCAGCTAAAATCTATGCATTTGACAGATATGCTCAAAGATCAAGCGGCTATAACGAAATTAGTGAGGGTGAGGGTATTGCCGTCACCACCGAGGATTACAACAGGGCTGAGCAGTGGGTGCTAAGGCCCTTTGAGCAGCTTGAAAAGGGCATGAGTTGACATAAAAAGCCAAGTCTTCTAGATTGTTTACTAATGTATTTGGTGACGTGACCGAGTGGTTAGGTAAGGCTCTGCAAAAGCTTGTACGGGGGTTCAAGTCCCTCCGTCACCTCCAAACTGTGTATAAACAATTGGAATCATTACATATTTTTGATTTACCCCCGTAGAGTGATACACCTCTTACTGGGGTATGTGGCAAGGGAACATTTAGCTTTAGTCTTTTCTTACCGAAAAGGAGGCTATATGGGTTGGAGATTAAAGAAAGCTAAAAGTGGTAGAGGTTGGTATCTGTTAAAGATTACAGACCATGGTCAGTATAAAGATAAAAACGGTAAGATAAAATCAAAGCGTCCGTCTGAATCAATTTCTGACCCAATAGAGTTATTAAAATTAAAATTTAATCCAAACTGGAACTACTCAGAAGCAAAAAAATATTACGACACTATTTTCAAAGCTGGTGAGGCGCAAGACCGAAGACAAACTAGAATTAAAGCAGCCTTAGATAAAATTAAAGATGACGACATTGTAGAGTCTCGATTTTTGCCCAAGCACCTTGTGAAAAAATTCTATGACGATTTTCTAATGGATAGATTTTGCATAAACCCGAAGGAAAAAGAACTACCTAAAGGATATCTTATAAAAGTAGGATGCAAAGAAGACGAAATTGTTTTTGATTTTTTTGCGGGTTCTGGCACTACTGGTGAAGCAACTATAGTCTTTACCCATGACATATCATTTGTTACAATGATTGAAAAAAACTGCTTAGAAAAACAAGTTAAGCTTCATATGATCTCTATGAGAAACGACAATGGACAGGGTGAAATTAAAGAAGACTCGCCGTGGAATGCTAAAAAGGTAGATGACAGAATCAGTTTTTAAAGGGGCTCCAGTCTAAACTAAAATCTGATGAAACAAATTTAGATCAAGAATCCTATAATAGACGAGCTGGAGAAATTTATGGTTTCTTTAGAGAAACATGGTAACGATTTGTTGAGGAGATTTTAATACCTATTCCAAATCTTGCAAAAAACGAAATACGGAACTAAGTAATCAGCGAAAAGAATTAGTTGAAAATACACCTAGTGTAACTGTGGGGTAATATGAAAAAAAAGAATGAAAAAAAACATCTAATGGTTCGCAACAGCACCGCTGAATTCTTGATTTTCACCTCTCAGGCTAAGGCGCAGGGTATTGAAGTTCGTTACGAAGATGAAAATTTGTGGCTAACCCAAAAAATGATGGCGCAGCTTTTTGACGTCGGAATTTCAACCATCAATGAACACCTCAAAAACATCTTTAATTCCGGTGAATTGACGGATGATTCAGTTATTCGGAAATTCCGAACAACTGCCGCGGATGGTAAAAACTACGAAACTCAGTTTTATAGCCTTGATGCCGTCATTTCCGTTGGCTACCGAGTAAATTCAAAGAGAGCGACTGAGTTTCGCCAATGGGCTACTAGAGTTTTAAAGGAATTCTCAGTTAAAGGTTTTGTTTTGGACCGGAAACGGCTGGAGAATGGTTCATTTTTAGGTGAAGATTATTTTGAGCATTTATTGGAAGAAATCCGTGAGATCCGTCTCAGTGAAAGACGATTCTATCAGAAGATCACTGATATTTTTTCTACCAGTGTAGATTATGATTCTAAATCAGACACAACCATTTCTTTTTTCAAAAAAGTTCAAAACAAAATGCATTATGCTATTCATGGGCAAACTGCTCCTGAGTTAATTGTCAGCCGCGCGGACAATGAAAAACCATTCATGGGTTTGACGTCTTGGGAAAAATCCCCATCAGGTAAAATATTGAAGTCTGATGTTACCGTTGCCAAAAACTATTTGAGCCAAGACGAAATGGAATCGCTTGGTAGGATTGTAAATGCTTATCTTGAGGTCGCTGAAGATATGGCTAAACGAAAAAATCCGATGACCATGAATGATTGGGCTTCTCGACTTGATAAATTTTTAGATGCAACTGACCGCGGTATATTAAAAGATGCAGGCAAAGTTACAGCTCAATTTGCGAAGGACTTTGCCGAGGCAGAATTTGAAAAATACAGAATTGTCCAGGATCGCTTATTTGAGTCAGACTTCGACAAACTGGTAGCCTCATCATCAAAAATTAAAGCGCCTTTGATTGAAGTTAAGCCGATCAAAAAGAAAAAAGCTAAGAAGAAAAAATAGATCTCACTTTTTTAGTTTTACTCGGAACCGGTTTTCTTGAAATCTAAAATATTTTGTTCTTTAAGGTTTTTTAAATCAGTCGTTTTAATATTTGAAGATTCGATTTCGAGAACTGTTTGTTCATTTGAAATGGCCAACTTTAAAACATCCTTGTTCTGGTATTGAATTTTCTTCAATTCAACAAAAATAAATAAACATTTTTTTAAAAAACTTGAGGCGATCAAACTCAGGGTTATAATCCAAAAATGTTCTAGCATCGTTTTTATGATCTGGATTAATAATTGATTCATACAAAGTCCTTTCAAAAAAGACCCTCTTTCGAGGGCTAAATATTTTCGTGAAATACTTATGCATGTTTTGTCGTTTATAAAAATTAAAATTGAGCGCTTGTCCTTTGTGGCTCTCACCTTATACATTTCCATAAAAACGAGTCCTGTTTTGTTTTGGTTTTTCTGTTCCAATTCAATCTCCTTTTTTCTTGGGATTCGCTTAATTGCGAAATCTTTCGCAAGAAACGAGATTGAGCATGTGAAGCCTTGGAGAGAAATCATCCGAAGTAAAAAAAATACAAAGACATGAAAGGGCGATGAGGTGCCAAGTTACTTGGTCGCTGAAATTGCATTATTGAAATATCGAATTGGTCGGATGATTTCTCGATTTACTAAGGAGATTATGAGCAGACGAAAAATAAAATATAAGAGTGTTCTCAGAATAAGTGCCTGATGAAAAAAGCAGGCTCTTTTTTTATAAACCCAACGTGTCTAAGTGTTGGTCGAAAATCATTTGTCAAAAATTTTTAGAAAAAAATCTCAATGTGATACACTCAAAATTTCTATATTGAATTTAAGACCAATATCAATACCTATGCCACTTTTTTGTACAAATTCAAAAATGTTTGGTAACATTATAGAACAGCTCAAATCATAAAGGGAATGCCTCGCTATCGCGACTAAAGTCGTATGGCGCTTAGATCACTGGTCTAAGGAACTGGCATAATTGTCTTGAAAATCAGATCCTCCTTATATTTGGAAAACTCATTCCACGTAAAGGGGGATTTTTTATGTCTAAAATCTAAAAACACAAAAATCGAAAAGTTTAATTACTCAAACACTTAATTCGTGTCTCAATTCAAGTCGTTATATGGCTTGAATCTAAATGCTTGATTTTTCAAGTAAATTCATAGTAATGTCTTCACATGACTGGGGTAATGTTCCCTCCGTCACCTCCAAATTTCTGATAAAGCCGCAGCTAAGCGGCTCTTTTTTTATAATCAATAGTAAGATCAAACAGTTAAGTTAAATTTCATTCCTAATTTGAGTGATGAAGTTTTCCCGTGGTTTCCCTATGGAGAAATTCGTGTTGTAGGTATTTTGTAGTCTTTTTTGTAGGGCTTGGGGCGGGGACTACAACCAGTCTTCAAAATTAAGTGTTGGGGCTTAATTTGTTGGCGAATCAATTTCGCATAGTTGGGTGCTGTCGCGTATATTTAACTAATACTCCGCCAGATTTTTTTCTTTGAATTTCTAACTTATCCAGTTTAATTATTTTTTTTTCTATTCGGCTTGGTATAGGAAAATGAGTAAAAAGGCCCGTGTTACTACGTCCGTTATTTCCTGCTGGATATTTTTTTAAAATAGAAGCTGGTGGAGCAAGTATTAGCCTCAAAAGTTGGCCAAATATCTCTGAGGTATCTCTTAATCTAAAAGCGAAGCATAGCATCGTCCAGTGCACAAATGTGTGCATGGCTGGATAAGGCTGTGAAAATATATGGGCGTCTTCTAGGTACTGCCATGAAATCTTATAGTTACCCTTTTGAAATTCACTTTTTGCTTTAATAACTAACTGATCTGTGTATTTTATTCGGATTAAGTTCATAAAACTCTCCAATCTTTTAAATTTTATTTTCCATTTAAAGTAGTTGCTGTGGCAGAAACTTCACTCTTGCTCGCGTAAGATAAACAATCACATATCATTTTCAATTAGCATTTTTCAGTGCTGCGATAATAGCTTCTCTGAGGGGTTCGTAGCCAAGTTCTTGTAATTGATGACCATTCACAAAAAAGGTAGGAGTTCTTGTGACCCCTGACATTTTCCCATCGGCCTGGTCTTCCAAAATTTGTCTATCGTATTTTCCATTTTTGGCATCTGAAAGTATTTTATTCATGTTTAATTTGAGAGGCGCAAGTATTTCAGGTATCAAGCCAGGGTTCGGATTATGATGATTTGCCCAATGATCTTGCTGTGCAAACAACAGTTCAAGAGCCTCCCAATACTTTCCTTGAGCTCTGGCTCCCTCAAGGATGTTGGCTGCATATTTTGAATTTTGATGAAACGGCATATATCTTACGATCAGTTTTACGTCGTCAGTAAATTCTTGAACTATTTTTTTAACGATTGGGTATGTGGCACTACAAGCTTCACACTCAGGGTCTAAAAATTCGACGATGGTAACTTTCGCATTGAAGCTTCCTTTTATAGGCGAATGGGCTTTGACTAGCAAAACTGAATCAATGGGTGTCATTTGAAAAGAATTATTTGAGTTTGTGGAGTGTCCCTGATTAGCTGGTAAATTCGAGTCATTGTTTTTAAAGTTTTTACTGAGAATCCAAAAAGCACCAACAAATGAAATGACGATTGCCAGAGATATTAAAAAGAATTTATTTTTCATGTGAGTCCTTATTTTTTTTTTGAAAGGGAACGCGTTGCTACATTCAGAGTTAGTAAAAGAATGAAAGTTAAAAGAGACAGTAAAGGTATGGTAACGAAGCCAAACCAATTTAATTGCTGCTGCGTGCAGGGTGCGCTTTCTGTACAAGGAACGATAATGGTTATGACCTTATAGTAAACTAAATTATGATATATTGAAATGAATAGCCCAGTAGCTGTAAACGGCAATAAAAATTGAACTGTGTCTTTAGATTTTAAGTACAATCCTGTCATAATAATAAAAGCCATTGGATATACACAAAGTCTTTGATACCAGCAAAGGTTGCAGGGGACGAATTTCATAATCTCACTGAAGAATAGACTGCCAAATATCGAAGCCAAAACAACAAATAATTGTAAAATGAGATATAAATTATATTGGTCTTCTTTTTTCATCATGTACTCTGAGTTTTAAGTTCAACCCTAGCTATTTTCATTACTTGAAGACTTGAGTGCAGCGATAAGGCACCCATGCCGAACGCTACGATGAGATCCGGCCATCGTGTTGTTGTTAAAAAGACACCGCTTGCGGCTAATATAACTGCGATATTGCCAATTACATCATTGCGAGTACATAGCCAGACCGACTTCATATTGCTGTCGCCATCTCTAAAGCTGTAAAGCATAATTGCTACTGCCAAGTTTACAAGCATTGCGATTAAACCCAGTAGCCCCATCATTTGAGGCTCTGGACTTGAAATAACAATGGCGTTGTAAATAGCTGTGCCGATAACCCAAAAACCAAAGGCCGCCATAGTAGCAGCTTTTAGCAGACTGGCTTTAGCTCGTGTTGCAACTCCTAACCCTAAAACAAAAAGGCTGACTGCATAGTTAGCCGAGTCTCCAAAAAAATCTATGGAGTCCGCAACTAAGGAAACCGAATCAGCAGAAAAGCTTGCCGAAAACTCCACAATAAACATTGTAAAATTTAAAACTAAGGCCACCCATAGAACTTTTCTAAACTGTTGACTTACTTTTTCATGTTTTACATCGCAACATTCAGCACTCATATTTTTTATTGTCCGTTCAGGGTAGCGGCTGATACGTCAATTTTTCCGCTGTTTGTCCAACGTAAAAATAAAACACACCATTTGCCATCAGGATTGGTTAACGTCGTATAATTAGATAAATCATGTTTAACAGTCACAAGTAGGGGCTTAATTCCATCAGCGTGAGTGGCTGTGCCACAAGCCTCAAGAACTGTACTTTTTGCTCCATTAGTTAAAGATTCAACGGTGACTGTTGTTTTTTCATTAGCTGAAGCTGACAGACTAAATACAGTTAAAATTGCAATTAAAACACATTTCATAAGTGCTCCTTATTATTTTTTTTCAGTTACTGGTTTGGTGGATTTACTTTTTTTCTTTTTCTTTTTTCCATGCTCGTGTCCATCGCCATCTTTGTGGTCATGGTCGTCTTTTTTTTCTTCCTTTTCACATTTGCAGTCTTTTTTGTCTTTACACTCAGCACACATTTCCTTTTCTGAATGTTTATGCCCTTTTTTCCCGTGGGCATGGCTATCTCCAGCCATTGCTGGAAATTGGATTATTGTTAGTGCTGCTAAAACGAAGAATAATTTTTTGATTTTGTTCATATTGAACTCCTTTTAATTAAATTAGTGAGCTACTTTGCCAGTCATGTGCTTTTCAAACCGTGAAAATATGATCGGTAAAACAACTAGGGTTAAAAGTGTCGAAGAGATAATTCCACCAATAACAACAGAGGCCAGCGGTTTTTGGACTTCGGCTCCTATTCCCGTTGAAAGCATCATAGGTATAAAACCGAATACCGCAACTAGGGCCGTCATCATAACAGGTCGTAGTCTGACTAGGGTTCCTGATAAAACTAAATCCTTGCCAGTTTTTCCTTCGGCCTTTAATTGGTTGAAGAAATTTACTAAGACCACTCCATTTAAAACTGCAATACCTGACAATGCAATAAAACCGATACCAGCGGAAATACTGAACGGAAGACCATTTAAGATCAGTCCTATCACGCCTCCGACCAATGCCATTGGAATACAACCAAAAATTAAAAGTGTTTGGCTGACGCTTCCGAAAGCCGCATAAATCATCATCATTACAAGAATCAATGCAACAGGAGCAAGAATCAGCAACCTAGCCCTAGCCTGCTCAAGGTTTTTGAAGTTTCCACCCCATTCAAAATAGTAACCGTCAGGAAGCTGTATCGCTTTTTCAACTGAGCTTTGGGCTTCTTTTACAAATGATTCAGTATCTCGACCACGTAAGTTAATTAAAACCGCTGTTCTTCTGTTAGAGTTCTCACGATTTACAGAACCATAGGTTTCCTTAAATCCGATTTTTGTTAAGTTTCCGAGTGGCACTGTAGTGTTTGCTCCGATGCCCACAGGAAGAGTCTTGATCGAATCTAGATTTGATCTGTATTCATTTTCAAGACGAATCACGATTGGAAACTTTCTTTCACCTTCGTAAATGAAGCCAGCCTCTTGTCCACCTAAGGCAGTTGAAATCGTATTAAGAACATCATTGATTGAGGCATTGTAACTAAACAAGCTGGCCTCGATAGGTTCAATTCTCAATACAGGTGAGGTTCCAGCTAAATCAACTTCAACGTCGCCAGCTCCTTGAACTTTAGAAATCACTTCTTGAGTTTTTTTGGCAAACTCAACTAATTTATCAAGGTCAGGTCCGAAAATCTTAACAGCTACATCGGCTCTGGTTCCTTCAAGTAATTCATTAAAGCGCATTTGGATGGGTTGAGAAGCCAAGTAAGTCTGTCCTGGCAATTCCCTTTCAAGTTTTTCTATTAGGGCATTTGTTAACTCTTCAAAAGTGCGTTTCTTGCCATTGACCTCTTGCCATTCGGATCTGGGTTTTAACATGATATAAGCGTCAGAAACGTTGACGCCCATAGGGTCAGTAGCTACTTCGCTAGTACCAATTCTAGAGAAGACATGATGAACCTCATTAAATGCGCCAGTAATCTTATCAGCTTTCTTTTGATATTCGAGCGACTGAGTAAGGCTGGTGTTCACAGGTCGAATCATGTGAAAAGCGAAGGAGCCCTCACTTAACTGTGGTAAAAACTCGGCACCTCTAGTCATAAATAATCCAATACCTAATACTACTGAAGCTGCGGCAATGGACATAGTCAGAGTTTTCCGTTTAAAGGCCCATTCAAAAACTGGAACGTATAAATTACGAATCCATACCATGAGTTTTGGTTCTTTATCAGAAACGTCACCTGATAAAAACAAACTTGCTAGGGCGGGTACTGTCGTAAAAGAAAGTATGAAAGCCGCAAGAACTGCAATGGCAAAAGTTGATGCCATCGGAATAAACATTTTTCCTTCGACGCCGGTAAGTGCGAAGACAGGTAAAAAAACCATAACAATGATAAACTGTCCAAAGCCCGCAGCAGAACGAATTTCAACCGTAGCCTCATAAACTGCATCTTTAACTTCGGCAGAGGTTAATTTTCTTCCAAGTTGTTTTTTTCTATTAAAAATAAACCTGACAACATTATCCATAACGATAACTGTTCCATCGACGATGATACCGAAATCTAATGCGCCTAAGCTCATCAAATTTCCTGAAATTCCTAGTGGCTTCATCACCAAGAATGTTGCTAGTAATGACAATGGGATAGTGACTGCCGTAATGAGCGCAGCTCTCATGTTACCAAGAAGAATCAAAAGAATGATTGTTACTAGAACAGCTCCTAAGACTAAATTGTGTTCAACAGTTCCAAGCGTAGCGTTTACCAAATCAGAGCGATTGTAAACCGTTGTGATTTCCATATCTTTAGGAAGAGTTTTTTTGATCTCCTCAACTTTCTCATGAATCCGGGTTGAAACAGTCCGGCTGTTTTCACCTAAAAGCATCATAACAGTGGCGAGTACGGCCTCATCGCCATTATAAGTGGCTGAACCATTTCGTAGCTGTTTACCTAGACCAACTTTAGCGATATCACCAACTGTAATGATTTTAAATGATTCAAGAGTTTTAATTGGTATACGTTCAATTTCTTTAGGTGACTTAATTAAACCAATACCTTGAACTAAAAACTGTTCAGCAGTTTGTTCAACATAACCACCACCCACATTTTTATTTACTTTTTCAAGAGCCTCTTTGATTTCATCAAAGTGAATACCGTAAGCTGCCATTTTCTTTGGGTCAGGCTGAATGTGGTACTGCTTTTCAAAACCACCTGAGATATTTAATTCAGCAACACCCTCAACGGTTAATAGCCGAGGTTTTAAGAACCAATCCGTAGTAGCCTTAAGTTCCATCAGTTGATGAACTCGCTCTTCGCCTTTTTTCTTTTCTTTAAAATCTAAAACAAATTGATAGATTTCGCCAAGGCCTGTTGAAATCGGCCCTAGTTCGGGACGAGCGTCAGGAGGTAAGTCTCCAGAAACGCCCTGAAGACGCTCTGTTACTAATTGTCTTGCACGGAATATATCCAAGCCTTCTTTAAAAACGATGGTCACCTGCGAAAGACCAAAACGTGTAATAGACCTAACCTGTTCAACTCCTGCAATACCTCGCATTGATGATTCAACAGGAAAAGTAATGGTGCGTTCAATTTCTTCTGGAGCTAAACCGTCAATTACAGTGTTAATCTGCACCTGATTGTTAGTAATGTCAGGAACCGCATCAATCGGTAAATGCTGGAAGCTGTAAAGACCGGCCGCTGACATTAGAACGGTAATTAGTAGAACGACGCCTCGATTAAAAATAGAAAAATGAATTATTTTATTTAACATATAATCTCCTAGTGTGAATGGCCTTCAGGTGCGCCGCCAAAAGCTGCAATTTCAGCTATGCGTAAGAACCCTAGGCCTTGAGTTACGACAAAGTCACCATTGGTAAGATCTTTTGAAGTAAGTGTAATTTGATGATTTGTTTGGGCGATTTTTTTGAAATCAATGCGTTTATAAAAACCATTGCGGAATCTAAATACATTAACCTCTACGCCAGCAGTCACAATAGAATCGGTATGAATAGAAACTTTACCATCTTTACCGACAGCAACCTTTTCAATTTCAAAGTTTTTCTCGGCTTCTGGTGAAAGCTTAATACCGTTATCTTCGGTTGCTTCGGTAATACCCTTGTTGGGTCCTACTTGCGAATTTTCTTCTTCATGTTCAGCATGACCTTTTTCTTCTTCATGGTCTTTATGATCTTCATGCCCTTCACTGTCGTGTTTCTCTTCGCTTTTATGCTCAGACTCCTTATGACCTTCCTCTTCTTCATGGTCATGCGGTTCTTCCTCATTATGCTTTTCATCTGAATGAGGCTGAGAAGTAGATTTAGGTTTTGCTTCTTTTTTATGGTCATGATCGTCGGCGGAAAAAGCCTTTGTTAAAACAAAAATTAAAGATGCAGCTAAGATTAAATGCTTCATAGAGTCACTCCAGAAAATTGATTGTCGATAATATAAATCTGTCCAAGAGCTTCGATAGCTTCTCGTTCAGTTTCATTTCTTTTTTCTTCAAGATCAAAAAGCTGCCTGTGAGCTTCAATAACCAAAGAACTTGAAACTAGGCCGTTGAAAAAGAGCCTTTCAATCTTATTATGTTTTTCTTCGACTGCTTTTTTATCCATCGTGTTTTTAAGACTTAACACTGAATTATTATACTTATCTGCCAACTGTGATCTTAAAGTCTTAATCTTGTTAGATTCTCTTTGGAGCGTCAGTTCTGCTTCAGCGACCTTTTTGGTTTGATAAGCCCTGCCAGAACCGTTAATTGAAAATATCGGCAATGGCATTGATAGGCCGAATCCAGCGAAGTTTTCAGTGGTTGTAGCGTCTTTTTGTGTTTTAACAACAGGACCAATTTTAAGATCAGGCCAAGACTCAGCAACTGCTTTTTCTTTTTTGGCTTTTTGCAAGTTTAAGATCAGCATTGGCAAACTTCATGTGAGGGGAGTTTTGACCATCAGATGCCGCTTTATCAAGATCAGGCCATGAATTTTTCTTACTAGGTAAGTTTTTAAGTATGGTTTCTTGAGGTAAGCCAGTTTGTCTTACCACATCTAAAAGAACTTCATTTTGTAAGTTTTTAAGTTTAGTCAGACTTAACTGATGATCTGAAACGGCCATCTTAAAGATTGTTGCCGAAACTTCTTGCTCAGGTGTCAATGCTGAACGCTTAGAAAACTGGGAAATGATTTTATTGAAAGTACCAACTGATTCTTCTTCAATATGAATTTCGCTTTTAAGATGACTTAACTGATAAAGTTTTAACATCAGATTAAGTCGATACTCCGAAAGGGAAAGATCGCTCTCAGCAGATATTTTCTCTTTTTCAGCAAGAGCCTCAGCCTTTTGTGCTGAACGTTTTCCGCCTATGGAGAAGTTAAACATTAGCGATGCCGATGTTTCTGACTTATCTGCATCTTTACGGATACTTTCAACATCAAGCTCAGGATTAACAAACTGACTTGCAGCGCCCTCAAGCTCAGAAGCTGCATCAAGTTTTTGATTTATGATTTGAACTTCAAGCGATTGGGATTGCGCACACTTAAGTAATTCCTCATAAGAATTTGGCGAACAGTTAGGTTTTATTTCGCCAGCCAGGACAACTAATGGAAGTCCGAAAAGCACGAAAAAATAGTTTAGGTATAGTTTTGTTTTAAACATAAAATTCCTTGTTAAAGTGAATTATAAATCAACTTTGATTCTATAAATGAGGGCGGAGTTGTAGCTTTGTTTGCTTTAAGCGTGCTTAGGAGGTCTGCGATTACCCATTAAATAAGGTGAATCAGGAAAATTAAGAACCGAAAGGTTGTACTCGAAAAGATTAAAAACCTTGTAGCTGTAGTTGAGTGGATTCAAATTAAGTAGCTTACAATAACCCGAATGGCATGTTCCATTTGCACAGTTGTCATCATCTTGAGTTGGGTGAACGTCGTTCGTGGCATCATACGGCTGAATAGTGATTTGAGAAACAGAAGAGGCTATATCAAAAAGCCCAAGGTGGTGAGATACAGTCATTTCAAAAAACATATTCACCAGTAATAATAAAGCTATTAGTGATGAAGTAAATTTTTGGTTCATTCTGTTTCCTCGACTTAATAGATCTATCAAGCTGGCGTAAAAGTCAATTAGGCCAGCAAACTTAAGCGGAATTGCGTAAAAAACATACATGCTAAAGAGAAAGACTGTATAAGGCCGTTGCTATCATCGACACATTTTCGGCAATAGTCACATTTGAAAGCGGCAAGTTAAAGGTCGTACCTAAGCAGGCGCACTGAAATTTACTCTTTGATTGTAGGCTCACATGCTCCGCGGTTGCTTACTAAAATGTGGGGAGTTAAAACAGAGCTGAAGGATGTTGGTGTGACACTATAAGCGAGGTGGCGCGAATGCTCCTTCAAATATGTAATGGCATACGACTGAGCAAGCAAAGGCTAAAGATAAGTGGGAGTAGTGAGATCAGTCATGGTCAGCTAAAAACTCAACGGCATCAACAACGGGCGCTTTACCGCCAATTATTTTTCTAACTTCTTCAAGAAGATATCTATGCGCAAACTCACTATTGCGAAATAGTAACTCGTATGTTGCTGGCCCAAATGTTTGAATCTCAACGTATTGGCATTTATAAACCAAATCATTAGGGATATACCTTCCTGATATGCCGGTGATTTTTCCACCAAGTGATAAAAATTTCATTGCCTCATCATAAGCATAATATTTTATTTTTTTCATATGCTGATTATATCAAGAAAATTAAACTCTAGATATGCAGCTAGACCAATAATTAAAAAAAGAACTCAGGAACTCCTGAGCTCTTAAAATTGTGCGCCGACCACGGTAGTTCCCAACCACATAAAATATTCGTTCTAAGCGGCTTTGACGTGATATACAGCGCTCATAATACTTGTCGAATTCGTTAAGAATAAAGCTGATATAACGTACTGATTCTCGTCGCAAATCGTAATCCGCCAGATCAACTAATTTAGTTGACCCTACGTCTAAAATACAGCGCTCCTGAAGCAGTGAAAACAGCTCTACCACGTCACTTGAAAGTGTCTTAAAACGCACCGATTTATTAAGTTCTGCGAATAACAAAACAATCAATTCATTCTCTGTAATAAGCATAAAAACTCCTTTTATTAGCTATTACTATTTTGTGTTTTTTTGATTTAATAAAAATTGGGGATTAGAAATCTTCTTTGATGGTATCTTCGTTTTCGTCACAGACACTGTTTAGATTTTTTCCAGCATTCAGGACATCAGTGACTTTCTTGGCATCGCCCTGTAAAACGGATGAGGCTGATGCGCCTGACCCCATCCAGTTTACTAACAAATTGTAGCTGCATACTTTTAAAATGCGAGCAGGGCTGCGGGTTTCGGTGGATGAGGAGGCGCAAGACATTGCGCTCAAAATGACGATGGAAATTAAACTTTTCGTCATAATTCTCCTTAGTTATTTGTTTAAAAATCGCAGTTATCAAAACTGTTGTTTGGTTTTAAGTTCTCATTCTCTTCCGCTACTGAAGCTGTGCTACGCCCATGTTCTTGTTGTACAGAAAGCTCCGTAAAAATAATTTTAAACGTTGAACTTAGACCAGCCTCTAATGCCTTTAAATTGGAAATCACTTTGGGGTATACGTCAGTTCTAAAGCGACTGTCTTCGGCTTGAGCATTCTTGAGTAATTCTTTTACGTTCTTGTAGTTTTCATCTTCTTTAGCGACCCCAACTTGAGCATCAAAACCACCCGCCGCAGCCGTTTTGCGAATCTGAGCCACACCCTCAAATTTTACGGGTAACGCAAAATTCCCTCTTGAAGAAAATGAATGCTTGGTTGTTTGTAAGATCCAAGTTTCGCCCTGTACATTAACTTCATATTCCATTGGGGACATTTGTTTTACTATATAGCCGCGTAGGATCCCACTATCCTTTAAGTAATCCTTATGCTCTGCAACTGTATTGCAAATCTTTTTCGCATTTGCGCGCACATCCAAAAGTTTCTTATAATCATTAAGAGTCTGCTCTAAGGCCTTTGTGTTTTTTGCAATTAAAGCTATCGGTGAAGTGGGATGTTTTTCGATGAATGAAGCATCGGTTTGAGTTGCTATCGAATTAAGGCAGTTAACGAATTCTCGATCGTTGCCTGTTGGGATTTCATTTTTGTTACCTAAGATATCTTTAACGGCAAATAACTGGGCAACAATCTTTTTTTCCAGCTTAGGGATCTCCGATGCTAGCTTTTTATCTGATGTTATACGCTTAATATAGTTTGAAGAGTCATCTAATGAATCACATTTGAAATCATCCTCAATTTGCCTAAGTTGTTCAATAGTCTCAAAACCTGCAAATGTTTTGAGTTTGGCAAATTTTATTTCCTGCTCCTTTTGTTCTATATATTCGACCCACTTTTCTTTATTTTTTATTTCTTCGTATTTTGATGAGAGTACAGCTGAAAAAATGACGAAACCAATAAAGCTTTGTATAAAACGAGCACCATAAGATTGCATAAGCCACGCGGAGTAAATTTTTCTAGGGTTTAAGGTTAAACTTTTTGAGATGGAGATTATACTCTTTGAGATACCAGTAACTTTAAATATCGTAAAAATGCCCGCTAAAATTACACTTAGCGAGATAAGATTTATAATAATATTTTCCATTTTAACTCCGTTTTATTGAGTCTCATTCTTTAATTTTTTCTAAACGTATTTTAAAAAGTCCCGACAATATGACATCAGTATCGAGCTCATCTATATTAGTTTTTTGTTTTTCACCCCATAAGAGATAGTCAACGCTTACACTTAAGTAATCAGCTAAAAGTTTTAATGAAACCAGTTCGGTAGGTTTGGCATTTTTTTGCGTCCAAGAGTTAAGCGTGCTTTGTGGTACGTTTGTAGCCTTGCTAGCTTGGCGAATTGAAACGCCTTTCTTCTTAAGAAGTGCCGGTAATATCTCAAATATTTTAATTTGCTTTTTTTCCATATTGATCCTTTACGGCTTTAAATCTTTTAGGGAATAGTCCATAGCGGTAGGCTGGGCGAAGTGAGCAGCGGAGATTCTTTCTCCATTTGTAAGATTTATTACAGTCAACCGGTGAACGCTTTGCCGCTCTGGACGTTTTTATATTTTATCTATTATTTGATTAATATCGTCTTCGTCGCGAGTGGCATATCGACTGACATATTGCAAACTTGCGTGGCCCAACCGTCGCGCAGTTAAAATAGGATCTAATGTTTTTTCATAAAACTTTCGTGCGTGCGTATGTCGGAATAGGTGAGGGTGTATTTTTATTTCCTCATCAGGTTCGCAGAAGGTCGCAGACGCCAATCCCGAGATCTTGTTGAGTGCTTTGGCTAAACCATTGCGCGACAGGCGGTCGCCGTACCTGTTCGTAAATAAGTAATCACTGCCAGTTGTTCTGTTGTTTGCTATATAGCCACGGACTAAGTCCGCAGTTTCTTTGCTTATTGCTACGGACGAACGGATTTTACCACCCTTGGCGATTACGTTTATGAAACGGTTTTCAACGAACTGAGTAAGTTTTAGCTTTAATATTTCCTCAATACGAAGGCCACTTTTTAAGAGTACCTGAAACATGACAAGGTTTCGGGTGTCTTGTGCATCTTTAGACCTAGGCTTGGCAATCAATAAATCAGCCGTTTTAAAAAGACGATTGAGTGTTAAGTCATCGATGGCTTTTAGCTTGGGTTCATCGAGCCGATACTCTTTTATGTGCTTAATAGGATCTTGGCTAATATATTTATTTTGCCAGAGCCAGTTGCCGAAACTACGAATGCTGCTCAAATTTCGGTTAACGTAGTTGATGGCGTAATCTTGATTTACTAACGACTCCAAGTACATCTTCGTATCGCGCGGATACCAAACACTAAGATCGTAAGAATTAAACTGATTATGAAAAAACGTAAAGAATTTCGTTAAGTCATTTTTTCTAACTTCTATTGTGAGTGGTGATAGCGCTGAGAGCTCTTCATTAAAATATTTAGTCACAAGCTCTTTAAAATCCATCTGCGAACTGTTTTCGACCACCTTTACTATATGTTGTTGCATGTCTTACTCCTTATATTCGATTTGAATTAGTTGTTCGGTCTTAGTAGGTTTGATCTGCGAACCTGCTGTAATTTTTTTAAGATTGGTTTTTTGCATATATTCCTGCAACTTTATCTGTAACAGACGCCATTGAATTAACACTTGGCAAACGGTTTGTGGGTCGAGCTTGTCGAGACGATCGTAGGCAAGGTGCGGAATGCTTAGCCGGAAGTGCTTAACAAGCGCGTAAAACATTGGCCCGTCTTTTTTAGATAGAATAAAAATGTCCTGACGCTCTAAAAGTTCTAATAAAATCTCAAGGGCCTTGGTATCGCCGATTTGTTGAATTTCAAGATCAGCTAGTGCGCTAAAAGCTAAAAGTATTTTGAACATAAATATTCCTTTGTAATGTAGGTTTTATTTCGCCAGGTGGTGGTAACGCGATCCAAGGTGCAAATAAATACCCATTAACTAATGTCATCTTCACGCACGTTGGGTTTACATCGTTACCTGATAGAAATAATGATTTGTTGCTAGCGGAGAGAAGCATTCGGCCGCTTCCGACGCACGGGTCGTTCACAGAATTGATTAACTGACATCTGGGCATGGTCATTTCAACGATCATGTTGCAGACATTTTGCGGAGTCGGAAAAAATCCGGTACCAGATCGTAAGCCATTACCCATAACCTCCGAATATACATCGCCAAATAAGTCTCGCTCAAAACCGAGAGCGCGCTCCAGCGGAAACATAACATTCACTTTTGGCTTCTGCTCATAGCCGGTGTGACCAAACTTATGTAATAAGTAATTCAGAAGGTCATCAAGGCTCACGCTAACATTCAAAAGCGACAGCACGAGCTTTTTAGCTCGGCCATCTGAATCATCAACAAAGTTGATCTGGGGGAGGGGCTCTGGTGGGATTTTCTTGAGTAACATAAGATTTGAGTACCATTGCCAACGTGGTGAGAGCTCGATGAGTCGACTTCGCATACTGCCAAAACTGCCTCGTTTTTTTAAAAATCTTTGATAGTGTTTAGACAATAGAGCATCAAACCCTAATACGGTTGGTGTTAGGGGGCGTGTGTAGGGCATAAATTTCTCCGGTATGTTTAGGTGTAAGTGTTGTTATCTTTTCGCGTGAGGCTGATGACGTTTGAACTATTTCGCATCCATTTTGCGGATTCTTCATTGTGAAGTTTTAATATTTCTAATTCCGCAGGTAAAAGCACACAGGTGCCAGATATGCATTCTTGATTGATCCAAAAGCACTCTTCTAGTTGTATTGGATCAATTCGGAGGTCTCCGCTCCGAAAGGCCTCAAGATATTTTTTGGGTTTACGAAGTATTAAATACGCCCACCTAAAACCGACGCCGGCAATCTCATCACTTTCATTGTGGTAATTTAAAATTCGTTCGCAAGCGTAGCCAAGTGCTTTGGCTCGCTTTTCGATTAAGTCTTTAGTAAAAGAATCCATATTGACTCCTTAAAGTTCAAAATACTTTTTAGCATTCGATGAAGGGTTCGCGGACGGCCCCGCATTATTGATATCGGGATAAAGTAATTTTCCATGCTCTGAGGCAGCGCTGATAGCAGCAAGTGCGGAAAGCAGGGTAGAAAGTGCCCCAAGAAAATAAGAGGCCACTAATAGTTTGCGATGCATCGGTGTATTTTGTTTGCTCATTAAGATCCTTGATGATTTTTTAATTAATAGAATTGATAAAAGAAACGCCCATCCCTGGGCGTTTGTGTTAAACGGCTGTTCTGTCTCTTACGATGGATAGCCCATTTTTTTCGGGAGAGGCGCTGCTAAAAGTTATTTGGTTTGCCAACTTTTGACCGGCTGCCATTGCAACACCTGTTACAAAGGCGGATGCAGTCATTGCAAATGTATTCACTGCAATTTTTTGCACATTGTGCCAGTTTATCTTCTTAGCAGTTGCTGTTTTTCGATTGTTTTTTTGTTCTTCAGTCGTCATCGACGTACCTCCGTAGTATGGAAAAAAGTTATTTTCTTTCCATACTACTTATACCCGAATTTGTTTGCTATTGTCCTAATCCAAACTGATTTGAAAGTGCGGCTTAGTAAGGAATCTCTTCTTCTGCATTCGTAATGATGATCCTTTCACACTTGCATGACATGCATTCAAACAACTGCTCCAACGATTCAAAAACAGATTCATAGCTTTGACGGTATCTGACCATTGGGAATCCACAACACATGACTACATTAATTTTTTTAGCGCCTCTTCCGAACAAAGTAGTTAGTGTTTCTTTCTGGCCATTCTCATACCAAACCTCAACGGGCATAGAACAGCTTGCTATTTTACTTCCAAAAAAAGCTGGTTTCCATACGATGCTAATACAGTTAACACAAAAAACCACATCGGTTTCAGAGCCGATTTTAGCTAGTTTGTGGACTCTGAATCCCTGAGTGTTGCTTTTACACTTGTAGCAAACGAATTCGGATGCCTCCAAAATTTTTGCATTTTTCCATTTTATTTTGTGTCCTGTGGGTAGGAGTAACTTTTCATTTGGGTGTCTATTCATACAGATTCCTTTCTTGCTCTACTTGAGCTTTTGTTTAAAAACGATTCGAATACTGAAAATAAATAAATATTATTCATCCATAGTGAACACCCCGACATAGCCTTCAGCATTTTTAATTTTTTCAGCGCCTTTATACCAGCGGTCGGTAACGACCCAGTCAGCGCGAATTTCAACGTCTGGTACTACCGCTTTCATTGCCTCAACGATTATTTTTTCGACACTGTTGCCAACATCATGGTAGTCTGAACATTCAGGTACTTCGATAATGAATTCGTCGTGGATGAAATTCACCACTCGGTACGAAGCGCGTACAAGTCTGTACAGAGCGATTTTGGCTCCATCGGCGGCAAGCCCCTGAAACGGGGTATTGCGCGCTTGACAGTAGGTTACGTTAGCCCGCTTACGTCCTGTGCGGGTGACTACGGATTCACGCAACACCTGATCTAGAATTTCGGGCGAGCCGACAGAGATACCAATAAAGTTCGGGGCAACGTCGGTTAACACGGTATTGAAAGCCCAGTTTAAAGTGGAGTCGCTATACGGCTTTCCACTTTTTGCTAAATGTTCTCCTCTAAGTATGCGTTTAAATATACTTGCCGCAATCTCTGGGTTTTCGCACCAGTCAAGTGAGCTAAAATCATGTCGTGTAAGGAGTGTGTCTGTTAAGTATAATTCCATCTCTGGAAATGTTTTGATCCATTGATCTTTTAATTCAATGGCGCGAGCTTCGTCTATGTCTACACCGTAAGTTTTTTTTGCATATATTATAAATGATTTAACCCCAAGTCCGCCCGGGAAACCAAAGTTAGCAGCTTTTGCAGCTTGGCGATCACTTTTAGTAATCTCTTTTATTCCCTTTCCGGTAATAATTGAGGCAAACCATGTATGTAAATCAGTTCTTTCGTTGATTAAATCACGCATCTTAGAAAACCCATATTTATCATAGCAAACTTGAGCGAGTGTACATAACTCAAGTGTTGAGTAATCGATGATGAGAAATTTGAAGCCGGGTGCCGGAATAAAGCAGTCGCGAACTCCATCAGCACGCGGAAGGTTTTGCAAATTCGGTTCTCGTGAGCTCGTTCTACCGGTGCTCTTAAGTGTGATGAACCTTGTACGAATGCGATTACCCTCGAGTTTAGCAATAAAAGTTCTGAGTTTCGCATACTCTCGGTGTCTCAGAAAAGTATCAATGAAGGGTACAGTTTCACGAAACTCTTCGAGAACTTCAGCGGTCTGTGACATTTTTCCAGTTGGTGTTCTTGGAAGTGCACATCCCTGGCTTGATACAATTTTTTCAAACTGTTTTTGTACCCCTGCTGTGCCGGGGGTATAATCGGCTTCGTGAAGCGTCTTTAAGCTAAGCGCAATCTCGGCATCTATTTTTTTAAGACAAAATTCTCTTTGTTTTTGATCGAACCCAATACCCAGGCGTGAGACTGCATCGAGCCCGATGGCGCCCATAAGTTGAATTTTGTGTGAGAGGTAGAAGCTCGGATTTAACTTATTGATTTTGGCAGCAAGATTCTCGTAGATCTGATATGTCACAATTACGTCAGTAGCTGCATATTGCAGATGCTTTTCTGGGATTGCACGGTAATCTACGATATCGCCGTGTAAAAACTGACCAAAAGTGTTTCGTACTGAATCATCTTTATCGATATCCAGCCCTAAGAACTTCTTCGCCAGTATGGCAAGACTCCATCTCTCCGGCACAATACCGGTTGTTGCGAGTTCCAGAAGCTGGTACAGAAGGCCTGTATCCCATAGGAGTTGCCTCCGTATCTGGGTATCAAAAACAAAACCTGATTGTTGGGTTATAACAGCAATATCAAAGGGTGCGTTATGCATCACCAACTGCGCTGGCGCATGAACATCGAAAAAAGCCATTAGATGTTCCGTCGTTAAAAAATATACAATATTATTTCCGGCGTATGCTGACCCAAGCACAAACTTTGGAACTTCGCCGATTACGATCAAAGTTGTTTCTGTATCAACTGCGACGGTTTGACCTATGACACCATCAGCAGGCGTCCAGACCTTTGTTTCAAAATGTTGGTCCTGGAATTTAAATTTCATTGAACCAGCCCTCCTCTTTGTTAGGCCCATCAGTCTTGTTTTCTTCAGTCCCACTGGCGGGCGCAAGTACAACTTTGTTTTTATGGATAGCTTTTGCAGAAGTCGTATCAGCTATTGCTGTGACGACAATGCCGGTATCGCCAACATCTTCTGAAAAATACTGCTTTATAAGTTTCGATAGCGTCATTACGGGCTCCTTTTCATAGGGTTTTCATTGGCCTTTTCATGTTTAATTGTGCTGTCATTTCCAGTACTTAAAAGCAGGAGTGAAATCGGTGAAAAGTTTCCGCCTTCTTTTCTTAGGGCATACATAATATTCATTGGTAATAATCCTGTTCTTTTAAAAAACTTTTGACAGGAGTATTCACGCTTTTCACGCTTTCTCGCAAGCTGCTGAATACACTTAGTTTTTTGCAGTGAAAAGTGGTATGAAATCCCGTGAAAACCATGAAAGCTCATCATGATACCCCTCCGCCTGTAATGTCTGGCTTAATCTTGAAAGACCATTTTTTTACACGCCCGGCGTAATTCGTTTCCGTAACGGTAAAAATCTGCTCCAGATTAGATTTCAGATGCGGCAGCTTCTGCGCGAGGCTCCTGTCATTATTAGCAAACTCAAATCGTATATTTTGTTCGACAGCAATTTTAGTTAATGCCACACACAGATCGGCGGAGGTGACTTCTTTTCCGGGGTTTTTCATTGCAAAAACATGAAGAAGACCAGCAAGTGAGCTTCCATCGAGTGCCATTTTTGATTGAGCTTTTACAAGATCTGTAAAGGCGGCTTTTATTTCGCTCTCACATCCGGCTTCCCTGCAAATCTTGAGCGCGAAGTCCCCGAAATCTGCTATGCGGAAGCTTCCTGTGTCGTCTGCGTTGGCCTGTGCTTTCATTGCTTGAACCGCACTTTGGACAAAGAATATAAGCTCCACGAGCATCGCCTTACGGTTCTTATCAATTTCAGCTAAAAGTTTGTTCTCAGGGATATAATTAACAAAACGCTCCACCGGTATGGGAAGAAGGCGATCAGTAACGTCATCACGAGTGAACTCCGGTGTGCGTGAAGATATCCCAACGAAGCAGTTAATTTCGAATTCAACGAGCTCGTTAGTTGTGTAAAGCTCACGACGTTTGTGACTTCCACCTGTAGCGGCCATTGCTAGTCTGTCCGGCAGATAGTCCAATCTCGAGTCAGCGTTGTCTATTGCTACTAATGGTGAATTTGTAAGGGCAGCATCAAAGTCTTTGACATCAGCGCTGAGGGGCGTGACGTTGAACTTTCGCCCGAAGATTAATCTTCCTATTTTTCGCAGGGTAATCGTTTTGCCAGAGCCCTTGGGCCCAATGAATGCGATGATTGCCCGTGTAAACATTTTCTGTGGGAAGAATATCGCGATTATCCAAAGCAGGCACAACACTTTGATTGCGCCCTTACTTACAGAACCCTGGGCGATATTCATTTTTGAGAGAATATGTTCATCAATCAAAGAGTGTGCGGGATTGACAGTGGTAGGTTCGAACTCGATGGGTTCATATGTTAGGTCCATTAAAAAAATGATGTTATCTGTGCCGTTATCAACGGTTTCAATTTTATCTGGTCCAACTCTGATGATTTGGTTTCTAAAATTAGAAATATACACAGTACACGTTTCTTGATTATAAAAAGATAGTCGGTGAATGGCTGTTTCCGCGCCGCTTTGAAGAATCTTTACTCGTAGAGATTCAACTACAAATGCGTAGATAGTTTCAGTTGAGTTCAAGCCATATCGATCAATTAAAAGAATACATGCACTTGTCTTTGGGGACACGGCAACAAGCTCTTTTTTATCTCGCAAGAAGAGATAACTTTTTTCATTGGCTTTGTAAAAGTAACTAAAGTCTTGGAGATCCTCACGAATTTCAGTTGCTACGAGGTCATTGATTTGGTGCGGCTTTCCCTCACCATTACGGATATCACGAATCACAGCAGCCATACTTTCAGCGTCTCGAGCTAAGATATTTCTTGAGGCCACGAGTTTTTCCACTGACCTCATGGCACCAATGTGATCATCTTTGAAAGCTCTGATATGTTCGTCTAAATCTTTAGTATCCGGAGTGGTCGTTGAAAACACGGTCATGTGCTTAAGCGCTTTCGTCACGAGGTTAAGACCAGCACCATGCTCGTCGTTATCGTAAATAATCGTAGGTCTGCGGCAGGCAATACGAACTGTTGAATAATCTGGAGACGAAGCTGCTCCAACGGCGCAGGCATAAATGTATTTTTCCGCAATACCGGTGGCTTCGCAGTAATTCAGTTGTAACGATTGAAGAGCAAGAACATTAAATTCACCCTCTACAACCAAAAGCCCAGAATCAGGGGCGCCTACGCCAACGATTGTCTCACCTAACTCAAGGCCGAAAACACCTTGCGCGGCTAATGGGGTTTGCCAAGACATAAATTTTTTTGAGTTGGGTTTACGGAAACGGAAGCGACCTATTCTGTGCTTTTTATCCAGATGGAAGAACACGAGCCAGCCGCTGGCTTTATTAACGATGACTTGGAGTCCTGTTATTATAGTTTCAACTTCATGTAATTCCTTTTCAAGTTTTTCTAAGTTTTTATTGTAGGCTGCTGCCATTTTACTTTTTATTTCTTGTAAAATAGGTTGAAAATATTTTGTAGAATCATAATTCTCTGGCACTATTCCGATTGCTGCTACTTTAACGACTTCTGGTAAAATCCCGCGCGTAATTGTCATATATTCTCTTGCGACTACAGCGGCTTGTTCGCTTGACGCCAAAGCAGACTTAAAATCAGCATAGATTTGCTCAACTACTTTTTGAAATTGTTTGGAATCAGTATCATCTGGTCCCTCGCTGGAGATAAAGAACCCACAGTTAGGACCGAAACACTTACCGACTGAGTCATCCGCTTTTATTTGGAAGTGAGGAGAGTCACATTTCGGACAATTGCATTTGTGGCCGGCAGTGGCTTCGGTTTCGTAATCTTCTAATAAAATTTTTGTTACGAGACGTCCGACTGCATTAATAAAAGTTGAACTGGCTTTTTTCTTATAGGCCATAAGCTAGACCTATATGAAAAATATGCTTCTTTTTAAATTGTAAACATGCATAGTTGTTTGTAAAAAATCGACGCTTATGTTGAAATTTATCCATCCGTCCCTCCGTTATCTGAACTATTGGGCGAGGACGGACAATAGTTTGTATAAATTATTTTAGTCACAAGGTAGGTTTGGATGGGTAAGCCAGTGCTGAAGAGGGACTTTAATACAGGTTTGTGGGGTGGAAAGCTCGGTGCCGGTTGGCCTGATGATTTAGTTCCACTGAAAGGTTACTTACTTTCTCCAGAAGATCGACAAGTTCAGTTTATCGCCAATAATGGTAAATTAACAAAAACCAATGTATTATTTAATCGTATTCATTTTGATAGACAATATTTTGGAGAATGTCTTGTCAACAGGCTATTAAAAAACTATTCATTTGATAGCAACTCGTATGTGAATATTAAAAAGCTTAGGCTTTCCTTGTTTCTTGATAAGCATGCATCACAATTTATCGAACTTGAGAGACAATATTCAGCACGAAAGATAATAAAAACGGGGCTGCATTTTGAAGATCAAGTAGATAATGATGTTATTCGTTTTCAACACCTATCTCAAATGTATGATTCCGTGGATACTGAACGTATCTGGAAATTAGACTTACCGAGTATTGTCGCATCCGCCTTTAAAAGAAGTCGTCGGGTTTTCGATTCTAAAAAACTTTTAGAAAAAGAAGAGATGTTAGATAACTTTTTAAATAAGTACTTTGAAGGTATGGATAATTCACTTATTAATTTTGAAACTGTAGCGAGATCTTTCCGCAGATTTCTTGAGCGGCATAGTATTTCATTAGAAGAAATTGCATGCATTGTTGCACCAACTACAAATATGCTCCACACAGAATTTGAAAAAAGTGCCTTAGAGTTTACAAACAATAAATATACGTTGTTTTGTAAAAATCAATTTACAAATTTTGAGGCAACAATGAACTATGTTAAATTTTGGTACTCTTCTCATAGCCAAATGGCTTCGCAGTTAGGTGGGGCTACTTTAGGATTTGGGGTAATTTCCTCAATTTTTGATAATTTGAGTGAAGAAATGAAAGATAAGTTTGAAAGCACATTACTTTTAAAGAATGAGGCACCACCGCGCGAATGTATTGTACGCCTAATGGAAAATGCTCTAACTCATCAGATAACTCTTGATAAAATACGTGAGGCCGATAGGTTTGGTTGGCAATCAAGAAATATTAAAAGGTTTTATAACGAAGTGCCTTATAAAAGATTAGCACGAACGGCAGAGGACTCATATTCTCCCCTTGACCAGGATTCTGATGAACTTATTCGCAATGCGACGCTGAAGGTTCAGTACTAAAACATAACAGTGTCCGTCCTCGCCCAATAGCTCCAAAAGGGGGATGGGTGGGTCAGTTACAAATTTCAAATGATATCAGTGCTGCAAAAGACTTAATCGCAAAAAACCGCAAAGAATTACTCGATATGCTGGAGTTAGCATATGGTGATCAACCTAAATGGCAGGTTGTTCGTAGTTATATATTGAGATCGCTTGGTAAAAATGGCTTAGAGGGTATTTTAGATTCCCTGGAAGAAACGCTAAAAGTAAGTGCTGTGGCAGCACTCTCTTTAAAGAGCGCCTCCGATGAACACCAATAGTTTTACATACACTGCGGGTTTCGTAGCTTTCGTGTTTTGGTCCATTACAACTTCAATAGGACCAAAATTAGCTTTTTATATTTTACTTTATACCGTCAACTTAGTTAGGCAAAAGGTATACATCTCCCGTCATAAGCTCTTTGAATTCAAACAAAACATTAAGAGATTTTTAATATGAGAACAGCTCATTTATCGAAACGGTACCGAGCTGCTCAGCCGCAATTACATGTCCAAGTTAATCCAACTGCACATCCTGTTTCGACTGAAGACTGCTGGATGACCCCCAGAGAGGCTGCGGAGTATTTACGCCTTGGTTACAAGCGGTTGCTGAATATGTCGAGTAGCGGTCAGGTGCCATATCACAAATTGGGGCGTAGCAACCGGTACCTAAAAAGTGAACTGTTTCAATTATTACAATCTCAACGAAAGGGGCCTCAGATATGATTAGGATAGATCCAAAGACGGGTTTATGGTTTGTGCAGGTTAGCGGACGCCATCCGTTGACAAGACAGCCTAAAAATTTACGACGTAAAAGTATTTTAAATGAAGCGCAGGCTCGAAAAACTGAAAAAATGCTTGAGAAACAGATGCTGGCATCATTTGAAGAAACGGTCACTCCAACATGGAGCCGGCTAATTACTGAATACCTAGCGTTTAAAACCATGGGCGACTGGAATGAAAAAACTACCGAAGATGCTAAATTATCATTGGAAGCCCATACGATGGACGCATGGCGCTCCCGTAAGATTGAAACGATCACATCACAAGAAGTAAAGAAACTTATACTTGAAAAGGTGGGGCATCGCGAGCAAGGTACTCAGAAAAATTTGCTAAAATTTGTTCGCGGTGCCTTTAAATACGCCGTCGAAATGCATTACATAGCGTCTAATCCCTCTCCGACAATGCGATTTAAAATTGGTGATAAAGTTAAAGCTTTTTTGAAAGAAGATGAAGTAAGGTTTCTTTTGCTGAAGGCAAAAGAACATAAACACCCGTGGTATTATCACTGGTGTTTGGCGATTTACTCGGGCATGCGCAATGGAGAATTATTTGCTTTATCCTGGGACCAGGTTGATCTTGTGAACGGCATTATAAACGTAAAGTTCAGCTGGAATAAAAAGGGTCTTAAAAAGACCAAGTCTGGTGACGACAGAGTGGTTGATATAGCGCCGAAACTTGCGGAGATTCTTATTCAGATAAAAAAAGAAAATCCCGATTCTCATTTCGTCTTACCACGATCAAGGGACTGGGAAAAAGGCGAGCAGGCGAGAATTTTACGCGGATTTTTGACGGGTATTGGCCTTCGACCGGTAAGGTTTCATGACCTGCGAGCAACTTTTGCGACAATGTTGCTTATTAAAGGTGTTGAGCCAATTAAAGTGATGGTGATGGGCGGGTGGAAAGACATGAAGACGATGCAAATTTATATGCGTACAGCCGGAGTAGAGGTTCGAGGTGTTAGTAAGGTGTTGGATTTTAATGACTAATTTTTTAAAACTAACGTTTCTTTTTTCCGAAACTTGGCGTTTCCCAGCCGTAAGCTGGGTCGAAAGATTCAGACTCTTCATCGGCGGTATTATTAGCCTCGTTATCTTCATCGCCAATACCGAGATCATCCCATAAAAGAGTAAGCACTTGCCCATAAGAATTTAGTGCAAGCGTCCATTCTTGAAGTTTCCCAGAATTAACCTGAGTAAAAGTGTTTTCCACCCAAGCGGACGCGGCAATGTCTGTAAATTCATTAGGAATTACCATTGACTTAAATGCTGAGGCAGCAAAAGTGTCAGCATGAATTAGTCGTCCGGTCATATCAAATCTAAGGTTAAAAGATGGCGAGCTTTCAAACCATTTGATATATCCATTCTCACTAACGACGAGTGAGCAAGCCTCGTCTGTTAGCTGCATGAATTTGCGGGCTGTGGCAGTTAAAGATACGTTTGCGATATCGCCTACTTCTGCCACAGAACTCCAACCCAATGCTTTTTGTTCAATCAGATCGCCAACTAAATGCTTCGGTAACAAAAGTTCACTCGCAAAACGGTTGGCCCTGATTTCTATAGGGATTAAATTTTTTGAATAAGATTCAATTCCGGTTGAGGCGCACTCTATTTTTTGGTTTGGTTCTCCGGAAACATCCATGCACAAGTGACCGAGTTCGTGTGCCAAGGTATAGTTTTTTCTTTTTTCAGATGTAATTGCTGAGTTGAGGCCAATTCTTATCTTACCACTTTGAACCATCAAGAAACCGTCGCAGAAATTTTGCATATCAACATGCACAACTTCTGCTTCTGCTCGTTTGGCCAAGTAAAACGGATCAACGGGCAACGCTTTGACTTCGTAATCATCCAATAATTGCTTGGCCCTAACTTCCGGAATCATTTTTTTTGATTTTTCATCATCTCAGCTTGATGGCGAAGAATTTCCTGCATTTCAGGTTTTAATGATTGAAAGTTTCTAAAAAATTGTTGGAGTTCGTCGTCGTTATTGATTGCTGCCGCGATCCCTGGATCTTCAGATTTTCCGACTAAATAATCTAAAGACACGGTAAAAACTTGTGCAACTTTCATAAGGACCGGAGTCGTAGGATATCTGTCTTTGCTAAGAATTTGCGAAACGGCGGCTTGAGTAATGCCTGTTTTTTCGGCAAGCTCAGTCTGTTTCATTCCCTTTGTTTTCATTAGATCAGTAATGCGTTGCGCGAGTTTCTCTCTATTTTGTTCCATTAAACCCTCGTATTCCTTAATGAAACCACACTTATCACGATTCGGAAAGATTTTTTTAACTTTTTTGTAGATTCTGCTCGGTAGGCGTCATATAACTCAAAGGTATAGAAAACTTTACAAACTCGGAGGGGATCATGAGTTGGAATAAAGGCAAATCAAAGCAACGGATAAAAGATAGAGATTTCGCAACGTCTGAGGTCATAGTGTCAAAGCTATCACGTGAGCGGGACTTTACCAACATATTACCGAAAGAGGCCGTCGAGACCGACAGCGTGCATTCGTACGTTGAGCTTGGGGGCTTCAAAGAGGTTGTTTCTGAGGCGAAGGAAGATCAAACAAAGCAAAAAAAAGCTTTAAGAGCTTTGAACGTTTTTCAGAAAACTGCAGATCATTTACTTTCAAATAAAGATGAAACAACTGTCATTCAGTATCAGTCGGATCGAGTTCATGCGCTTACATTTAAGCCATACGATGATGAAGCCGCACGCACATTGAATGCAGTGATTCATGGAATTGATTTTGTGAGTGCAATGAGATCTTTTAATCAAATTTTTAAAGAGGAGCTTTCAAGTTCTTTCTTCGGACGTGTCGGAATTGCTGATGGAAAAACATTCATCGTGAACGTTGGTAAGCGCGGCAACCGCGATTTGTTAAGCTTGGGTGGGCCGGCCAGTTTCGCAGCAAAACATGTAACAGGCATCGATCAAGTTACGATTACAGAAAAAATGTATGGGCAATTGCCGGTTACTTTGCGTGACTTATTTAAGCCAGCAAATCATCGAGGGCGTTCGGTTTATGCTTTGACCGGTTTCGTATGGCAAGACAATGCTGATCTAAAAAATAAATTTTCTCCCGATTTTAATGAAGAAAAACTTCAGAAAAAGATTCAAGAGTTCAAAGACGAAGTAAACCTTGATGATATTGAGATCTCTGGTGCTAATGAAAAGATTGATTTTGAAACTCTGTCTCATTGTAATGTTAAACGGTTGGATTCCATTTCAGTGTACGCGGACTTAGATGGCTTTACGGCATATATGGATGCGCTCAAAACAATCGATGACGTAAAGCAGATGGTACGTGTTTTCCATGCAATACGTTCTGAATTTGAAGAGGTGCTTACTTGTGATTTCGACGGCATTAAAGTGCAACAGCGCGGTGATTGTATTTTAGGTAATGTCCATGTTCCGTCTAATGACGGCGATGAATCGGATCGTACCCAAGAGACCGCGGATTGTTCGGTTGCTTTAATGTCTTCGATGAAAGCGTTAAACGATTACTTTGGACATGGCTATCAATTTGATCTGCAAATCGGTGTCGCCAGCGGGAAGGTGTTTTTCGCGAGGATCGGTAAACACGGAGAGCGTACGCCGATTACAATCGGTCATTCCGTAGACCGTGCAGAATCCTTACAGCAAATGGCTGAGAAAAATGACATTAGATTGTGTCCGAAGACTTTTGATCGACTGCCTGATGACCTTTTGAAAGAACAGTTTAAGAAAGTTGATGGCGACGATTGTTATTCTGCAAAAGGTCTTACAGTTGATAAGCTCGTCGCCTTGGAAGATAAAAAGTTGGAAAAGGCCGCGCATGACCGTGTTGCTATGTCTAATGCCAAAACACCGGGAATGTTTAATGTCGGCGTATCATCATCTCGTGAAAGCCACGCGCACGTGAATACGAGCCCTCACTATACAAAGAAGGTAATCAAATGACTTCGTTTGCTGGTTCAGACCGTTGGCTGAACGAGCAGCGTTTAGCCAGGCAGCTGTTTTCAGAAGTTTCGGTTGAAGTGGCTGCCGATGGCTGCGCGATTATCTACGGCGTCTTTTATTGCGAAAGACGTTTTTTAAAGCTCGGCCCATTTTTTATTAAAATTTTGTACCCGCCGACTTTTCCTGATGTAGATCCTAATTTTTATCTACTTAACTTTGAGAGTTGGCGAAAAGCATTACACCACATCGAACCGGATGGAAGATTTTGTTGGGTTGAAAGTAAAGATTCGCCGATTAATTTTGACAAGCTCGACTCGTTGAAGCTTCTCGCAGAAAATATTGCGTTCAGGTTGGTTCAAGTCGAAATGGTAACCAGAATGGCCGAAGAAAAAAAGAAGTGGCCGGGACCTGATCGTTCACATGAGTGGAAAGGTATTACAGAGGCGAAGATTGAGCGAAAGCGGCTCGGTATAGGTCCTAATACTCGGCCCTGTATTTGCGGTAAAGATGTTAAGTATAAAAAATGTCATGGTAAACGTGAAGTGTTTAATCGAGGAGTTACAGATGCTGGAATTAGTTAAAAAATTTAACGACAACGAAGACAAAAGAGTTTTGATTGGTGCGCTTGAGCAGCAACTCTTGATACGCGGAGATACTGAAATCGCTACGAAACTTGCGAATTTAGTTGTTATTGAAACTGTCCGTAAAAATGAAGCGATCATTACTCAGGATGATGCAACCACCGACATGTTCTTTATTTTATCAGGCAATCTCGGAATCGTGAAAAACGGACGAGAGGTTGCCTTAAGAGGTAAGGGGCATCACGTTGGCGAAATGGCTATGATTGATATTGGACAGCGACGTAGCGCTTCGGTAATAGCGAAAGAAGACTCCATTGTTGCAAAGGTCACGGAAACAAACTTTTCAGTCATTGCGGAACAGCACCCGCGATTGTTTCGTGAAATTGGACTTACATTAGCTGAACGATTGCGACAGGTAACTCCGCAAGTTAAAATGCAAAATGAAGTGCCCAGAATCTTTATCGGTTCATCAAAAGAAGCATTGCCGTTCGCGAATGAGCTCTGTGAGAAGCTTGCTTCGGAGGGATATGTCGCCACGGTGTGGACAGAGGATGTGTTTAGGCCATCTGAATTTGCATTAGAATCACTTGAAAACGCGGCAAGGGACTTTGATTTTTCAGCGTTCGTATTTCATCAAGACGACATAATTTTTTCGAGAGACAAGTTTATTGATGGCCCCCGCGACAATGTGGTTTTTGAGACAGGCTTGTTCATTGGGGCGACTGGAAGAAAACGCACATTTATTTTATGTCCCGGAGACATTAAAGTGCCGTCAGACTTGTTTGGCCTTAACAGAGTTGAATACTTGCCTGAGAATGAGATTGGTTCTCGATGCGACGGTGCGGCCAAAGCTCTCATTAAAGAGATGCGTACATTAGGTTCAAAATGACAATACTACTTGGTGTTCGCATAGTGCATAAGAGTGTTTTTCGTGTGAATCTGGCGATTTTGGTCATAGACGTCTTAGCTGGTAATATGTAAGATTTAGCAATGAAAGCAGTGGATATTTTGCCCGTATCTGTCGGGAAAACAAATGGAGTCTTTTCAGAGGCGCGTGAAGAATTTTTCCCAGCGCACAAAGAATCATTCTTTGTAGCGCAGAAGCTCTATGGTAATAGTAATTACAGAGATGCATATATTTGTCTTTTGAATTCTGTAGAAACTTATTTAAAACATGTTTTTTTGCGATGTGCGACAACTGAAGTGGAAAACTTAAAACTTGTAGGGGCAGTTCCTGATCTAAAACAATACGATCCCAAAAATAAATTTGGTCATAATTTGCCTTCCATTTGCACTGCGATTCAAGGTCATCTTGAGGAGGCACGGTTGTCTGGTGACTTTGTTCAGTTTCAATCGACGCTCCCAACCTCCGCCCACAATGCAGATCGTGATTCTTTTGCAGAAAACTATGTTAACCTACGCTATCGAGACTCATCCTATCGTAAGCATGGTGTTGGCCAAAGCATGGGTGATTTTTGTAAATCTGGATATGATTTGATATTGCCCGCATTTGAAAAAGTTAGAAAAGACGTATTAAAAGATCTCAAGGAGACGTTGTGAGGGATATAATTTTAAAAGCACTGAATACGCTTGGGCAGCACTGTTATGTTATGGAGACTGACGGAGGTTGGATAATCTCATTAGTTAATAAGTCGCTTTTTGAAGATCCTACGAAATACGATATCGTAATTGCGCGAATTGATGGTCACTTGAAATCTGCCGGAACTGGCTTCCCCGTCATGATAATATACAAGTTGTACATTTATGAAAGCCCCCTGGCGCAGTTTTGCGTGGAAGCGACCATGCATACCAAGCGTGCGGATTATGCCGATGGTATTCACACTACATATCTGGAGGCTAGTGATGCATACGTTTTCTTGCGGCAAGTGGACTCTGAGTATCTGATGCTTCAGGGCGAACGACCAAGATACGAGGCTATGGTGATCAATGCCAATATGGGTGGGTTTGACTTAGCTGTCTTGAACCAGGATTTGTACATCGAAATAGAATATAGCGGATTTTTTGTCCATAATTTTAAGGCTGCTCCAACTACGAATCGAGTAGGAAGCGAAACTGTATGGTCAATTGTTTTTGATAGTTCTGACGATACATAAGCCGGTAAAAGAACTATACTTTTTTAAAAACGTAGGGCTTTGTAGTCCTTGACAGCACTGAACTCAATAATTACAGTTACTTAGAGGGGCGACCTCCGTCACCTCCAAATTATTAATAAGCACTTGAAAAAGCTTGAATATTCAAGAATAACTTGATAAAAATTCCCTTGTCTTTGCTATCGTCAGCCATGACGTTATTGAGGATTTACCAAACTTTAATCAAACAAAGCTATATTATAAAATATAATGCTGTCACCGAGGAGAACGTTAATGGCCGTTACAAAAGTACAAAAAGCAGAAATTCTTAAAAAATTTAAAACCGCTGATTTAGATACAGGGTCACCCGAAGTTCAGGTGGCCTTACTAACCGCTAGAATTAATGACATGTCTGGTCACTTTGGCACACATAAAAAAGACAATCATGGTCGTCAGGGTCTTATTCGTTGTGTTAATCAACGTCGTAAATTATTAGATTATTTAAAATCAAGAGACCATGGTCGCTATGCAAAACTCATCATAGCACTGGATATCCGTAAGTAATTAATCTTAAAATACGTTTTAAGGACCCTCGCGAGGGTCCTTAAAATTTTAGGCCTAATAAACTACTTTAACTTATATTTTTAAAACGCGGACATCTAAGCGACATCTAAAAGGAGTCACATGATAAATACAGTCACCACTACAATTGCCGGGCAACAAATTAAAATTGAAACAGGCAGGTTGGCTAAACAGGCCGATGGTTCGGTGCTAGTCACCTCCGGCAATAATATGATTTTAGTTACAGTGGTATCAAGCAAACAGGCTAAGCCAGATCAAGGTTTCTTCCCTTTGTCAGTTGAATACATTGAGAAGTTTTATTCAGCTGGAAAAATTCCGGGCGGTTATTTCAAGCGTGAGGCTAAACCCTCAAATGATTCAGTTTTAAGTGCGCGTATGATTGATAGACCAATCAGGCCGCTTTTTCCAGAAGGTTATTTAAACGACACTCAAGTTGTGGCGACAGTACTTAGCGTGGATGGCGCTTTTCCGTTAGATGTCTTAGCTTCATTGGGTGCTTCAGCCGCGCTGCATATTTCAGATATTCCCTTTGCCGGACCTACGGCTTCCTGCCAAGTGGGACGTGTTGATGGGCAGTTTATAGCAAATCCAACGCCAGAACAAAAAAATAAATCAGATATGGATATCATCGTATCAGGGACAAAAAATGGTTTATTAATGGTTGAAGGTGAGGCCCAATTTATTACTGAGGCCGATGCTTTAGCCGCACTTAAATTTGGCCACCAATCTTTGATGCCGTTGTTGCAAATACAAGAAGAGCTACGTGAAAAAACGGGTTCTATTGCTAAACGCGTATTTGTTCGTGCACAAATAGATGCTGATTTCAAAACCACGGCTGAAAATTTACTAAAACCCTTAATAGAAAAAGCAATGGCGATGAAGGTTAAGCAAGATAGATACAATGCTTTTGATGCAGCTAAACTTGCAGCTAAAGAAAGTATCACTAAAAACATTGCTGATGATAAGTTAAGAACTCAGCGTGAAAAAGAACTCACAAGCCTAGTGGAAGATGTAAAGTACAAAGTGGCACGCGCGATGATTTTAGATAAAGGTTCACGCATTGACGGTCGTGATTTAAAAACAGTTCGGCCTATAGCTTGCGAAGTTGGTTTTTTACCCCGCGCGCATGGTTCGGCCTTATTTACTCGCGGAGAAACTCAGTGTTTAGGCACGGTCACGCTTGGAACTGCCGATGATGAACAATTTGTTGAATCACTCAACGGCACGGTTAAAAGAAAATTTTTATTACATTACAACTTTCCAGCTTATTCAGTCGGGGAAGTGGGGCGTTTCAGCGGGCTCAGCCGCAGAGAAATTGGGCATGGAAATTTGGCAGAACGCGCAGTAAAAGCGGTTATACCTAATCATGTAGATTTTCCGTACACCATTCGTGTTGTAAGTGAAGTTTTGGAAAGTAATGGATCAAGCTCTATGGGTACTGTTTGTGCGGCCATACATGCATTGCTTGATGCGGGCGTAAAGATTAAAGCTAATGTTGCAGGTATTGCAATGGGTTTAATTAAAGAAAATGATCGTGTGGCTGTTTTAACTGATATTTTAGGAGACGAAGATCACTTAGGCGATATGGATTTTAAAGTTGCGGGTTCTGCAACTGGTATTACCGCCCTACAGATGGATATTAAAATTGACTCTGTTAGTTTTGCCGTGATGGAGACCGCGCTTAATCAGGCGCGCGAAGGGCGCTTGCATATTTTAGGTGAAATGGAAAAAGTAATGAAAACGCCGCGTGGCCAACTTTCAGAATTTGCCCCACGAATTGAAACTATTAAAATTAGACCGGATAAAATACGCGAAGTTATAGGCTCTGGTGGCAAAGTTATTCGGAGTATCACTGAACAAACTGGCGTTAAGATTGAAATTCAAGATGACGGAACTATCAATATTGCTTCTGCAGATCCACTGGCCACTAAAAAAGCCATTGCGATGATTGAAGCTATATGCGCAGAGGCCGAAGTGGGTAAAACCTACAGCGGTAAAGTTATGAAAATTGCAGAATTCGGGGCCTTTGTTGAAATTCTGCCAAACACTCAGGGTTTGTTGCATATTTCAGAAATAGCTAATGAAAGAGTACGCCAAGTAACGGATGTGCTTACTGAGGGTGAAATGATTGATGTTAAGGTGCTTGAAGTGGACCGCGCTGGGCGGATAAAATTATCTAGAAAAGCATTGTTAACGCAGTAATTTTTCTATTAAGTATATAATTAATCTTAAAAATGAACGCCTATAAAAAATCAGTCTTATCAAATGGGGTGCGTGTTGTTACAGAACAACATGCCTATTCTAAGTCCGTAGCTATTGGAGTTTGGGTTTTAACCGGAACTCGTGATGAAGCACCAGATGAAGTGGGCTTGTCGCACTTTGTGGAGCATCTGGTATTTAAGCGAACTAAAACCCGCAATACGTATCAAATTGCAAACTCATTAGAATCCATAGGTGGTGATCTGAATGCCTATACCACACGCGAATACACCAATTACCACTGTTTAGTTTTAAAAGAAGACTGGAAGATTGGTTTAGAAGTGCTGGCAGATCTAGCCTGTAATATGAAAATTTTAAAAAAAGATTTTGAACTTGAGAAAAAAGTAATTTTACAAGAAATTGCCATGAGTGATGATACACCGGAAGAGCTAATATATGACTATTTTTATGAAGGTGTTTATAAAAACCACCCACTGGGACGCCAGATATTAGGATTAAGCGAAACTATTGAAAAAATGACCCAAAAAAAAGTAATTGAATTTTATAAACATTTTTATCAGGGTAAAAATTTAATTATCAGCGCGGCCGGGCCTATTGATCACGATCAATTTGTTATTCAATGTCAGAAACATTTTAAGACTCGCAAACAATTCAACGAAAAGGTCACGCGCCGGGCGCCGCGCTGGAAAACTCATCGGCAAATTTATGAACGTGATATGGAGCAAGCCCATTTACTGGTAGGTTTTCCCGCAGCAAGTTTTTATGACAAACTAAGATTTGAATCTTTTATTTTAAATGCGCTTTTGGGGGGAGGGATGGCTTCAAGATTGTATCAGGCCATCCGCGAAAAACAAGGTTTGGCCTATACTGTGTTTTCAAGTCTTAATACCAATGTGGATTCTGGAAACATTTCTGTTTATGCCGGTACTGACTCTAATAATATTAAAAAAGTATTGCGGATTGTTGCAGACGAACTACTGAAAATAAAAAAACAGGGTATTAAAGCTAAGGATATTAATTTATTTAAAACGCAGGTGCGTGGGCAGCTTTTGATGGGCTCAGATGAAATTGAAAACCGAATGGCCTCTTTAGGTTTGAATGAAATGATTTTTGAAAAATACAAATCGGTAGATCACGTCATAACGGAAATTGAAAAAGTAACCGAAAAGTCTATGAATGAATATATTAAAAAATATCTGGATTTAAGTAAGGCCGCAGTGGTTTTAATTGGCCCTCATCTAGAGCCGCACCGTGACTGGCTAAATAAATTTAATTTTGCTAAGTAATTTGTAAAATAGTTGTATCAAATAATTAAGGGATTAAAATGAAAATAGCTATGAAAATTAAAACTTGGCCGCATTTTAAGGGTGAGCTACCAGTTTATCAATCAGCAGGGGCCAGCGGGTTTGATGTGCGGGCGCAACTAGAAGGTAAAGCGTTAACGCTAAAAAAAGGCGCGCGCGCTTTAGTGCCAACGGCGCTAACTTTTGAAATTCCGTTAGGCTATGAAATTCAGGCTAGGCCCCGTAGTGGCTGGGCCGCTAAACAAGGTTTAACTGTACTGAATACGCCGGGTACTATTGATGCCGACTATAGAGGCGAAGTAAAAATTATATTGATCAATCTTGGCGAAGAAGATGTGGTGATCCAAGATCAAGACCGCTGCGCGCAGTTGGTGGTAGCCCCCGTTTGCCAGGCACAGTTTGAGTTGGTCCATGAGCTAAGTGATACCATGCGGGGCACTGGTGGCTTTGGTTCAACGGGAAAAATTTAAAGAAAAAACCCAAAGAAAAAATTTAAGCTAACTGATTTGAAATCCAAGTCAGTAGCACCAGCAAAAATACGGAGCCAATAACTTTGTAGGCGCGGGTTTTTTCAACCCGGAAGTTATCACATAAGCCGATGATGCTTAGCAGAGAGGCAAAGGCAAAGCCGATTAACGAAACCACTGAAAAATACTCGGAAATAATTTGAAACAAATAAAATGGAATTTAAGCCAGCACCACTAAAGTAAAAATTTTTCTAAAATTTTCAGTTCTTTTTTCAAAAAACTGAAAATAATAATATAAAAAAAGACTCATCATCAAGGTTGATACGGTTGAAACTAGAGGCATTAAAAATAGCCCAAACGCCACCCTGTAAAAATTAAATTTTATAAGTCCGGCCAGCACCCCTGAAACAATAGACAAAAGAACATGCACCGTAAACAGTGTGGGCCAGTTCCAATCTGGCAAATTAGAAATTTTTTGCACCGGATTTTTGACGTAATCAATTAAGTAGCGCACCAAGGCATTTATATCAACACGGGGTTTTTTATCGGGGCCGACGTCTCTCATAGAATATAAAACTAGCGCAAATCTTCGGACTGAGTCAAAGCTATTAAGCAACTTGAGGTGATTTTATTCATTCTTTGCGGCTTCAATAAGCGCGATAAAGTGAACGGCATTAAGTGGCGGGTCACGAGCAGGTCAATCTTGTTGTCGATTTCATCCCGGTGGACGACTTTAAAAACTAAACCAGCCCCACCTCTTTACAAAAAACCTCAAGCGGTAATACCGATATTCTATCATCAACTTGTTTGTGAGTTTTTCCAAGATGCACCTGATAAAAGTGTGGGATATTAGTCCGTTCTTTAAAATAAAAAAGGTGTGGTGCGACTCCTTTTTCTCCATGTTTGCATTCGACTGCAAAAAGAGGTTTTTTATTTTTTAAAACTACAAAATCTACCTCTCTTTTATCTGTATCGCGAAGAAACCGAAGCTCCGTCTTATATCCGTGAACGTCTTCTAAAAAATGACAATATTTTAACAAATGAGACCCCATCATGTTTTCAAAACGTAGGCCTGGGTTTTCAATTTGGCTCCAGTCCCATAAATAAAGTTTTTGTTCTTTTTTGACGGCCCGAATTTTTGCAGATCCGTAGGGGGCAATTTGGTAGCTATAGTAAAGCGAAGAAAGTATGCCCAGCCAGCGCTTGATGGTCTTAAAGTCCGCTTCGATATCTTGAGCTAATGCATTTATAGATAAAGGTGATCCAACTCTATTTGGAAGCTCTTCCGCCAGAGCATAGATTTTATCAAGATCTTTAACGTCTTCCCAATCTTTCAAGTCTGTTCGGATGAGTCGATTTAATCTTTGAATATGCCAGCGCCTTAAATTTCTTTCGTCGGCCATTGTATAAGGCTCAGGAAACCCCCCAAATTTAAGTAGTTGAGACGTGCTGTTTTCTTTAAATTTTAATTCGGGTAAGCTATACGGGTGCAATCGATAATAATGATATCTCCCCAGTAAGGAATCCCCTCCCTTATGAAAGTGATCCAGCCTTGCAGAGCCTGTAATTAAAAATGAATGTGTATTTTTTAACGTGTCATAAAAACCCTTAATCATATTACGCCAATTTTTAAACTTATGAATTTCATCAAGAACAATAAGTGGTTCATTTTTAGGCCAATGCCGCTCTTTAATCATTTTTTTGTGTTCATCACTATCCCAGTTTAAATATGCTGGATGGCCGTCAACATAATTCTTAATGAGCCCCTGAGCCAAGGTTGTTTTTCCAACCTGTCTTGGGCCCCCTAAAAAAACCATTTTGGTTTGTAGGTCTTCTTTAATGTAGGACTCTAAATAGCGCGTTAGTATTTTGGACATGGGTCTAGTTTACTCATGAGTATTTTGGAGTCAAGTCTAATGTGGCGTTGTGCCTGCTGATTGTGGCGACTCTTCAAAACATCCGCAAACGTATTATTTTGAGATTTCACCAAATTTGATCACCCAATTTAAAAAAATATTTAAAAAATATTAGCAAAATATTAAAATA
>Ga0105164_10000114_pt1 | contig 58413 bp, 51 predicted proteins | sample VDWuncwatermetaG_FD_89674 | JGI IMG/M metagenome (GOLD analysis project Ga0105164, IMG submission 89674) | Wastewater microbial communities from Netherlands to study Microbial Dark Matter (Phase II) - VDW unchlorinated drinking water | ecosystem: Environmental > Aquatic > Freshwater > Drinking...
GCATCATATGGGCGGCGATGCGGATGATTTGTTTTTAAGGATTTCAAAGGAAATGCCGTTTTTATCCACGCCTTATTTTGACGCGGTAAAAGCGGGATGCCAACTGGATTTTGAAAGGCATAGGATTACCGCGCCGCCTCAGGAGAAGTTAACGGAGGTTGCGGCGGATGTCAGATGGTCCCATTCAGATACGGTGGCGCTTATATTGAGGTATGAATTTGAGTATTATAAAAATTTTAATAATGTTTCCGGCACAACCGCTAAAAATCATATTGTTCTGTTAGAGGGCGATTTTAAATTTTAAAAAGGGGGAAGATATGTTAAAAAGGGTTTTGAATATTTGCTTAATAGTTTCTTTTTTAATAACCCAGCCGCTGTTTAGCTTTGCTGAATCTACCGAAGACATTGACGCCCTCGCGGGCAAATTAAGGATAGCGGGAAGAGAAAGAGTTGTTCCGAAGGAAGAGGGTTATGAAAGAATAACCTGCCCTTCCTGCAACCGTGATTTTGAAATAAAGGTAGATCCTAATGATTTGGAATTCCAAAGAGGCATAAAGAAAGTGACCTGCCCCTATGATGGCGCAGAGTTTTATCCTAATCCATCGGCTGAGAAGGAACAAGAATTGCAATATGAAAATGTAAGGTGCCCGATGTGCGGAAAAGAATTTAAATGCTACGTAAATGTAAAAGCCATTTTGTCAGGGCAACCCCAATTGCTGGCCTGCCCATACGATAAGAAAACTTTTTATTTTAAGGCGGAAGGTTTTAAACCGGCAGCGCTTACATTAGCAAATGTGCAGACCGTAATATGCCCTACAGATAAAAGGACTTTTAAGGCATATGTAGATCCGGAGCATCTAAAGGAGCTGACTTGCCCTTATGACGGGACGAAATTTTTCCCTTCGCCTGAATCGGTCGTATTTAAATCTCAACAGCAAATGTCTGCAGTTAGACAAGACGGTTTAGGTCAATTGGCAGGATATTCTCCTATGGGTCTGGCCGCTTCTGGTTTGGGCGGCGCGGCCCCGCAAACTCCCGGCGTAACAATACCGAACATGCCTGAAGAAAAAACCTCCAGGATAGAAGAAATGTTTTCCGAGCATATACCGCTTAGCGTTTCTACCGCCATTAAACAGTTTGGATATGGGATATTTAAACCTGCGGAACAGGTAGCGTCAGATAAAAAGGACAGGACCGGCGAGGCCACAGAAGGGAACCAGGAGAGCGGGTTATTAAAAACATTGCTGAATTCCAAACAGGGCGGGGAAAATGTTGTGGCGGGAGACGGGCTGGAGGGCGGGCCATCCGATTTTATCAGCCCTACACAGATACCCGTAATCAGCGATTATGTATTAGGCCCAGGAGATATGTTGCGAATTTCAATTTGGGGCCAGATACAGGAGACCTTTCCGGTTACAATAGATCCTGACGGCAAGATATTGCTGCCAAAGGTAGGCCCTCTGTATGTTTGGGGTTTAAAATTCAGCGAGGCCGAAAAACAGATAAAAGAGAATTTGTTGAAACAATATACCAATATTGAGGTTTCGGTTTCTATAGGGCGGCTTCGCGGTATAAAGGTTTTTGTATTAGGCGAGGCGCAAAAACCCGGTAGCTATACTATAAGCGCGCTTTCCAATTCATTTCACGCGCTTTACGCGGCGGGCGGGCCTTCAAAACTCGGCTCTATGAGGAAGATAAGGCTGGTGCGAAAAGGCGGCTCTGATATGCCTGTAGATTTATATAATATGCTGTTAAAAGGCGACAATACGCAGGATTATAAACTTCAGTCAGGAGATACCTTGTTTATTCCTCCGATAGGAGACGTGGTCGGCATGGCAGGAAATGTAAAAAGGCCCGCTATTTACGAATTGAACGAAAAGGTTAAATTAAGCAATGTGATAGAAATGGCGGGCGGGTTGTCCGCGGTCGGCTATTTGCAGAGGATACAAGTTGAGAGGGTGCAGGATCACTTACGAAAGACAGTATTGGATTTAGAATTTAAATCTCTCTCCGATCTGGTAAGTTCACAAAATAATATAGAGCTTCAAGACGGCGATTTGGCCCTTGTATTCCCCATTACGCCTATCAGGTATAATTTTGTGTCAATATCCGGAAATATCCTGCGGCCCGGAGATTACGAGTTTAAAGAAGGCATGTTGCTTAAGTATCTGATAGACAAGGCAGGGGGCATGCTGCCGGGCACATACCTAAAACGGGCTGAGATCGCAAGGTTTAAGGCCGACCAGACCAGAGAGATAATACCCGTTAATTTGGCGGAACTCATTGATGGAAAACAAGAGGCAAACATCGCGCTTAAGGAATGGGATGTAGTTACGGTGTATTCAAAGAAGGAGGTAATGCCGGATATTTTTGTAGAGATAGACGGCGCTGTGAATAAACCCGGCAGGTATGAGTTGACAGAAAATATGAAGATAAGCGATCTGGTTTTCAGGGCGGGCGGTTTTAAAAGGGAAGCGCTTATGTCAAACGGGGAGTTGTTCAGGGCATTTTCTGATTCGGGCTCTAAGGTGGTCAGGATTGATTTTGATAAGATATTATCAAAAGACGCGGGTGAAGCCGGTAATAATGATTTAGCGCTGGAGGAAGGGGATCATATTTTTGTCAGAGAGGATATCTCAAAAGAGGAAAAACTTGTGGTCACCATTTCCGGAGAGTTTAAGTATCCCGGCAAATATGCGGTTGAGAAAGGGACGCGCTTAAGCGAGGTTATCAAAAGGGCCGGCGGCTTTACCAACGCGGCTTATTCGGACGGCTGTGTTTACGCGAGGGAGAGCGTGAAAAGGGCGCAGGAAAAGATGCTTAAGGACTACTTAGAGATGGAGCAAAAGGCCCTTCTCCAGGAAGAGTCTTCTATGGCGGTGGGTATGACCCAGGTGCAGGCGGAGTCCAGGAACAAATTGATCGAATATAGGAAGAATTTAATGAGTAAGCTTGAGACGTTAGAAATGCCGGGCAGGATATTGATCAGATTAAACGCCGCGATGCACAAATTTGAAAACAGCGAATATGATATTGTTGTTGAAGACGGCGACGTCTTGACTGTCGGGACAGCGCCGGCTGTTGCGCAGGTCATAGGGAATGTATACGGCGCCGGCGCGGTTACATTCAGCGAAGGCAAGGGGGTTGACTACTATATAAATAAGGTGGGAGGCCTTACAAAATACGCTGACGCAAACGGGATTTTTATTATCAGGGCTAATGGCGAGACGGTAAGCAGTTTCGTGAGGGCTGTAAAGGTAAAAAGAGGCGATACTATAGTTGTGCCGGAAGAGTTTAAATATAGAACCCTGCCGGGGCTGGTCATTAAAGATATTATGCAGGTCTTATATCAGGCTACGTTAGGCGCGGCCGTTACGATTACCGCGGTCAATAGCTTCTAGAAAGGAGGGGGATTTTATGAACTATGATTTTAATGTTTTTTATTACATTAAGCTCTTGAAAAAATGGTGGAAGGCCCTTGTTATTATCGTGAGCATGTCTATGTTTTTAACAATGGGTAAAGTTTTATTAAAACCTAATACTTATGTTTCAACAATTACACTGCTTATGATGGGGGAAACCACCACAACTACTTATGTGGGGCACTTATTAGGGGTCGGGACCCTTTCGCTCCCGAATTTTTCAAGAGATCTTATTGTAGGCATTCTTACGAGCGGCCGCATGGATAAGGACGTGAGGGAACAGTTCAAATCTTATAATAAGAATTTTTGGTGGAAGGTTGAAACATATCCGGTGTCAGCGGGCCTTAACATATATATAAGCGGTCCCGATCCCGCATTGACAGAAAAAATCGCGAATTTCTGCATACAGGACCTCGATAAGATAAACGTAGCATTAGACCTTACGCCTACCAAGCCAATGGTTAAGGTATTGGACGCCCCGGGTTATGGGGCCCCTGTGAACAAGCAGGTCTTGAGGAAAATGCTTATCGCCGGGATATTCCCCTTTTTAGTGTCTTGTTTTTGTATATTTTTTATGGATTATTTCAAGAAGTTAAAACGACACGGGCCTTAAGGAGCTTACACAATGAAAATATTAATTACAGGAGCCGCGGGTTACATAGGCTCAACGCTGGCTCCTGAGTTATTAAAACGAGGGCATCAACTCGTTGTCATCGACAACTTTATGTATAACCAGAATTCTTTGTTAGATTGCTGCTATGATACCAAATTAGATATTATTCGCGGCGATGCGCGTAATAAAGAATTGATTTCAAAAAGCCTTAAAGGTGTGGATGCGATTTTTCCTTTGGCGTGCCTTACAGGGGCGCCTATTTGTTCCAAGGACCCTTTTAATGCCAGGGCGATTATCGTGGACGCTATAAAAATAATTTTAGATTTACGCGATAAAAAACAAATTATAATTTTCCCGACAACAAACAGCGGTTACGGGATTGGTCAAAAAGGGATTCATTGCACCGAAGAAACCCCGCTTAACCCGATATCGCTTTACGGGAAGCTGAAGGTGGAGGCGGAAAAGATGCTTTTGGACGCGGGTAACTGCGTTACCTTAAGGCTTGCCACCGCGTTTGGGATAAGCCCGCGTATGCGATTAGACCTTTTAGTCAATGATTTTACCTATCGCGCGGTAACGGATAAATATCTTGTTTTGTTTCAGGCGTATTTCAAAAGAAACTATATTCACGTGCGGGATGTGGCAAAGGCCTTTATCCATTGCTTAGATAAATTTGATAAAATGAAAAATGAGCCGTATAACGTTGGTTTAAGCGACGCCAATCTAAACAAGCGGGAGCTGTGTGAAGAGATTAAAAAACAGGTCCCCGATTTTTATTTTGCTGAGTCGCCGATCGGAGAAGACCCTGATAAGAGGGATTATATAGTTAGCAATGAAAAGATTGAAAGGACAGGATTTAAGCCGGATATTTCACTTCAGACGGGAATTGCCGAATTAATCAAGGGATATCAAATTATACGCAGAAACCAATTTTCTAACATATGAGGTGTTAAATGGTTATAAGCAGGACACCATTTCGTATTTCATTTTTCGGAGGCGGCACGGATTATCCCGTCTGGTATAAGAAAAACGGCGGCGCCGTATTAGCTACGACCATAAATAAATATTGTTACATCTCATGCCGGTACCTGCCGCCGTTTTTTGAGCATAAGTCGCGGATCATCTATTCAAAAATGGAATTTATCAAAACCATATCCGAGATCCAGCATCCCTCTGTGCGCGAGTGCCTGCGTTTTATGAAAATCAGCGCAGGCATAGAAGTTCATCATGACGGTGACCTGCCCGCCAGGACAGGGATGGGCTCAAGTTCCGCTTTTACGGTCGGGCTGCTGCACGCGCTTTATGCCTTAAGAGGGAGTATGCCCACAAAGAGGCAGTTGACGCTTGACGCAATACATCTTGAACAGGAGATTATAAAAGAGAATGTCGGTTCTCAGGACCAGGCGCTGGCCGCTTTCGGGGGGTTTAATCTGGTAGAATTTGGCGGCGATAGCAAACTCCGGGTTCAGCCTATCACCATAAGCCAGGAAAGGCTGGGCTACCTCCAGTCCCACCTGATGCTGTTTTTTACCGGATTTTCCAGAATAGCTTCGGAGATTGCCGCAGAGCAGATCAGAAAAACGCCGTATAAGAAAAAAGAATTAAGGTATATGCGCGAAATGGTTGATAAGGCAGTCGAAGTGCTTAACAGCAGAAATAATTTATTGGAATTTGGCAGGCTTTTACACGAAAACTGGCGGATTAAACGAAGCCTGTCGCATAAGATATCTACTCCCGCAATTGATGAGATCTATTCCGCCGCGATGTCAGCCGGCGCGCTCGGCGGGAAGTTATTAGGGGCCGGAGGCGGAGGGTTCATCCTGATTTTTGCCAAGCCGGAAGTTCAACCGAAGGTAAGGAAGCGTTTGAAAAATCTTTTATATGTACCGTTTAGTTTTGAAAATTTAGGCAGCCAGATTATATTTTATAGCCCGGGCGATTCTTTAACAAATAAATAGAGAAGGACAGTATGAAACGATTATCAAAGATTACCGACGGACTCATCGGCCAGCCCATGTTTAAGCTGCTCGCTAAGGCGAACGACATGGAGAAGGCGGGCAAAAAGATTTACCATTTTGAAATCGGGGATTCGGATTTCAGGGCGCATCAGCATATAATAGATGCCACCAAAGAGGCGCTTGACAAGGACCATACCCATTATGTAAATTCGATGGGTATAACTGAATTAAGAGAGGCGGTATGCGATTACACAAAAGGGACCCTGGGGTTTGAGCCGGCCCTGGAGCAGGTCCTTATTATGCCCGCAAACGGTATTATTGATTTCGCAATGCGATGTATAGCTGATCCCGGGGATGAGGTAATCTATCCGGACCCGGGTTTCTCCACTTATATCGCGGTAACTAATTATACAGGGATAAAAAAGGTCGGGGTTCCCTTAAGAGAGAAAGAAGCATTCCGCATGAACCCGGAAGAGATCAGAAAACGCATAACAGACAAGACGCGCCTCATAATTATAAATTCCCCGCAAAATCCAACCGGCGCTGTCCTGACTCGGGAAGAGATAGAAGAGATCGCCTCCATAGCGGAAGAGAATGACGTATACCTTTTGAGCGACGAGATCTATTCCAGGGTTATATATGATAAAGGGCATTATTCTCCGGGCGTGTTTGATAAATGCCTGAAGAGGACCATTATCTTAAACGGGTTTGCCAAAAATTACGCCATGCCCGGCTGGAGGCTGGGGTTCGCGATAGGGCCCAAAGAGGTTATCAAAAAGATGGGACTTCTTTTTCAGACAGTCTATTCCTGTACCCCGCCTTTTATCCAGCATGGAGGTATAGCCGCCCTAAAAAGCAATCAAGAGATGATTGAAAAAAGGATAAGACAATACAGGGAGCTGAGGGATCTCATTGTGAAAAAATTGAACGAAATTCTCGGCGTGTCATGTTTGACCCCCGACGGCGCCTGTTATGTTTTTCCGAATATAACGGGTACCGGTATGACCAGCGCCCAATTCGCGGGATTCGCGTTGGAAAACGCGGGCGTTATGCTGCTGCCGGGCACATGTTTCGGCGAATATGGCGAGGGCTACGCAAGGCTGTGCTATACAAGAAGGCCTGAGGTTATAGAAGAGGCCTGCGAAAAAATAAAAAAGGCGTTATTAAAGAGGACAACATTAGATGAAATCGCTGTTAATTAATGACATCACATTAAGAGACGGTGAACAGGCCGCCGGGGTTAATTTTTTCCCGGCCGAAAAATTAAGGATTGCCGAACAATTGGTGAAACTGGGCCTGCGCGTTATAGAAGCGGGCTTTCCTATCGCCTCCGAATCGGATGCGGAAGGCGTCAGGCTGGTCGCTAATAAATTCGGAAATGATATCACTATAAGCGCGATGTGCAGGGCGCATAAAAAAGATATAGAGATAGCCGCGAGATCGCTCGGGAAGGCAAAGAAAGGCCGCATTCAGGTTGTTATGGGGACCTCCGACATCCATTTAAAACATAAGTTTAATATGCCGCGTCGGCAGGCCCGGGACCTTTCAGCGGAGATGGTCAAATACGCCAAGACGTTTGTGAATGATGTGGAATTCGCCGCTGAGGACGCCACGAGGAGCGACTGGGATTATCTTGTTGAGGTTTGTAAGGCCTGCGCCGAGGCGGGCGCGATGACGGTAGAGTTGCCGGATACGGTGGGGTATTCGGCCCCGGAGGAATACGGGCTTTTAATCAGCACTGTTGTAAAGGCCCTGCCCAAGAATGTGGTTGTGTCCACCCATTGCCATAATGATTTGGGCCTGGCTGTCGCCAACACGCTGGCCGGCATAAAGGCCGGCGCAAGACAGGCGGAGGTGACGGTAAACGGCATAGGGGAGCGCGTCGGAAACGCGGCATCCGAAGAGGTGATAATGGCGCTTAAGACAAGGCAGGATTATTATAAAGAGGACATAAGTTATATAAACACAAAAGAGATTATCAGGACCAGCAGGCTGGTGGAGGAATTGTCCAAGGTGAAGATCGCGTATAATAAGGCGATAGTGGGCAGAAACGCCTTTCTGCACGAATCAGGTATACATCAGGACGGCCTTCTAAAATCGCCGCAGACCTATCAGCTCCTGGACCCGCAGGATATCGGTTTAACCGGGTATCAGCTTGTGCTCGGCAAGCTCTCCGGGAAGCACGCCCTGGAAACCAAATTGGCAGATCTGGGGTTTAAATTTGGCAAAAAAGAAATGGAGGAATTTTCCAGGTTTTTCAAGGATAATTCCGCTAAGAAGAAATTTATAACTGACGATGACGTCGTGACGCTTGTGAAAAAATTTATGGAACCAACAGTATGAGAAGATCCGCTGACCTTGGGCAACTGCCTGGTTTAAGCAGTAAATTTAGCCCTGATATATCGCTTGAGGTGTTTCGCCGCATATGCCTTGTCCGGAATTTTGAGCTTGAAGTTGCCAATGCGTATAAGGCGGGGCTTATCATCAGCCCTATATATCTTTCCGTGGGCCAGGAATCGATAGCAGCAGCTCTCTCAACGGTTATTTCCGGATACCATATATTCGCCCAGCACAGGGCCCACGCTACTTATCTTGCCTTTGGCGGAGACCCTGTGGCGTTAATAGATGAATTATTAGGCCGGCCGACAGGGTGCACAAAGGGCATTGGCGGGTCTCCGATGATACGGGAGCCGAATATTAATATGGTCGGGCATCACGGCCTGATCGGCGAGAACGTGCCATTGGCCGTCGGGTTTGCGTTGGGCAGTGGGCAAAATACCGTGTCATTTTTTGGCGATGCCGCAGGGGAAGAAGATTACGTTTTAGGCTCTATGGGGTTCGCGTCAAGGTATAAACTGCCGATTCTTTTTGTATGCGAGGATAACAACCTCTCAATACTTACCCCGACAGAGGTTCGCAGAAATTGGGAAGTCGCGGATGTGGCTGAGGCATTGAAGATCCCGGCCATCGACATAACGGATGACCCGTGGTTAATTGCCCACCATACGCGGGAATTGGTCAAGAAACTACCTGCGTTTATAAATTGCCGCGCCTGCAGGCATTTTTGGCACGCGGGCGTAGGGCGAGACGGGCCGCCTGAGTGGGACAGGTTTGAAATGGTTAAACAGGAGCTGAATGAGCTTGGCATAGATTATAAAAATACGGAAGAAGAAACAGCGCGGTATGTAAAAGGGTTATGGGAAAAACAGTTGCAGAAACGATAAAAGAGATCAGCAGGGAGCACCTGGAAAAAAATAATGGTTTAGTGCTTGGCCAGGCGCTTGCCGCTGTGGGTTGGGTAAATAACACGGTTCCCGACACCAGGGGGATTATTGAACTTTCCATGGCGGATGTCGCGGGTTCGGGGATAGCGGTTGGCGCCGCCGTGGCAGGAAGACGCCCGATTTTTATACTTCGGTTTCAGGATTTTATTTTTCTGAACGGAAGTATAATTATAAATTACGCCGCCAAGACAAAAGAATTTTTTGGGAAGGGAACGCCTATATTTGTACGGCTTATAGCGGCCGAGGGCAAAGGGGCGGGCCCCGTGCATTCAGGGAAGCTGCATAGTATATGCATGCATTTTCCGGGCCTTCGCGTTTGCTCACCAATGACGCCTAAGGAATATCTAGAGGCCTGGAAGGTATTTATGGAAAACGACGACCCCATGATTGTAAGCGAACACAGGCACAGTTTTGATAACAGGGATGAGATGCCGGATATCGCCGCTGCCGATGCTGATATAACGATATACGCCATATCTATAGCCAGGTTTAACGCCATAAAGGCAAGAGAGATATTAGCAGAGGATGGGATCAGATGCAACCTGGTCCATATTATGTGGCTTAAACCTTTTACGCTGAATGAGCGGTTGTTGCGGCCTTTAAGAAATACCAAAAAGGGTATTGTTGTGGACTCCGGTTACGAGACCGCGGGCGCCTCCCAGTCAATAGCTTATTCATTGATGCTTGAAACAGGTTCTCCGGTTAAGGCATTGGGTTTGTATGACAAATCCGTAGGCGTTACCACGGAAACAGAAAATACCACTCCGGACGCGAACAGGATAGCGGCGGTTATTAGGGAGATGTGCAAAGATAAGACGAGGGTTAAGGCAAAAAGATGACAGCGCAGATCAGGAATATAAAAAAGGTTATTATAACAGGCATAGGGGGTTCTGGCGGAAGTTATCTTGCGGAATATATTGTCAATAATCATACGGAAACGGAAGTTCACGGCATAGCCAGATGGCACAGCACTTCTACCCCGGAGAACCTTAAGGCAATAGCAGGCAAAATAAAGGTGCATGAATGCGATTTAAACGACCTGAGTTCTGTGATAGCGGCAATAAAAGAGGCAAGGCCTGACGGCATATTTCACCTGGCCTCGCACGCGAATGTCAGGGCGTCGTTTATCACGCCTTTGGCGGTTTTAAATAACAATATTATGGGGACGGCCAATCTGTTTGAGGCCGTAAGGATAGCCCAACTTGACCCTGTTATCCAGCTTTGCAGCACATCCGAGGTATACGGCCAGGTGGACCCCAAAAACGTGCCGATAAAAGAGACGTGCCCGATTAATCCGGCAAACCCTTACGCGGTTTCAAAGGCGGCGCAGGACCTCCTGGGGTATTCGTATTATTTAAGCTATGGGATGAAGATAATAAGGACCAGGATGTTCGCTTATATAAACCCGCGCCGGCTAGACCTGTTCGCGACTTCCTTTGCGATGCAGATAGCGAGGATAGAGGCGGGCCTCGAGAAGGAACTGGTGCACGGCAACCTGGATTCGGTCAGGACGATTATAGATGTCAGGGACGCGATGGAATCCTACTGGGTAGCGCTTACCAAAGGGAAGATCGGGGAGGTTTATAATATCGGCGGGCCTACCACAATGACGGTTGGAAAATTTTTAGCCCTTTTGAAAAAGAAGGCAAAATGTAAGATTCTATCAAGAACGGACCCCCATCTTTTAAGACCCGCAGACGTAACATTACAGATACCGGATGTCAGCAAATTTCAGAAACGAACAGGGTGGAGGCCTAAATATTCTTTTGAAGAAAGCGTCCAATTCCTTTTGGACCACTGCCGCAACGTAGTGAAAAAAGAAAAGATATGAAAACCCCTAAAATAAAAATAGGGCTGGTTCAAATAAACAACAGTTTCTCCGATCAGGACTATTTGCCGTATTCAATAGGCCTGCTTCAGGCCTTTGCGCAGAAATATCTTGTGAACAAAGACGACTTTGAATTTTTATTGCCGGTATATAAGAGGATTCCTGTTAAGACCGCAGTGGAAAGTCTTCTAATCGCTGATATGGTTTTTTTCAGCGTCTATGTATGGAATTTTAGGATTTCTTGTCAGATAGCCCGGCAGATTAAGAAAGATAAACCCCAGACCGTTGTGGTTTTTGGAGGGCCGCAGGTGCCTGATAAGAATATTGAATTATTTTTACGTTTAAATCCCTTTGTAGATATAACCTGCCATGGCGAGGGCGAATTGGCTTTTAAGACTATTTTAGAGAATTATAATCAGCGAAGCTGGAAAAGCGTGCCTTCTATAGCTTATATTGAGAACGGAAAATTCATTCATACTCCCGCAGCCGAAAGGATTTCAGACCTTAATAAAATCCCCTCACCTTATCTTGAAGGGGTGTTTGAGCCTTTGATGAAGGCAAATCCCAAGACAGAATGGCTTGGGTTATGGGAGACAAATAGGGGCTGCCCCTTTCTGTGCGCATACTGTGATTGGGGCTCCACTGATAAAAATAAAGTATACGCCTTTGATATCAAGAGGCTTTTTAAGGAAATCGATTGGTTCAGCCGAAATGAGATAGAATTCATATTCTGTTGCGACGCTAATTTTGCCATTCTTGAGAGGGATATTGATATTGTAAAGCACATTGCTGAAAACAAACGTCGGCTTGGTTATCCCAAGGCCCTTTCAGTGCAGAGCACAAAGAATTTTAAGGAGTATTCGTATAAAATATACAAGACAATGTCAAATGCCGGCTTGAGCAAAGGGGTGTCTCTTTCGCTTCAGTCCTTGAATGAAGAGACCCTGAAGGCTACGAAGCGCAAAAATATAGTTATTAGTATGTTTAAGGAAACCCAGGAGAAACTCGCCTCCCTTAACATAGAGACCTTCACGGATATTATTTTAGGCCTGCCTAATGAAACATATGAGACCTTTGCCGGCGGGGTTTCTATGGTTATAGAAAACGGCCAGCATAACAGGATACAGTTTAATAATCTGTCTATTCTGCCCAATGCCGAAATGAGTGATCCTGAATATCAAAAGCGATATGGCCTTAAGACAGTCGAGACAAAACTTATAAATATACATGGAAGCCTTGCCGATACCGGGGAGGTCTACGAAACGCAGCAGCTTGTGGTAGCAACCAGCACAATGCCAAAGTCCGCCTGGGCCAAGACAAGGGTATTTGGTTGGATGACGGCGTTACTGCATTGTGACAAATTACTGCAGGTTCCTTTCATTATCCTGCATAAGCTTTATAACGTCAGTTACCGCGATTTAATTGAGCTTTTTATCAGCAGCAATCTAAAATCACCTATCCTGTCAGATATAAATTCCTTTTTTGCTAAAAAGGCAGCTGAAATTCAAAACGGCGGGCCGGAATTTTGTGAATCAAAAAAATGGTTAAATATATGGTGGCCTGCTGATGAGCTGCTATTAATAGATTTATGCGCAGAAAATAAATTGGCAGAATTTTATAAAGAGGCAGAAAAATTAATAAGTCGATATTTACAAAAAATAAAAATCACTAATTATGAAACTATAGTCCGTGAATCCATGCGGCTTAATAAAAATTTAATAAAATTGCCTTTTCAAAAAGAGGATATGGAGCTGGACTTGTCCTATAACATTTGGGATGTGTATTATGCAGCCTTAAGGGGTGTAGCAGCCCCTCTTAAAAATGGAGAATATTGCTATAGGATAGACCGCACAGGCAATAAATGGCCGTCTTGGGAAGACTGGTGCAGGGAAGTTATATGGTATGGTAATAAAAAGGGGGCGTATATTTACAATGTCTCTAGACAACAAAAATATATTTGTAGCGGGTTCAACAGGAATGACCGGCAGCGGCATCTTACGGTACATCCTTGAAAATCATCCTGCAGCAAGGATCAGGGCCGGCCGTCATATCACAGAACCTGTTGTTAGGCATGAGCGGATAGAATACGTAAAAGGCGATTTGAGGTCTATTGACGAATGCAGGGCTATGGCGAGAGGGTGCGACTGCGCAATCATGGCGGCAGCTCATGCCGGAGGCGCAGGGTTTACCAAGGCATTTCCGTGGGAGCATATGAAAGAGAACTTGCTTATGAATCTTCGGATGCTTGAGGCATTTCACCTGGAAAAGGTCAAGCGCGTTGTCTTCATAGGCTCAGCAGTGCTGTATCAGGAATTTGAAGGAAGTATTAAAGAAGAGGAGCTTGATTTCAATAGAGAGCCGCACGAGGCATATTACGGCTTTGCATGGGGGATGAGGTTTATTGAAAAACTGTGCGCCTTTTTGAATAAAAAGTATGGGATGGAAATTGTTATAACAAGGGCGGCAAATATTTTTGGGCCTTATGACAAGTTTAATCCGCAGGTTTCTAATTTTATTCCTGCGATTATACGAAAGGCCGTTGACAATATGGATCCTTTTGAGGTCTGGGGCAGTTCGGATGTGACGCGGGATGTTATTTATGTAGACGATTTTGCCAAGGCTATAGTGATGCTGCTGGACAGCGACAAAATTAAATTCGATATTTTTAATATAGGTTCCGGAGAGAAAACCAGCGTAGGCAGTATTGTGGAGTGGGCATTAAAATATACAGGGCATAAACCGTCACGGGTTAAATATACACAGGATAAGCCCACAACGATTAAGTTCAGGGCCCTGGATTGCTCCAAGATAAAGGATGCTGTGGGTTGGAGGCCGCAGTATATCGTTGAAGAAGGGGTCAAGAAAACCGCCGAATGGTGGATAAAAAATAAAGAACTATGGAAAAAATAAAGCGAAAAATTCTTATATGCGGCAGCACGGGTTTTATCGGCAGGAATATCGCCGAGCATTTTGCAGGCAGAGATGATTTCGAGGTCTACGGGGCCTATTTTAGGTCAAGGCCTTTAAATAATCAAAAAATGAAAATGATAAAGGCAGACCTTACCAATAAGGATGACGTAAACAGCCTCGTAAAGGGTATGGATATAATCATCCAGGCTGCAGCTACTACCTCCGGGGCCAAGGATATTGTTTCAAGGCCGTATCATCACGTTACAGATAATGCAGTGATGAATGCCCTTGTATTTAGGGCGGCATTTGATTACAAGGTATCTCATGTTGTATTTTTCAGCTGCACGACCATGTATCAGTCAGGCGAGAGACCCGTTAAGGAGATAGATTTTGACGCAAACAAGGATATCTACCCGGGTTATTTCGGCAGCGCATGGACAAAGGTCTACAACGAAAAGATGTGCGAATTCTATTCGCGCATAAGTAACACCAAATATACAGTGATACGGCACTCAAATATATACGGCCCTTATGATAAATACGACCTTGAAAAATCGCATGTTTTCGGCGCGACGGTTACAAAGGTTATGACAGCTAAAGAAGGGGGGAAGGTCGTAGTCTGGGGCACAGGCACCGAGGAGCGCGATTTGCTGTATATCTCGGACCTGGTGGATTTTGTTGAAATCGTCATTGATAAACAAACCGCAAAATTTGATCTATACAACGTAGGATATGGCAGTTCCATTTCAATTGCGGATTTGGTTAAAAAGATTATCCTTTATTCAAATAAAGACATAGGTATCGAGTATGATTCTTCAAAACCTAGCATAAAAACGAAACTCTGCCTTGATATAAATAAAGCAAGAAACGCGTTCGGCTGGTCCCCGAAGATTTCAATAGATGAAGGGATAGGGAGGACCATAAAGTGGTATGGAGAAAATGAATAATCAAGTTACCATTATCATACCGACATTAAATGAGATTGATGGCTTAAAGTGGTTTATGCCCAGGCTCAAAAAGGAATGGTATGATGAGCTTATAATAGTAGACGGCAATTCTACCGATGGGACTATAGAATACTGCAGGCAAAATGGTTATCCGATATTTATACAATCTCAAAAAGGCCCGCCTAATGCGTATGAGGAGGCGTTTAAACGGTCTACCAAGGATATTATTGTTACGATAACGCCAGATGGGAACAGCGTCCCTGAGCTTATCCCAGAGTTGGTAGAAAGGATACGCGAAGGATATGATATGGTAATCGCCTCTCGCTATATCGGCTCAGCAAAGAGCGATGATGATGATATGGTTACGTGGTTTGGCAACAGGATGTTTACCGCGTTGACTAATATTTTATTCGGGGCGCATTATACCGATATACTGGTTGGTTTCCGGGCCTATAGACGCGGCAGCATTGATAAGATGCGTTTATATAATCAAGATAAGACAAATTGGCTCAGAAAGCGATTCGTCCAGATGAATAGCTGGGATCCCGGCTCAAGCTTACGGGCGGCTAAATTAAAACTAAAGGTTTGCGACATCCCGGGAGATGAGCCGAAACGAATTGGCGGAGAGCGCAAATTATCCATTATTAAAGCCGGGTTTGGAGTTTTATTCCAGATTTTATATGAATTCATAACCGATTGTAATTTCGATAAACAGGTAAGCTAAACATGCTAAATATTGGTTTTATATTTCCAAGCAGTGAATATCTGTTTGATCCTTTTCGGGGCGACCCTCATACGCACTTCCAAATCCTGACTGTTTTGGAATCGCATTTCGGAAATAAGATTAACCCTTTATTGGTGGACCTGAGAGGCATAAAAAGAGAATTCGCGACTTATCATATACCTGAGTGCGATGCGTACCTTTATTCCGTATATACGCTGGATTATAATGAGTTGGTGTGTATAGTCAGGTCTCTGCGCGAACGCTACCCCAAGGCAAAACATATAGCCGGAGGCCCGCACGCAGCTGTATTCAAAGAAGATACCTCAAAGATATTTGACGCGCTCGTAATAGGTGACGGCGAAAGATCCATCATCAAGGCGATAGATGACATGCTGGATCTAAAATTAAAAAAAGTCTATATACAGGAAAAACCGGTGGATATTAACCTGTATCCATATCCAAGCAGAAGATATTTACCCTCCTCCACAGTAGCGAGAAAAGGATTAGTTGCGGTCAAGAACAAAAGCGAAATAGAAGAACTTTTTAGCGCAACTGTTATATTCAGCCGCGGCTGCCCATACGGATGTTATTTCTGCGCAATGCCTGCGATAAGGCAATATAGCCCCGGGGTAAGGTACCGGCTGCCGGAATTTATAGAGGCTGAGATCGAATACCTGAAACGGGATTACGGCATAAGGGCCATCAGCCTTCTTGACGAAATCGGGATACCGCCGAATTTAAAACAGGCCATCCCGCACCTTGACGCGATCGGCAGGACAGGGGTTAAATGGAAGGCCCAGTGCAGGGTGGATGGCATTACCCCCCAGATAGCCAAACCCGCCAAGGAAGCCGGCTGCGTGACAATGTGTTTTGGCGTTGAGAGCGTTTCTCAGCGGTCTCTTGACATTATAAATAAAAAGATAGATCTCAGGCAGACCAGAGAGGCCATCGCCGCTTTTAAACAAAATGGTGTTGAGGTAAGGCTCTATATGATTATAGGCCTGCCGGGCGAACCCGAGGATATAGTAGAACAAACGTGGCGTTTTATTCAGGAAACTTCCCCGGATTTAGTTTATTTGTGCCTCTTCACCGCCAGGCCCGGCACAGAGGTTTTTAATAATCCAAAGAAATTCGGGATTAAGCGCATAGATACGGACTGGGCAAAGACCATGCATATGTTCGGCAGGTATGAACATGAAACCCCTACGCTTACCTTTGAATATGAGGAACGCACGCCGTGGGGAAAAGGCTTCAGCAGCGAGAGGATAATTAATAACTACACAGAATTGCAGACGAAACTCCGGGAATCCGGCTTGAGTATTGTAAAATGAACAAGGTTAACGCTATCGGCATAAAAGAAGAAATTTTAAAAAGCTTTAATTCGCGAAATGCCCTCGTTACCGGTGGTACGGGCATGATAGGGAGAGAGGTCGTTGGTATATTATCTTACGCGGGCGCGAATGTTAAAATAGTTTCTCTGGATAAGATAAGGCTTAATGATAAGGCAGAGCATATTTTTGGAGACCTGACAGATTTTAACTTTTGCAAAGAGATTTGCAAAGACATGGATTTTGTTTTTCATCTGGCCGGGATACAGGGGACCGCGCAGACATCAAAGACAAAGCCCGCCAGTCATTTTGTCCCTAACCTTATGATGAATACGAATATCTTAGAGGCAGCCAGGAGAAATAAGGTTAAAAAGGTTGTTTTTACGGGGTCTATAGGCGCTTATGCCGAAGGAGAGATTTTCAGAGAGTCGGATTACCGTTATGACACCCAGCCTATGGATTTCGCTGCGTGGGGCAAAAGGATGGCGGAACTACAGATTCACGCCTATAAGGTCCAGTATAATCTGGATAATTTTTCTATCGTCATTCCTTCTCATGTTTATGGGCCAGGTGATAATTTTGATCCTGAAACTGCGCTGGTAATACCTTCTTTAATGCGCAAAATATATAAAAAAGACAATCCTGTTGTTGTCTGGGGAGACGGGAATGCCGTAAGAGATTTTGTTTTTAGCAGGGATGTAGCGCAAGGCGCAGCCCAGGCCATTTATTACGGGACCAAGTCGCGTATAGTGAATCTTGGCAGCGGTAATGGCACCTCAATCAGGGAATTGGTAAAAACGCTTAATAGTTTTCTGGATTTTAATTATAAATTTGATTTAACGAAACCATCGGGTTTTCCAAAAAGGGTCATGGATATCTCTCTTGCCAGGAAATTAATCGGATATAATCCCGAAACCTCTTTACCGGAAGGCTTGAAACAGACATGGGATTGGTTCGTAAAAAACCCCGATGAGCATTTAAAGAAGAAAAACTATTTTAAGGAAGATAATGGATAAAATGAAAATACTCTTAATCAATCCGCCTATACCGCGCTCGTATTATAATAATGAATTCTATATCCCTTCAAGTTTGGTATATCTTGCGGCAGTGTTGCAAAGGAACGGAGACGAGGTAAAGATACTGGATTTGAGGACATTTAAGCTTAGCAATCCCGATGGCTATTACGATTTTTATGAAAGGATATTAATTGATGCGGTTTCAAATTTTATGCCGGAGCTAATCGGGTTCGGATGCCTATATGCCGGGCATTTTCCGGATATATTAAGATTTTCAATATTGCTAAAGAAGAATTTTAAAGAAATCCCCATAGCAACCGGTGGGATTCACCCTACTATTTGTGCCTTTGATATACTGTCCAACTGTCCTTCTATTGACTGGGTTGTTCTCGGGGAGGGGGAAAAATCAATAGTGCAACTCGTGAATACTATCAAAGATAAACATTACGAGTTTGATAAGATAGACGGACTCGCCTTTAGAAAGGATGGGAAGGCCATAGTAAATCCCAAGGCCAATTACATTGAAGATATTGACAGCATCCCATTTCCGGCATATGACCTTATAAATCCGAAGGATTATTATGTGGATACTTCAAACTGGCATAATCCTAAAAATTTACCCATTAATACATCAATCCCGATTATAACAAGCAGGAGCTGCCCAAACCGTTGCACTTTTTGTTCTATGTATATGGTTATGGGATCAAGATGGAGGTCAAGGTCGCCGCAAAGCGTAGTAGATGAAATAGAATATCTATATAATAAGTATGGCCATAGACATTTTTCGTTCATGGATGATAACCTTACTTTTAAGAAGGCGCATATACTTGGAATATGCAGCCAGATTATTAAACGAAGATTGGATATTCAATTTGAAACGCCCAACGGAATTGCGCTTGGGACGGTAGATGAAGAGGTGATGGCTGCCATGGTTTGCGCAGGCATGGTAAGAGTTGCCTTAGCCGTAGAAAGCGGTTCAGATTTTATTCGAAATAAAATAATGAGAAAGAACCTGGCTAGGGATAAGATACTCGAAGTCGTGAAGCTTACGAAAAAATATAAACAGTTAAATGTCGCCGCATTTTTCATAGTCGGCATGCCCGAAGAAACAAGCGAAACCCTCGCTGAAACATATAATATGATTAAGGAAATAGATGTTGATAGGGTTTTTCTTCAGAATGTCGTCCCGTATCCGGGGACGAAGGTATTTGATCAGGCCCTGAGAGATAACCTGCTGGTAGATACCAATGTAGATAAATGGTACCTTACCTCAGACCGCTATTTAACGAATTATGACGCCTTTTTTATCAAACCCTATAAACTGGAATTGAAGGATTTGCGTGAGTTCAGGGAGAAATGCAAAAAACTGACAGCGGTAAAAAAACCGCCGGAAAGACAAAGTACCCACGCGTATAAACAAACGGAATAAACTATGAAAACCATTACAGAGGGTATGGATTTAAATCTACTGAGGGGCCTCTTAAGGAAATATGGCGATGATAAGCTTGGGATGTATATAGAATATCCTCATAAGAGCCGCTGGTCCTCAGGTTTTAGCGGAAGAGATTATCGGACGGCGTTAAAAAACCTTTTTTCTTCCAATAAGGATGCCCCCCTATTGCTATATGTTCATATACCTTTTTGCCCGCGGCAGTGTTATTTTTGTTCTTGTTCCAGCGTCGTTACGCGGGATTACGAGAGGATCAAAAGATATCTTCAATGCCTATATCGCGAGATAGATATGTTTCGTGAATTTTTTGAAAGTAATTCAATCACGCCTAATTTCAAAGAAATTCATATAGGAGGGGGGTCCCCGACCTGCCTGAAAGAAAAGGAATTCGACGAACTGGTAGCGAAGTTAAACTCTTTGGGGGCCATAAAAAAAGCGAAAGAATTCGCCACGGAGGTAGACCCGCGGTTTACAAAAAAAGAAAACCTGGAATATTATTATTCCAAAGGGATTAACAGGATATCTATCGGCGTTCAGGATTTTAATACGGATGTTCAAAAGGCTGTCAATCGAGTTCAGCCCTTAGAACTCATAGAGGCGCTCCTTGAGCCTGACGTTAGAAAAAAATTTACCAGCATCAATTTTGATATCCTTTGCGGGCTTCCGCGCCAGACCAGAGAATCTTTCAATGATACAATTGAAACGGTGATAAAATTATCTCCTGACCGCACCTGCCTTCTTTACCTTGATTATGCGCCTGAAGTTAAAAAACATCAGAGATTCATGAAAGAGTCCGAGATCCCTGATTTTTACGCAAAATCAGTATTTTTTCATGATGCCCTGCGAAGGCTTACAGAAAGCGGCTACGTTCGCGTAGGTTTTGAGCATTTTGCGAAATCTACCGATGAATTAGCAAAGGCGGCTGAAATGAAGACATTGCATTGGAATGCCTTAGGTTACAGGGCAGGTAAATTTTTAGATATTATCGGCCTTGGTTCAAGCAGCGCGAGCAGAATTACGGAGCGTTATTATTCCCAGAATTTTTATGCGCCGGACGAATATGAAGCCGCCATTATGAAAGGCGATCTGGCGATATACCGAAGCCATAAGTTAAATAACGATGAAATTATAAGGCGTGATATTATATATCGTTTACGTACTTACTTTTCGCTTGATTTCACAGATATAGAAAAAGAATATAGTATAAATTTTAAAACATATTTTAGCAATGAAGAAGCTATGCTTAAGGCGCTTGCCAAAGACGGCCTTTTAGAGCTTTCAGAGAATAAGATGGGCATTACAGAAGTCGGTAGGTATCTTACCCATGTTGTGTGCAGGGTTTTTGACAGGTTTGCTACTATAAAGAAGGGGTAAATGTTTTATATATCATCTTCCGCTTCGCCTAAAGATAATATTAAGGATGCCGTAACGGAATTAGCGCAGTTGGGTTTTTTGAATATTGAGTTAAGCGGCGGCACCAAATATTATGATGGGATCAAGAATGATCTACTCAACCTTAAAAGAAAATATAAAATTAATTTTCTTGTGCATAATTATTTCCCCCCTCCGCCTGATAAATTTGTATTGAATATAGCGTCAAATGAGCCGCAGATAAGGGATAGGACATTTAAATTTATCGCTAACGTTGTCAATTTAGCAAAGGCATTGGGAAGCGGCCTATATACGGTCCACCCGGGGTTTAATAAATCCTCTGTTATTGATAAAGATGGAAAATTGTTTTATGAAAAGTCGGAAAAAGGCGCCCGAAACGACAATACAAGGGAGGATTTCTATAAAGGGATCGATCTTTTGTTAAACAATATAGCTAAAAGGCAAAACTTCAGGATAGGTATCGAAAATTTTTTCCCGTTTAAAGATCTGCGTTCTTTCATGGATAGCCAGGCGGATATTCTTGAATTTTTAGATTACTATAAAGATGAGCCGAATATAGGGATCCTGCTGGATTTAGGGCACTTGAATGTCGCCGCGGATTGTTTAGGCTTTAATAAGTTTGATGCGACTGAAAAAATATTCACTGATTACGCAGACAAGATCTTTGAAATTCACATGTCAGAAAATAACGGGAATGGCGATTTCCATCAGGTTTCGGATCTTGGTTCCTGGCAGGTTGAGTTAATCCGCAGGAATAAAAGGTTTTTAAATGGCGCGCCCATTGTTTTTGAATGGCGCAGCGTACTAGATAGGCAGACTTATCAAAGTTTCGAGGCCCTTAAACAATTATTGAACGGATCCTAAAAGATGAGAATTCCTTTTGGAACATTATCGATTACGAAGAGATCAAAAGATTTAATAAAAAAGGTCCTTGCGTCGGGCAGGATCTCTAGTGGCAGGTATGTGATGCTGCTGGAGAAGGAGTTTGCCAAGATCATAGGGACCCGGGAAGCCGTGGCGGTTAGTTCCGGGACAGATGCTGATGCCTTGGCATTAGCGGTGCTCTATGATTTCGGCGCGAAACGCGGGGACGATGTTATAGTCCCCGCCCTATCTTTTGCGGCTACCGGGAACTCAGTTCTTCAGGCGGGCCTTAGGCCTGTTTTTGTTGATGTTGATAGGCATACTTTAAATATTGACCCATCCAAGATTGAGCGCGCTATAACAAAAAAGACAAAGGCAATAATGCCGGTTCACCTGATGGGTAAGCCGGCCGATATGGACGCGATTAATAAAATAGCGAAGCGGCATAGGCTATTTGTCGTTGAAGATGCCGCGGAGGCCTACGGGGCCGTATACAAAGGAAAAAGAGTCGGCAGATTGGGAGACATGGCTGCCTTTAGTCTATATGTCGCCCATATTATAACTACGGGCGAAGGAGGCATGGTTGTTACGGACAGGCCTGACTTTGCCGAAATCCTGCGCTCTTTAAGATCGCACGGAAGGGCCTGTAAGTGCGCAAGCTGTGTGCTGAATGTTACTTCGGGCTATTGCGGCAAAAGATTTAAATATGGGAAGAATCAGGATATAAGATTTATTTTTGAACGCATAGGGTTTTCCAGCAAGATGAACGAATTGGAGGCAGCTATAGGCCTTGGTAATATCGATATGTACGACGAGATTTTAAAAAAGCGGCGAGAGAATCTTTTATACATGTTGGATAAATTTAGAGAATTCGAGCCCTATCTTTATACCATAAAAGAAGGCCCCTCAGAAGAGATTGGGCCGCATGCCTTCCCTATGATAGTTGGTAAAGGCGCTAAATTTACACGGGATAAATTTGTTTTCTTCTTAGAGAAACATGGCATTGATACACGTAGCCTATTCTTATCAATGCCGACCCAGTGCCCCGGGTTTAAGTTTCTCGGATATAGATTAGGCGAATTTCCTAATGCCGAGTATATAGGAGATAAAGGATTACACATCGGTATTCATCAGGGTATAGGGAAGAAGGAGATGGATTATGTCCTTGGCGTTATAAGGAGTTTTATCTATGCTTAACCCCGAGAGGCGAACAATAAATTTCGTATATGCGTCGTTTTATTTGATTATGGCTGTTTTATTTTTAAAACTCCTCTATTCTCAGATAGCAAGAAGCTTTTTTGAGCAAGACCTGCTTTGGTTTGTTCCCGCGATATTGCGCCAGACACAAGGATTGTCATTCGGAAAGCTGATAATGTATTTCTTGACTCGGTCAGACATGTGGTACGCGGTCCCGTCATTAAAGGTTTATACCTTTTTTGTGCTTTCGTCTTTTGGGCCATTGGTCAAGTATTTTATTTTCGTTTCGATATTTTTCCATTTTGGATCTTCGATCCTAATATATTTTTTAAGCAGGAAATTGGGGTTTGGCCGGCGCGCGGGCCTCTTATCCGCCGTTATGTATCTTTCGATTTTTGCGCATTTTCACGCATATATGTGGCCCATGGCATTCCAGCACTTAATAGCTGTCTTCTTTGTTTTGCTCGGGCTGGCCCTTTATCTGAAAACCGATCAGCTTATTGCTAGCGGCGAATATTATAAGCCATTTTTGATAACTTCTCTACTGATAAATACCATAGCCTCATTTTGCTGCCCCAGCGTGCTTATACTGCCATCCCTCATGATGCTGCATATATTCTTATGCTCAAAGAATGAAACTGACCGCGCAAGGAAATATGATATATGGCTGCCCGCATTCGTTCCGTATCTGTTTTATCCTTTGCTTACCTTTTCTTCGGGGAATGGGAGGCTCCTTAAGACATTCGGGGCTGTGGGGTTGCCGGTTTTTGTAAAGTTTTTAATTATATTTTTGTCATGTTTATCATTTTTGATCGCTTTAAGGTTTATATACTCAACATATAAAAAGCGCTACGACGCAAAAAAAATAACTATATGGCTTATTGTCGTATTTGTTATCATGGCTGCGATATTAATAAAGCTGGGCGGATTAAAAAGACTTCTAATCCCTTACAACCTGCTTGTGCCCTTTGCGGGAATGCTTGCGTCTTTCTTGGAACCTGTTCAAAACGCGCTCCTTATTGATTCATCAAGGCCGTATCATTTTATTCCGTTCCAACTGAACGCATTTTATTTTCTGCTAAGTTTTGTCATAATAGGGGTTTTTATAAAAAATTTTGTTTTAAAAAATAAGGCCGTTTTATTACTAGGCGGTTTTTATCTGATTGATATGTTATACCTATATTTATGGAATCCGGTTACCTCTCGGTATTTAATATATCTTTCTCCTGTTTTCTGCATTATATTTTGCGCTGTGCTTGATTACTTCGCTGCCTATCTTACGAAAGCGCTGACTTTAAAGAAGCCGATAAGGGAGCTTATGGTCGTGCTGATATTTATTTCGGTCTGCGTGCCGAATTTATTAGCTATAAAAGTTTCCTTAGTAAAAGGCGTGTTGTCTAATACGTTTCCTACCTATGATTACATAAGGGCTGCGCATGTAATCAAAAGAGACTTCTATTCACGAGGGGAAGCAAAAGGCGCGGGAGGCGGGCTTTCTGTGCACAATATCCCTCCGATCGCCTTTACGGAGGCAAGGGGGTTTTTTGCATCGGATCCGAGAGATGATAATGCCAGGTTTGTTTTTAAACAGGTATTTAACGACTCCGCAATTGATATTAGAATAAACCAGGCTTCGGCGCTGGATAACGGCTACCGCGTATATTATTCGGATGCCTACAATATTAATGACAAGGATGGGATTAATGTAAACCGGTTTAATGAATTTTTTGAGAAAGGGCTTAAAGAATTAAGGAATAATCAGTATGGCGCGTCGGCAGATTTTTTTAGAAAGGCTGCGTCAGAAAGGCCGTTTTTACTCAGCTATACCCTGGGGGACTTAAGGCTTGAGGATCTGCCCTGGCTCACAAACGGCCTTGATATGCGCGTGTGGGTTAATAAGATAGGGTCTTTTTACATACTTGGCTCTGAGGGCCGCGAACGCGAACGAAGTAAATATATTTTAGAGCTCATGAACAGAGAACTTGAAGAATATATTGAATGCCTTTTTTACGCGGCATTCCTAAAAAACATATCGGGCGATGCCGCCGGCAGCAAATATTGGTTTTCCCAAATTAGGTTTTTGGATAATAATTATAAATCTTTGCATTCCATGCTGAGCCAGGCCCCTTTAATAAGGTCTAATAATGACATGTTGTCATTTTTGGAGGCATTGAGCGACGCTTCATTATATGTACCACCGGAGAATTATATAGACAGGTTTAAGTTTGAAAAATTTATTTTCAGGCTGACATTCAGCCATTTTTGAATATAACTATTTTAAGGAGGCGGCAATGAGTTTAGATGGAAAGGCAATTTTAATAACAGGCGGAACGGGATCATTCGGTAAAAAATTTGTTGAGATAGCTTTAAAAAAATATAAACCGGAGGTCATCAGGATATATAGCCGTGATGAGCTTAAGCAATCCGAAATGCGTCATCAATACGGGGATATACCTAAGTTGAGATTTTTCATAGGAGATGTTCGCGACAGAGAAAGGCTGCAAAGGGCGATGCGCGGTATAGATATAGTCGTGCATGCGGCGGCGCTAAAACAGGTCCCTGCCTGCGAGTATAACCCATTCGAGGCGGTAAAGACGAATATTTTAGGCGCGCAAAATATAATAGATACCGCCATAGACGCTAAAGTAAAAAAGGTAATAGCGATAAGCACTGACAAAGCGGTTAACCCTATTAATTTGTATGGCGCGACTAAACTTTGCGCGGAAAAGATTTTTGTTCAGGGGAACTCTTATTCGGGAGAAGGCGGGACCAGATTCAGCTGCGCTAGATACGGCAATGTAATAGGCAGCCGCGGCAGCGTCATACCGGTATTCAAGAGCCAGAAAAAATCAGGCGTGGTCACGATAACCGATAAGCGTATGACAAGATTCTGGATCACGCTCGAACAGGGCGTGAATTTTGTGATAAGGTACATAGACCTGATGAAAGGCGGCGAGGTGTTCGTGCCTAAGATACCAAGCATGCGTATCGTTGATCTTGCCGATACTGCGGCTCCGGGGTGCAGGATAAAAGAAATAGGGATAAGGCCCGGAGAAAAGATAGACGAGGTTCTTGTCACGGAAGATGAAGCCCGGCACACAAAAGAATTTAAGGATTTTTTTATAATAGAACCTGAATTTCATTGGTGGAGAAAAGACAACCATGAAGGAGGGAGGAAGTTAAGAGATGGAGTCCGGTATGACAGCAGCAGTAATCCACACTGGCTTACAAACGCTGAAATGAAAAGGTTAATGGAATAAACACCAATGCCGCAGAAAAGATTTATACCATATTCAACAGTGAACAGAATTGTATTAGGGACGGCGCAATTTGGCATGAATTATGGCATAAGCAATAAAAGAGGCAAAATACCTCAGCCTGAGGCCTTTGAAATATTAAATAGAGCTATTGAGTCAGGGATAGATGCTGTTGATACAGCATATGACTATAAAGAAAGCGAGAAGACTCTGGGCAATTTTATGGAATCTTATCCAACCGCGCTGAAAATAATCTCCAAGCTGCCCAAATGCGGACATGATGAAGTAAAAGCGGCATTAAATTCTTCCTTAAGCAAGCTTAATGTCTCCTCGCTCTATGGATATCTAATTCATAGTTTTGAAAACTACAAAAAAGACCCAAAGATCTGGGATGAGATGGAGAAATTAAAAAAGGAAGGCAGGATAAAAAAGATTGGTTTTTCGCTTTATTTTCCATCCGAATTAGATTCGCTCCTCAAAAATAAAAATATGCAAATAGATATAATCCAATTACCTTATAATATTTTTGACCAAAGGTTTACGGAATATTTTCCCAAACTAAAAGATAATACCATAGAGATCTATGCGAGATCCATTTTTCTTCAAGGGTTACTTTTCAAAAAGGCAGACGAGCTAGATGACTATTTCGCAAAAATAAATGAAAAAATAAAAAATCTTAATTTACTTTCGGCTAGGTCTCGCATTCCGGTCGTAGCGTTATGTCTAAACTTTGCGGTTCTTAATAGGTTTATAGACAGGGTTGTTGTAGGCGTTGATAATATAGCAAATCTTAATGAAATCGTTTATTCACTTAAATCTACCGCGGATGTTAAAAGGATATTTAATGAACTCTTGAATTTTAAGGAAGACGACGAGGCAATAATATTGCCGTTAAAATGGGAAGCAAGGGCCCCCGCATGAAAGTAGAGTTTAAAGATATCACTTATCTTAAAGTAAAAACTATTGAACTGGTCAGAAAATGGAGAAATTCAGACAGTATACGAAAATATATGTGCGAGGACCATATTATAAGTAAAAGGGAGCATCGAACCTGGCTTAGAGGCATCAAGAGAAAGAATACCGTTAAATTTTGGGTAATATATTTAAATAATCTGCCCGTTGGTTCGGTTTATCTGGGAAAAATTGATTACAAAAATAAAACTGCTGATTGGGGATTTTATATAGCTGATGAGTCTTTAAGAGGCAAGGGCATCGGCTCACTTGCACTTTTTTGGCTTATGTGGCATACCTTTGATACCATGAAATTTCGAAAAATGTATACCACTGTTTTGAGAAATAACCCCGGCGCCTTACGATTATATACAAAATTTGGTTTTGTAAAGGAAGGGGTTATGAAAGAACAATTATTTAGAGATAAGAAAGCTATTGATTTAGTCCTTATGGGCATACTAAGGAAAAAGTGGATATCCAAAAGGCATAGGATAAAAACCATGGTTCAAAATAGATTTGCAGGATATCGTGATGAGTAAGGCTATCGCTATTATCCAGGCAAGGTTTGGCGCTACAAGATTACCCGGCAAGGTATTGCTAAAGGTCATGGGCAAGACTATTTTGGAATATGTTGTAGAAAGGGTCAGGAAGGCCGGAAGCGTCGAAGATGTAATCGTCGCTACTACTACAGCAAAAGAGGATTTGCGAATAGTCGATCTTATAAATGGGTTAAAGATAAATGTCTACCGCGGATCAAAAGACGATGTGCTAGACAGATTTTATCAAGCCGCGAGATTATTTGGGGCTAAGGATATAATAAGGGTCACTGCTGATTGCCCATTGATAGACCCGGAGGTAATAGATAATGTCGCGAATTATTATTTCAAATCCGGCGCAGATTATTGTTCTAATATACTGGAAGAAACATTTCCTGATGGGCAGGATGTGGAAATATTCAGTTTTTATGCGCTGTCCGATGCATGGAAAAACGCAAAAGCTTTATCGGAAAGAGAACATGTTACCCCTTATATTAGAAAAAATCCTGATAGGTTTAAATTGGGAGCCATTAAAAATAAAATGAACCTTGGCGGCAAGAGATGGACCTTGGACCAGAAAGAGGATTTCGAATTTATAAAGACCATCTTAGAATCTCTGTATCCAAGCAACCCAGATTTTAACATGGAGGATGTTTTAAAATTCTTAAGACGCCACCCAGAGGTAGAAAACATAAATAGAGGCATACCAAGAAACGAAGGCTATCAAAAATCTTTGAAAGCAGATAAGACTACAGACATAAATTATACAAAGGAATAAATGAGCAAAACGCAGGATTTATATAAAAAGGCAAAAAAGATAATACCGGGTGGGACTCAGCTTTTATCAAAACGGCCCGAGATGTTTCTGCCTGGCTTATGGCCGGCTTATTATAAAAAGGCTAAAGGTTGCAAGATATGGGATTTGGACGACAAAAAATACATAGATATGAGCTATATGGGCATTGGCGCCTGCATATTGGGTTATGCGGATAAAGATGTTAATAAGGCGGTAAAATACGCGGTAGATGATGGGAATATGAGCACCCTTAATGCGCCGGAAGAGTACGAAATGGCCCGGATGCTCATCAGCCTCCACCATTGGGCCGGGATGGTCCGTTATGCAAGGACCGGCGGAGAGGCAATGGCAATTGCAGTGAGGATCGCAAGGGCAAAGACGGGAAAAGAGCTGGTTTTATTTTGCGGCTACCATGGTTGGCATGATTGGTATTTGGCGGCCAATCTCGCGGATGATGAATCATTGGATGGTCATCTTTTACCCGGGCTAAAACCGAAAGGAGTCCCCCGAAGTCTTAAGGGAACGGCATTGCCGTTTAGCTATAATGATACAAAAGGTTTTTTAAAATTGATAAAAAGAAATAAGAATAGAATAGCAACGGTTGTGATGGAACCCATAAGGAATAATTATCCCGAGAAAGGATTTTTAGAGACGATCAGGGAGGAAACTAAAAGATTAGGTATGGTTTTAATATTTGATGAAATAACATCGGGGTGGAGATTGACTGTTGGAGGCGCCCACCTGGAATTTAAGGTATCCCCAGATATTGCCGTCTTTGGTAAAGCTATGAGCAACGGATATCCTATGGCAGCAGTTATTGGAAAAAAAGAGGTTATGAATGCGGTTCAGGATACTTTTATAAGCAGTACATATTGGACAGAAAAAATAGGTCCCGCAGCCGCATTAGCTACGATAACAAAATTAAAAAGACATAATGTCCCAAAGCGGCTTATATATATCGGACGGAAGGTTCAGGAGGGTTGGCGAAAATCAGCAAAGAAGCATAATTTAAACATAACAATATCCGGCATTTACCCCCTCGGTCATTTTTCGTTTAACTATAAAAATCCGTTGATTTTAAAAACCCTTTTTACCCAATTGATGCTTGAAAGAGGTTTTCTTGCATCAACAGGATTCTACGCTTCTTATGCGCACAAAGAACAGTATGTCGAAAATTATTTAAATGCAACAGATAACGTATTCGGCTTCATAGCCGACTCAATCAATAAAGGAGATCCTAAAAGATATCTTAAGGGCCCCGCGTGTCATGCTGGGTTTGCAAGATTGACTTAACCTATTAATTTAAGGGGGGTTGAAATGGAACTTGAAAGATGCACTAAATGCACGTTGCCTATAACCTGGGAGACCCTGTATTTTGATGATGACGGCGTTTGCAATATATGCAAGAACTGGAGCACAAAACAAACAGTTATAAACTGGAAAGAAAGGGAAAAGCAGTTCATAAAGATATGCGAAGAGGCAAAAGCAAGGAATGCGGTTTATGATTGCGTAGTCCCGTTTAGCGGCGGCAAGGATTCCACATTTACGTTGTGGGCAATCGTAAAAAAATTCGGCCTCAAACCATTAGTAGTATCTTATGACCATTGTTTCTACAGGCCGAAGACGCTGGAGAATAGGATGCGGACATTCAGGAAGTTGGGAGTGGATGTTATTACCTTTATACCTAATTGGCACATTGTGAAAAAACTGATGCTAGAGGCGTTAATTCGAAAAGGAGATTTCTGTTGGCATTGCCATGCGGGTATTTATAGCTATCCTATGAAGATAGCTATAAAGTTTGAGGTCCCACTTGTTATATGGGGAGAGGGCGGAGGTGAATATGAGGGATATTTTAAGTTTGCCGATCTTGAAGCAACAGATGAGTGGAAATTTAATCGCAGGATAATCTTAGGCATGCGCGCAGAAGATATGGCCGGGTTTATAGGTGTTGATTTAAGAGATTTAGACCCATATATTTACCCTTCACACCAGGAGATAGAGCGTGTTGGCGTTAAGAGCATGCCGTTGGGGAAGTTTATCTCCTGGGATGTCCAAAAACAGGTTGAGATAAATAAAAAAGAACTTGGGTGGCAAGAGGATGAAATGGAAAGCGCTTATCCCGGATTGACATATGAGAAGATAGAGTGCATGTTTGAAGGGGTGAGGGACTATATCAAATATTTAAAAAGAGGTTTTTCGAGAATGACCCACCTGACAACGCTTGATATAAGGCATGGTAGAATAAGCCGCGAGAAAGCTATGGAGATGATTAAAAAATATGAAGGGAAAAAACCGAAAAGTCTTCAAACCATTCTTGAATATTTAGGGATAACCGAGGAAGAGTTTAACGAAATAGTCGCAAGGCATCTTATACCGCCTGCTATCCACATTGATCCGCATACGTTGCCAGAGGGGGCTAAATTGTGGGATCAAGATTTGTGGTATAGAGAAGGTCAATAACGGACGGGAGATAGTTATGAAGATAGGAGTGCTTGATTACGGTTTAAGTAACGTAGGTTCTATTTACAGTGCGTTTGATTTCTATAATTATGATGTCAGCCTGGTTAGCCAACCGGAAAAACTTAAAGAGGCCGATCTTATTGTTTTGGGAGGGGTTGGAAACTTCAAAACGGCGACATCAAGGCTTAAAGAGTTGCGCTTGTGGGAGGCACTTAACGAGGAAGTTATTATAAAAAAGAAACGCATACTTGGCATATGCCTTGGAATGCAATTATTTGCCGATGTAAGCTATGAAGACGGTGAAACCAAAGGGCTGGGGTGGATAAAAGGGAAAGTCGTCAAGATCGAAGGTGATTCTGTGAGGGTTCCGCATATGGGGTGGAATGAAATAAAACCGGTGAGGGACGCCCTATTAAAGGGTATCCACCACAATTTCTTTTATTTCATGCATAGCTATCACTTTATACCGGAAAACAAAGATATAGTTCTGGCGACGACGAATTGCGGTGAGTTGCATATTGCCTCAGCAATAATGCAGGATAACATTCTTGGTGTGCAGTTCCATCCGGAAAAAAGTCAAGGAGACGGTCTAAGATTCCTGCGGAATTTTGTGGAGGTGCTATCGTGATCGCTCATCGAATCATCCCATTTTTCCTGTTGAAAGGAAAACGGCTGACCAAAGGAACTCAGTTTAGGGATTTTGTGGATGTGGGAGATCCGATATCGCAAGCCATGATTTATGATGCCCAGGGCGCGGATGAGATAGCTATTGTCGATATAGAAGCGTCAAAGGAAAATCGGATTATTGATACCAAAATTATCACCCAGATAATCACCAAGTGCAGGTTACCGATAGCCGCCGGCGGGGGCATAAAAACTATTAGGGACGCGCGTAAATGTTTCGAAGCGGGTGCCGATAAGATAGTTGTTAATACGTATGCCGTTCTCGACCCGTCTTTAGTTAAGAAATTGGCTGACGAATTTGGTTCACAATCGGTTACTGTTTCTATTGATGTGAAAAAGTCTGCTAAAGGGAATTACGAAGTTTATATATTTTCAGGAACGCAAAAGGTAAAAGAGGATCACGAAGTTTTAATAAAGAAATTTATTGAATACGGGGCAGGCGAGCTTGTGGTAACAGCCATAGACAGAGAAGGCGTTTTGTCGGGTTTTGATTACGACTTGTATAAAAGCATCCGCCCTTTAGTTAAAATACCGTTGATTGCGTCAGGCGGCGCCGGCTGCTACGACGATATAGTCAGGTTATTAAACGAGACCGGCTGCGATGCCTGCGCGTTAGGGAAGATGCTTTTTCTACGTGATTATGATATGGTAAGGATCAAGTCCTACTTAAAAGGAAAAAAAGTTTTAGTGCGCGAGGCATAAAGTTATATTTAAGTATTTGGGCTAAATTATGAATTCCGGGAAAGTTTTTATTCTGACTGAAGGAGGAAAAAACATCGGATTCGGCCATGTTACAAGGTGCATTGCCTTATACCAGGCCCTTGAAGAACGGGGTATTGAATCGGAATTAATAATAAATTCCGACGATACCGTCAGAGATCTATTGAAATATAAAAATTACAGACTTCTCAACTGGCTTAAACAAAAACCCAAATTTTTTAAATCAGTAAAAAATGCGCGAATAATTATCATCGATTCATATTTAGCCGGTATATCTATATATAAGACGCTCGCGGATACCGCAAATTTACCTATTTATATAGATGACACTAAGCGCCTGACTTATCCTCGGGGGATAGTTGTGAACGGTTCGATTTATGCGGAAAGGCTTCATTATCCGAAGGGCGAGGAGAAAACTTACTTGTTGGGGATAAAATATATTCCGCTAAGGAAGGTGTTTTGGGATGCGCCAAAAAAAGTTATAAATAAAAATATAAGTAACATATTGATTACTTTTGGAGGCATGAAGAATCCTGTTCTCGCTAGCGGCTTAATGCGTTATTTGAAAAATGAATTTAACTTTAAATTTACTACTGTTGACAATGCGAAAAGGACCGATGCGGCAAGGATGCGCGATCTGATGATGAGATCCGATGTATGTATTTCAGGAGGCGGCCAGACAACTTATGAATTGGCACGATGCGGGGTGCCGGCCATCGGAGTTTCATTCGCGGATAATCAGCTGTTAAATCTGCGGGGATGGGTTAAGGAGGGTTGTTTAAAATTTGCCGGGTGGCATAACGATAAAAATTTATTTAAAAAAATAAAAGACGCCCTAAAAATATTGGATTATGAGAAACGGGTTGAGATGAGTTTGATCGGCCAGAAGCTGGTTGATGGAAAAGGCGCGAATAGATTTGCCAGGAAGGTTTTATCTTTAAATGGAGTCTAGAGATTTAGAATTAACGAAAAAGAGCATAGACAGTAGAAATTTAATAAATCGGGCAGACGCAAACCGCATTTATGGGGCAAATGATTTTATTTTATGGACTAAGCATTTATTTGACGGAATATCGTTTTCTTCGGTGTTTGATGTCTGTTGCGGTACCGGGAATCAACTTGTTCTTTATGCCGAAAGGCCTGAAGTAAGGCGTATAGCGGGAGTTGACGTCTCTTTAGATGCCCTGCGCCTGGCCGGAGAGAGGATAAAGAAAATAGGCGCGCAGGATCGGGTAGCATTAAAAGGCGCAAGGATGGAAGAGATGTTTTCTCTCCCTGAGCTCATAAACGCAAAGTTTGATTTGATCTCATGTTTTTACGGACTCTATTATTCTACGGATCCGAAAAAAACGCTTACCGAAATGATAAACCATTTATCGGATAACGGCGTTATTCTTATTGTCGGCCCTTATGGAAATAATAATGAAAGCTTTTTTTCTTTACTAAGAAAGCATTTTAAGCTTCCCGATTTTGTAATATATAGCTCCTCTCTCTTTATGGAAAAAGAGGTTATGCCCACACTCAAGCGATACGGCAAGGTAGAAAGTGAATATTTTGTAAATAAAATTCAATATCCGAATGCCAAGGCGCTGCTTGATTATTGGCGGGCATCTACTTTTTATTTCCCCGAATATGAAGAAACAGTAGCGCGGGATATCGAAATGTTTTTTTCTTTACATAAAGAATTTATAGTGGAGAAACGCGTTATAGCCGTTATCGCAAAAATTCAAAGAGGTGAAAAATGAGTACCAGAGTTTTGGTAATAGCCGGCCATCCGGATGATGAAGTTTTGGGTTGCGGTGGGACCATCGCAAAGTTAACAAGGGAAGGCTGCGATGTTTTTACATTGATATTGGGTGAGGGGATAACATCCAGGGTTGCAGAAGAAGATAGAAGGAAAAAAGAGCGTGAGATTTACGAATTGAAAAAACAGGCCGGACGGGCGAATCCGATCTTGGGGGTCAAAAAGGTTTTCTTTTCTTCTTTCCCGGATAATAGTTTTGATACAGTGCCGTTGCTGGACATCGTAAAGGCCATAGAGAAAGTAAAGAAGGAAATTCAACCCGCAGTTGTTTTTACCCACTATGAAAAAGATTTGAATATCGATCATCGGATCACTTTCCAGGCTGCTATAACAGCTACCCGCCCAGAACCGAAAGAGACCGTAAGAGAAATATATTCGTTTGAGGTCTTGTCTTCCACGGAGTGGAACTGCCCTTTAACATTTTTACCCGATATCTATTTTGATATAAGCGGCACCCTGAAATACAAATTAAAGGCCATGGAAGCCTATAGATCTGAAATAAGGAAGTTTCCGCACCCAAGGTCCTCCAGGGGAATCAGCATCAATGCCGAATATTGGGGGATGAGGGTTGGGTTGAAATATGCGGAGGCATTTAAATGCATAAGGATTTTAAGAAAAGGTAAATAAAAAAAGTTTATGAGGAGAGACAGTGCGATTTGGCAAAATTGATACTTTAATCCTTTTTGGCGGTGGCCAGAGATTGGTAAATTTTATTTCTTGCGCGAAGGAGTATAAAAATTTCAAGATTATAGTTCTTTCCGCTCAAAGACTGCTGCAGTCCAAACTTACTAATGGAACAAAGAACCTCAAAGATCATTTGGCGAAAAATAAAATTAAATATTTTGAAATAGAAGATATTGCCAAGTTTAATATAGGCAGGTTTATTAACGAAAACGCATTAGGGATTTCATTTGGCGCACCCTGGCTTTTTTCCAACACTTTCGTAGAGAAATTTAACGGGAGATTAATAAACGGGCACGGCATGAACCTCCCGCGCAATAGGGGCGGGGGAGGTTTTTCTTGGCAGATTATGCGCGGGGAAAAAATAGGATGCCACCTTTTTCATCTGATAAACAAAGGAATAGATACGGGGAATATCATATTTTTTGATAGATTCGTATTCCCAAAGTCATGCCGGATTCCGAAAGAATATCAAGAGTTTTATGAGAAAACGGAGGTGCCTTTCTTTAGGAAATTTTTAAAGAAGCTTCTATCTGATACTGACTTTAAGGAGATCGTGCAAGATGGACGTATTAGTTCATACTTCCCGCGGCTATCCACTGTCCACCATGGTTTTATAAATTGGAATTGGAAGGCTATAGATATCGAGAAATTTATTTGCGCTTTCGATCTGCCATATCCGGCCGCGTCCACTTTTATTGACGGCAAACGCGTTTTTTTGCGAGGTGCGAAGAAATATGTCGCGGACGGTCGCTTTCATCCCTTTATGAACGGTTTGATTTATCGTAAGACCAAAGGCACTTTATTTATTTCTGTTTCTGACGGCGCAATTGCGATACGAGAGGTCTACGGCGAAAGTAGAAATAATATTTTTGGGAAAATAAGAGTAGGGCATAGATTTATAACCCCGACCAAATTCTTAGATGAGGCCTTATTATTTCATGCGGCTTATGACACAAAAGGACTAAAAATAAAAGGAAAAACGAAAGGGTAAAGAAAATGCCGTTAAAGAATAAGAAACAATCGATGGCATCACATTTAAAACAGTTTAAAAACCCTCTTTATAGCACAATTGGACTAGAGAAATTTTTAGATAAACATGGATGTTTTAATGCAAAAAGGGTTTTAGATGTCGGGTGCGGTTGCGGCGCCGTGACAAATTATATGGCACGAAAGCACCCAAGTGTTAGATTTGAAGGCCTCGATTACAATAAATATCTTATAAAAAAAGGGAAAAAAATCCCCGCCAATAATGCGTTAAATAACCTTGAATTAAGTTGCGGAGACTTGTTTAAGCTGCCCCCCCGCTTAAAAAAGACTCTTGATGGAATTTATAATGTGCACACCCTGTGTTGCCTTAAACGAATGGAGCCGGTTATGGACAGCCTGGCTAATTTAGAACCTCGCTGGATAGCATTTAATTCGTTATTTTATGAAGGGCCATTGGATACTTTAATTCATATTAGAGACTATAAAGATTCAGACATAACAGATGATAACCCGGATGGCGATTTTAACATATTTTCACTACCTTTAACTAAGAAATATCTTGAAAAAAAGGGCTACAAATATTTTTTTTACGAGAGGTTTGAAATACCTAAAAGATTGAAAAAACCTCCGATAGGAAAGCGGGGCACCTATACTATAAAAACCGAGATAAGCCCCAGGACGCAGTTTTCAGGCCCCGTGTATTTACCGTGGTATTTTGTATTAGCTAAAAAATCCATATGATTGATTAAGATTTTTTGAAGAAGAAAATGACAACCATAAAATTGGCACGAGATAAAGATAGTGAGTTTGTAAGACAGGTGAGAAACGAAGTAGCTGCTCAAAGCATTAACTATGAATACGTCTCTATTCATGAACACTCTGTTTGGTGGAAAAAACTAAAAGAGCGAGGGATAAAGCTATATGTGATCCGTTATGATAATCAGAAAGCCGGTTATATAAGAATAAACACTCATAGCAGGAACGAGATTTCAATCGCAATTATAAAAAAATATCGTGATAGAGGAATAGGCAGGAAAGCCATGTCTTTGCTCCCTCCTGAAAAATATATTGCGGAAATAAAGACGAATAATAAAGCATCGCTTCATTTCTTTAAGAATATTGGGTTTAATGTAATAGATAAAGTATATATTCTTCAAAAAGGGAAATAGCAGATAAATGACAATTAAAATTGGCAATAAAATTATAGGCGAAGGCCAGCCAACATTTATTATAGCTGAAATTTCGGCTAATCACGGCCAGGATTTTAATCGGGCAACGGAATTAATAAAAAAAGCAAAGGAATGCGGGGCGGACGCCGTAAAATTCCAGACCTATACCGCAGATACCGTTACTATAGATGTCAAAAATAAATATTTCATGATAAAACATCCTAAATGGGGTGGGCAGACCTTATACCAGTTATATCAGAAAGCGCATACTCCGTGGAGTTGGTTTAAAAAATTAAAAAAGGTTGCGGAAAATATGGGAATTGAGTTTTTCTCAACTGCCTTTGACAAAACCGCTATTGATTTTTTAGAAGAACTAAGTGTCCCCGTGTATAAAATTGCGTCCTTCGAATTAGTGGATTTACCTTTAATAGAATACGCGGCAAAAACAGGAAAACCTTTAATCCTTTCGACCGGTATGGCAACCGTCGAAGAAATCAAAGAAGCGATTAATGCGGCGGCAAACGCAGGCGCCCAGAATATAGCCCTTTTAAAATGCGTTAGCAGCTATCCCGCGAGGCCCGAAGAGATGAATCTAAAGACGATACCGGATATGTGTAAACGATTTCATTGTCCAATAGGCCTCTCTGATCATACCTTAGGGATCGGCGCGGGGATTGCCGCCGTATCGTTAGGCGCGAAATTAATCGAAAAGCACTTTACGCTATCGCGAAAGATCAGAACCCCGGACAGTTTCTTTTCTATGGAGCCGAGCGAACTAAAGGTGCTTGTGGAGAATGTCAGGATAACGGAGCAGGCATTAGGCAAGGTAAGTTATGGCTTGACGAAAGACGAGAAAAGAAACCGTATTTTCAGACGGTCATTATTTGCAATTAAGGATATCAAAAAAGGAGATGTTTTTAATGAGGATAATATAAAGTCTATAAGGCCATCAAATGGCATCAAACCTAAGTATTTGAGGACCGTTTTGGGAAAAAAAGCCAAACAAAACATAAAAAGGGGGACACCCTTGCAAAGGGAGGCAGTTTTTTAACTATATAGGCTGCCTGAAAATAGATGGAAAAAGGAACAACGGTTATATTTTTGGATTATTTTGAGTCATTAGATAAGGCCGTGCCGCTTTTGCTCAGGGTTAGCGCCGGACTCAGAAGCAAGCCCGTTATTGTTTCGTCTAATTTTGATACTGCCTTGCTGACCGCGTCTTCATTGGGTTCGAAGGTTATCTATTTTGATGACCTTATATCGCGCAACGACTATGAATTTATGGATAACTATATTTTGAATCTAGTGCAAAATTGGTATTTATGGCTAAAACCTATTGACGGTATAACTAAGTATAAAGAGATCCAACTAGGTTCCCTGCTTGAAGAAAGGGCGCAGCTATTTTTTACTTCCGATATAAAGAATGTAGAGATAATCTTAAAAATAGCGGATCGTTTTCATCCCGATAAAATTATTTTAATCGGAGAAAAAGAAGTTTTTAAAAATCTTGCCGAATTCATAAGAACTGAAATGAATATTTCGACTCTATTTGTAAAAAGCATCACAGAGCCATACTCTTTAATGAAATTAATTAAAAGAGTTCGCAACTGCATACCCGAGGTCGCCTCTAATATATTAGATGGTCTAATGCGGGTAATTTTACTGCGCAAAAAAGAAAACAACGGTATTTTCTTGGATAGTCGTCTTTATTTTGAATTAAAAAGTTTAAAGAAAAACTTCAATCCTTATTTATATATTGTTCAGAAAGGCTTACGTATTCGAATGAGACTGGTTAAGGATGGGAAGATTCCTTTTGTGCCCGTTTTAATAGGGAAGGTTTTAAGGTGGTCTCCCTCCGGCTTTAGTCCCTCGCGTAAATATTGGGAGCTTGTGAAAAACTCCGATGAATTTAAGAAAAAATTTAAATATAGAAACATATCAATCTGGTGTATTGTGGATAAATTCATAAGAGAAGCCGTTCTTTATGATTTTCAACAATTAAATAGAGATATCGTATTTCTGGAGGAATTATATAAAAATATCAGGCCAAAACTTGTTATTGTCAGAGAATCGGTAAGGGCGCCTGAAAGAATGATAGTCGTTGTAGCTAAGAGTGCGGGCATACGGACACTGGTCATACAACATGGCATATTAACTGAGAGAAATATATTTACTAGGCTGCATTCTGACAAGATCGCTTTATGGGGGAAGGCGGGGGCTGATTGGTATGGGGCTTACGGCAACGATGTTTCAAAATGTATAATTACCGGCAAACCAGCGCACGATACTCTTTATCCCAAAAGCGATAATTGTAAAAAAGAGGCTGAAGACACCCTCTTAAAAATCGGAGCGGATCCTGCTAAGAAAACCATCCTTTTTATAGGTTCATTTTTTAAGAATATAAGATATCAGATGTATTCTGTGTATTATTCGCAGGATTCGGAGTATATTGCCTTGAGTTCGGTCTTGAATATCATGGATCAGTTTTCCGATAAGCAATTAATAGTGAAGATCCATCCCTTTGACCCCGTTGATATCAATTCATTTTACAAAAATTCCGGGCTAAAGAGCCACACTAACGCCTTTGTTGCTAAAAACGTAAATATAATACCGCTTATTATAAATAGTGCATTAGTAGTCACTTCGTTTTTTTCTTCTGCCGCTTTGGATGCGGTTATTTTTGGCAAGCCGGTTATTGCTTTAAATTTTTATAAGCGGGAAGACCTCGTGCCATTTGCGCAACGCGGTGTTGCCCTTGGCGTCAATGAAGCCGGTCAGCTATATCAAGCGGTAAAACAGATCTTTGAGGATAAAAAATTGATAGATCGACTTGCCTCTGATAGAGAAAGTTTCATATATGATTATGCCTACAAAATAGATGGCGGGTCAACAGAAAGGGTAATCGATTTAATTAAGCAACTATGTAATAAACCTAATATTTCAGGGGCGAAAGAAATAAGAAAACAAAATTTAAGATTGGGTCCAAAAAATAGGTATAAAAATGAATATATTGTTAATTAATCCACCTTGCAGATTGCCATATATGCTTCCGCTCGGATTAGGGTATATTGCGAGCATTATTAGAGGAGAAGGGCACGCTGTGAGGATACTCGATATCAATGGGTTCGGGTACTCAGATGAAAAGGTGGAAGAGATCATTAAAGATAGTAAATTTGATATAGCCGGAATCGGTGGTTTGACATCTACCTATAAATATGTTAAGTGGTTATCGAGAATAATAAGAAAGCATAAATCTAACGCTTTAATCGTAGCGGGGAATATGGTAGCAACTACCCATCCGGAAATATTGCTTAAGAATAGCTGTGTGGATATCGCAGTTATAGATGAAGGCGAAATTACATTTAAAGAATTGGTATCAGCATTAAGGGCCGGCAAAGAGTTTGGAGGAATTAACGGGATTTATTATAAGAATAACGGTGAAATACTCAAGACCCCTCCGCGGGAAAGGATATCCGATTTAGATACTTTGCCATTTCCCGGATGGGATCTGTTCCCCATGGAAACTTACCTGAGCAATTCAACCACTTCTTCTTCAAGTGCCGGCTTGCGTCAAATCAATGTCTCCGCTGTAAGGGGGTGCCCCTACGAATGCATATTCTGTTCACGGCCGTTTGGCAAACAGGTTTTTATAAGGTCGGCAAAAAACATCATAGATGAAGTCAACGAATTAAAAAAGAGATATCGGGTCGAATTTATAAATTTTTCCGATGACCTTTTTTTAGTAAAGGAGAAATTTGTTTTGGAATTTTGCGATATGATGATTTCTGAAAATCTAAATATAAAATGGGCTACTTCCGGCAGGGTGAATTTAATTAATGATAAGCTGTTGAGAAAAATGCGTAGGGCGGGTTGCGTTGAATTGGGTTTTGGTTTTGAAAGTGGAAGCCAAATCGCGTTGGATAATATGAAAAAACGTGTTACCGTAAAACAGGCCGAAGAGGCGATTAAGATGACAAGGATGGCAAGGATAAATATTATAGGTTCCTTTATATTTGGAATGCCGGGCGAGACGATGGATACCATTAAAGAGACCTTAGCGTTTATTAAAAGGAACCGCCTTCCCATATACCGATTTTTTTATGCAACACCTTATCCTGGCACTGAATTATATGAGATAGCCAAAAGGATGGGCAGGCTGCCTAAAGACGAAGATAGATATATAGAAAGCCTTGGGGAGATGAGGACAACATTTCTGGTGAACCTGACCGGTTTTTCCGATGCTGAATTAGTCAGGTTAAAGAATGAAGCCGAACTGCGCGCCCGAAAGAACCGAAATGCAAAGCTGTGGGTTGATGAGTTTTTAGAGAACTGGCATAGAAGGTTCGTTGTTATGCGTGTTTCTGTTAAAAATGCGGGCATTATACCTACATTAAAAACTATTTTTAGAAAGACATTGAATAAACTGGCTCCCAAAAAGAGCCCTGTCGCATAATTTAAAAATGGATAAGAAAAAAAAGTTTTTTAATGATGTCGCGTTTTATTCAGCCAGCAATCTTTTTGCCAACGGGCTGAGTTTTATTGTAGGAATAATTATCCGAAGGATATTGCAGCCGGCAATTATGGGTTTGTTTAATGAAATTATGCTTGTATTTGATTATGCGCGCTATTCTCAGTTCGGGGTCCTTGACGCTCTGGACCGGGAACTTCCCTATTTCCACGGTAAGAAAGACCTTAGGAAAATCGAGATATTAAAAGACGCCAGTTTTACCTTCTGTTTGATTATGGGGCTGGCGATAGCAATCGCCCTTTTTGTAATATCTTTTTTTATGGCTTTTCATAAGGATGCATTGCTGATAAACGGGATACGGATAATCTCCTTTATGGTTATTATCCAATTTGTGAGTTCTCTTTATATAATATCCTGCAGGGCTAAGAATAACTTTTCGCCTATAAGTATTTATACCGTACTTATAGCAATTCTGGACGTAGTCTTTAAGGTAGCATTAGTCCTTAAGTTTGGTTTATACGGGCTCCTTTGGGCCTCTGTTTTAACTTGGGTTTTCGGCTTGATATATTTTTACAAGGCTACAGGGGAGGGGTTTAGGTTTCTTACAAGTTTTCCATTTGGAGAAATCAAGCGTCTGCTAAAAATCGGTTTTCCTATATTCATTATGGGTTTCGTATTTATGACTCTGAGAAATTTGGACAGGATTATGATTATCAGGCTTTTGGGCACGGAAAAGCTGGGATTTTACACTATAGCGCTTATGGTGAGCGTATACATCGTTCAGCTCCCAAACCTGATATATGCGGTAATCTTTCCGCGTTTTTATCAGGCATATGGAGAAAGGCAGGATATCTTTAATATAAAAGAACTTTTTGTTAAACCGACTATGGTATTTGCGAATTTTTTTCCGATTTTTATCGGCATAGTTATTTTGTTTCTTCCTTTGCTGGTCAATTACACACTGCCTCTTTACAGCCCGGGGCTTGTCCCCGCCTATATTTTGCTTTTAGGTTCCTCGTTCCTGGCGCTCGCCAATATGCCCGGCTATCTTCTTATAGTGCTGAATAAACAAATCTATATGATTGTAATCGGGCTTTTGAGTATTATCCTGGGCGTAGGGCTTAATTATCTATTTGTAAAAAAATTCAACCTGGGGCTTCCCGGGATAGCTATGGCCAGCGGCATCGCCTATTTTGCGTATACAACCATTTTAATTTCTTTTGCTTTTGTGAATTATACGAAGAAATTCTCGGCGCACGCAATTTTTTTCTGTCAGCTCTACGCGCCTTTAATATGGGTGATTGCGATTTTGTTAATATTGAAGGTATTTACGTTTAAGGTATCCGGAGATCTGGCCGGGGATTGCCTTTTGGTATTTTTAAAAAGCATGGTTTTTTTGGCAGGATGCTTTCCTCTGGTGATATACGCCAATAAAAAAACGGCGATTATATCATTACTAAAAAGTACTTATTTAAATAAGTACAGTAAAAATGAATAAGAAAGCGCTGAAAAAATATTTTGTAAAAGACCTGAAACACGGATGGCTTTGGCGATATCAGTCGCAGGCCCTTTTTAAGTTTTTAATAGACGCTTCAGAATTCTGCAAAAACGGCGTTGTGCTTGATGCCGGAGCGGGACGCCAGAGATATAAGCCCTTTTTTGAAGATTCTATCTATGTAAGCCAGGAACACATAGAGGGGATAAGCATGAAGAATATGCACAGCGTTGAATATGACCTGATAGGGCAGATAGATAAGAAAATCCCGTTGAGGGATAATAGCGTAGACGGTATCTTGTCAACATCTGTAGTGGAGCACCTTAGGCACCCGGAAGAATTTTTCAGGGAGGCCTACCGTATCCTGAGGCCCGGGGGGAAGTTGTTTATAAACTGCCCCTTTTGCTATCCCGAGCACGAAGAGCCTTTTGACTTTAACAGGCCTACGCGTTTTGGCCTGCAGGAGTGGCTGAAAAACGCCGGTTTTAGAGAGGTTGCAATCGAACCGTCTTCTTCGTGCACAGAAGCGGTTTGCTCGTTTTTTGCATTTTCGGTATGGAACGATATAAGGAAAGGAAATAAACCCGGCGGCGAAATCCTGAGGGAAAACTTTTTAAGGCTGCCGTTATTATGTCTGGCGAAGGCAGTATATGTTATTTCTGGCGCCATTTGTTTCCTGGTCAAAATCTCAATAGACAGGGGGCCTCACAGAGAAACGACTTTTCCTATCGGTTGGCTGGCGGTTGCCACAAAAGAGGCTAACAACGCAAGGCCGCAGGCCTTTAAGGACAAAAAAGAATTCATGGAAAAGTGTAAAAATGAGTAAGTATTTAATAGATTTAGGATGCGGCACGCGAAAACAAGAAGGGCATATAGGTTTAGATAAGCATTATTTTAAAGGTATAGATGTGGTAGCCGATGTGGAAAAAGGGCTGCCTTTTAGGAATAGCGTAATAGACGGTGTTTATTCAAATTATTTTATGGAACATATTTCAGATCCCATCTTTGTGTTTCAAGAGATATATCGAGTTTGCAAAAATGGGGCGCGCGTTGTAATGACCGTTCCTTATTATACTTCAATAAATGCGTTTAAAGATCCGACACATAAACAATTTTTTACTGAAGAGACATTTAAATATTTCTCAGCGGATAGGTGGTATGGCTCAGATTACAAAATAAACACCAATTTTAAAGTGGTTGACATCGAATATCACTATAGCAGCATCGCGAAGTTCATCCCGTTTCTTAAAAAATATATACGACGCTATGTGATTAACAGCGTAGGCGCTATGACCGTTACATTAGAAGCCATAAAATGAAAAAAATCTTATTCATAACGGTAGGCACAGAGGTTACGGCCAGCTCAAGAGCAAGGATATATAAGTATAGGCCTTTTCTTAAAGAAGCCGATTTTGACGCGCGGATTATCCCCTATAATAATTCTCTTGATGCCCGCCTTAATGCGTTAAATAAAAAAAGGGGCGCGGCGATATGGGTATTCAATAAAATAAATCACTTTTTTAAATGTTTATATTATTTAACAATAGCGCCCCGCTACGATGTGATTTTTATCCAGAGGGTTTTATTGCCAAAAAACATATTTAAGCTCGTGAAGAAATTAAGCAAGAGGATAATATTTGATTTTGATGACGCTATCTATCTGGCGGATAAATGGAGCAAAAACCTTTTTGGTAAAGATAAATTCCTCTCGCGCTTCCGGTATACAGTAAAAAACGCGGATTTTGTTATTGTATCAAATAAATTTTTGAAGGAGGCGGCGTTAAAACTTAATCCGAACGTTTTAGAATTGCCCACGCCTGTCGATACGAAGCGGCTTATTCCGAAAGCAAATACAAATTCAAATGGCAGGGTGGTTATTGGTTGGATAGGTTCTCCATGGGCCACCAGATATATCGTGCCGCTGCAAGAGACATTTAAATCTTTAATCAAGAAATACCCTTTTGTAAAAGTGGAATTGGTAGGCGCTGCCCCTTTAGAAGGGTGGGGCGCGGATGTGACGATCAAAGATTGGTCCCTTAAAGATGAACTGCGGGATTTGCAAGATTTTGATATAGGGATCATGCCGCTGGCAGATGATGACTGGTGCCGGGGGAAGGGAGGGTATAAGCTGCTTCAGTATATGGCAATAGGAATTCCCTGCTTAGCCTCACCCATTGGTTTAAACAAAGAGATAATAAAGGATGGAGTAAACGGTTTTTTGATAAGAAATAGAGAAGAATGGGACGATAGGCTTTCACAACTTATAAGAGACCGGGATTTACGAATCAGAATGGGCAGAGAGGGAAGGAAGATGGCCGAGGATACCTATTCCTATGAAAAAAATCTAACAAAATTGTTAAATATATTAAAAGGATGAGGGCCTAAAAATGAATAATGGGGAAATAGAGGTTTCGGTAGTAATGCCTTGTTTAAACGAAGAACTCACGATAGGCAAGTGCATAGAAAAATGTAAAAGGGCATTTAATGAAAAGAAAATTGCAGGCGAGATTGTTGTATCCGACAATGGATCAACCGACAGGTCGGTAGAGATAGCCAGCTCATTAGGCGCGCGCGTTGTCTATCAACCCAAAAAGGGTTACGGGAACGCCTACAGGAAGGGGATAGAGGCAGCGTCGGGAAAATATATAGTAATGGGCGACTCGGACGATACCTACGATTTTTTTGAGATAGAAAGCTTTGTACAGCTTCTTAAGGAAGGTTTTGATTTTGTGATAGGTTCGCGTTTTAAAGGCAAAATCCTCGCAAATGCAATGCCATGGCCCAATCGGTATATAGGCAATCCGATATTGTCGGGGATGCTGAGGCTTTTTTTCCATACAAAGATCTCGGACGCGCATTGCGGTATGCGCAGTTTTACGAAAGAGGCATATGAAAAAATGAATCTTAAGACAACAGGCATGGAATTTGCTTCCGAGATGGTTGTTAACGCCTTAAGGGCTAAGTTAAAGATTAAAGAAATCCCGATTACCTATCACCCGCGTTTAGGCGAATCAAAGCTAAACGCGTTTAAGGATGCGTGGAGGCATATTCGCTTCATGCTTTTATATAGCCCTACATATTTATATTTGGTGCCGGGCATGTTTTTAATGGGTCTGGGCATAGTAATTCAAATCGGCATATGGCTGGGGATCATTAAAATATTCGGCCATACCTTTGATACTCATTCTATGGTTTTTGGCAGTTTTCTTATTGTATTGGGATTTCAAATATTAAACTTAGGTTTTTACGCGAAAACCTACGCTTTTACAGAAGGCTTTGAAGAGACCAATAAAGCGCTGAATGCCTTGTACAAGTATTTCCGCCTGGAACAAGGGCTGCTTGCAGGCTCTTGTTTATTTTTGTTAGGGCTTATCCTTGGTATTTTTATATTAATAAAATGGGCTCAAAATCAATTTGGGCCTCTCGCAGAGATGAAGTTGGCGTTATTATCTTTAACATTGGCTATAATAGGCGTTCAGATAATATTCTCTTCATTTTTTCTTAGTATGTTAGGTATTGAAAAAAGGCAATAAGGGGCCATATAAAATGGATAATTATTCGCGATATTTTAAGAAAATGTTGGGGTATTGGGACTCCGTAGCTATCATAATAGCAATTGTTATAGGTGTTGGTATTTTTAGAGTGCCGGCTGAAGTGGCAAAATATCTAATTTCTCCGTATTTGATTATCTTGGCATGGTTATCGGGGGGCATAATCTCATTGTTGGGCGGGCTCTGCTATGCCGAGCTTTCCTCGTCCTTTCCAAAAACGGGAGGAAACTATATTTATTTGAGAGAGAGCTACGGCAAATGGGCCGGTTTTCTTTTTGGCTGGACAGAGTTATTAGTTATAAGAACAGGTTCAATCGCATCTGTGGCCTTTGTCTGCGCGGAATACCTGCGATCATTTTTGTCACTTGACCAATCGTTAATTAAACCGCTGGCCATATTTATTATTGCCGCCCTTTCCTTTATTAATATATTCGGGTTACGTTACGGCAAAAGGGTGCTGGACGCGTTCACAATGGCTAAAGTTTTTGCAATCATCGGTATAATTGTGTTTGGGGCTATGTCAAAAACCGGCAGTGTCGCCAATTTTTATTCCGTCCCAGCCGCTTTTAATAAAGAAACCTTTCAATTATTCGGCTTGGCGTTAATTCCAATACTCTGGACGTATGGCGGGTGGCATGAAAATACATTTGTAGCAGGCGAGACCCATGATGCTAAAAAAACTATCCCCCTTGCGTTATTCACAGGAATTTTTATCGTTATTTGCCTTTATTTGGCTATTAACGCTTTATATATCTATCTAATACCTGCGGGAGAAATAGCTAAATCTAATTTAATAGCGTCAGATGTATTGCAGATTTTATATGGCAGGTGGGGGAAGAAGATGTTAGAGGCCTTAATCGTAATATCTTCCCTGGGGTGTATTGATGCGATGATAATAACAGGCAGCAGGGTTACTTTCGCGATGGCCGAAGACAACGTAATTTTCAATTATATAGTAAAGGTTAATACAAGATATGGGACGTTAGATCGGGCAATTATAATAAATTCAGTTTGGGCGATAGCGCTGATTGCGCTGGGAACATTTAACAAGCTTTTATTTTTTACCGGTATAGCTGTGTGGTTATTTTTTGCGTTAGCGGTAAGCGGACTTTTTGTATTACGTCATAAATTTCCTGACATGCAGAGGCCATATAGCGCGTGGGGCTACCCGTTAATACCCGCCATTTTCATCATTATTTGTATAGGGCTGGCCGTAAATACGATTATATACTACAGGGTTGAATCTTTTATAGGATTGAGTTTAGTAATGAGCGGGATTCCCGTATATGCTTTATCTAAAAATATGAAGCAAAGGGCTTCATAATGAAATAGAAAAGGGAGGAATGCGTATGAAAAAGTTAGTAAATTTGTTAGGCATGGGGGGTATGGCGTTACTTATTTATTGTTTTGTAATGAAATTTACAGGCCACAGAACAATTGAATGGGGTTTTATAAATACGGGGCTAAATTCGGGTTTAGTATTGTCTGTTTCTCTGTTAATGGCGGCCGTATTCCTAAGGTTATCAATTAAGGAAGAAAAAGATGCTGATACGCGTAAGACAGCTAATAGCGTGTTATTATCTTGGGTAGGTTCTATTGCGTTAGCGGGATTGGTATTCGGATTAGTTTTGTTTTATGCAATAGTGTCTAGTAATAAGATTAGCGACCCAAAGGTGATAAAAAGGTTTAATCAGCTTTTTTATAACTCAGACATATTCAATCAAACTAAATGGCTGGGGATAGAAAATCTTAACAATCCCTGCGATTGCTGGATTATGCAGGAGATAATAACTGAAATAAAACCCGATTTCGTAATAGAGACCGGCACTTATAAGGGCTCTACTTCTTTATTTTACGCAATGGTGCTTAGGGAAGTTAATAAAAACGGAAAAGTAATTACTGTAGATATCGCAAAGAATATTGACGAGGCGTCTAAACGCGATCTATTTAAGGAAAGAGTTGAATTTATTGAGGGGAGCTCTACTTCTCCGGAAGTAATTGACGCGATAAGCAAAAGGGTAAAGGGTTGTAAAGTCGTTGTTACCTTTGACTCAGACCATACAAAAGAGCATGTTTTGAAAGAGTTAAATCTTTACTCTAATTTTGTTTCTTTGGGGAGTTATATGGTAGTTCAAGATACAGTTCTGGGCGGCCACCCGGTTAATCCAAATTTTGGGCCGGGCCCTATGGAAGCAGTAGAGGAATTCTTAAAGACTAATAAAAATTTTGAAATAGACCATAGCAGGGAAAGATTTCTTGTTACATGGTATCCGTCAGGCTATTTAAAAAGGATAAAGTAAAGATACGATATGAAGATAGTTTTTGTTAATCCTCCCTTGACCTGGAAGGAGCGCTATAATCTAAAAAGGCAAAGCGGCGGGAATACCCCGCCTATCGGGTTGGTCTATCTTGCGGCGGTAACAAGAGAAAAAGGATACGATACCGCCATAATCGATGCCGCGGTCCTTCAGCTTTCATTGACAGAAACTGCCGAGCATATACTCGGATTAAATCCGGACATAGTCGGTTTTACCGCGGCGACGATATCCATAGATAATGTAATAAATATAATGGGGTATATCAAATCGCAGAGGCCGGATATTAAAATGATTATTGGCGGATCGCACATAACCGCTGTGCCGGAAGAGACCTTTAATAGGTTTGATAGCCTGTCTTTAGCTGTGCTGGGAGAGGCTGAACGCACGATTGTCGATTTATTAGAGTATTTCTCGGGAAAGGATAGACACAGGTCCTTGGAAGAAATTCCCGGGTTGGCCCTTCGTAAAGACAAAGGTTTATTCTTCACGCCAAAAAGAGAAAGGATTGCTGATCTGGATTCGATTCCGCAACCGGCCTGGGATTTATTGCCCAACCTGGCAGAGTTTTACGCACCTCCCGTCCATACCGTAAAAAGGTTTCCCGCGGCGATGCTGGTTACCTCCAGGGGGTGCACCGGCAAATGTATTTTTTGCGACAGGAGCGTCTATGGAAATAAATGCACCGCCCATTCGGCCCAATATGTGGTTGATACGGTCAGGCATCTTAAGTCTAAATATGGTATTAAAGAAATTCAATTCAGGGATGATAACTTTGTTATCTTTCGGAAGCGGCTTCTTGATATTTGCAACAAACTAATCGATGAGAAGGTGGATATAGCATGGTCATGCCTCGGGCGGTTAGATATGGTTAGCGAGGATATGCTGAAAATCATGAAAAAGGCGGGCTGCTGGCAAATCTGGTATGGCATTGAAAGCGGTTCCGAGCGTATTTTACAACTGGACAAAAAAAATATCACAATCAAACAAATTAAGGAAGCGGTGAGATTGACAAATAAGGCCAAAATAGCCACCGCCGGATTTTTTATAATAGGGCATCCCGGCGAGACAGAGGAGGATATTAAAGATACGTTAAAGCTTATCTTAAAATTGCGATTGGACGATTTTCATATGACGCATATGACGCCGTTCCCGGGCTCGGAACTTTATTATCGCGCCGAGGAATTCGGGACATTCGAAAATGACTGGAAACTGCTAAGCGCCTGGAGGCCTATTTTTGTACCGTATGGCCTTACAAGCGACATGCTTGAAAAGTATTCCAAAAAAGCCTTTTTTAGATTTTATTTCAGGATCAGGATAATGCTTCAGTATGCCCTTAGGGTAATTACTTCTCATCATGCGAAACTTTATTTTTTCGGATTCCTTTCATGGCTGGAATGGATTTTTCGCAAAAAATATGATAAGGGCAGGCTTGTGAAAAATGGCTGACAACGGAACTTTTTTTACAAAGACAATTGTAAAGCCCCTTCATTCCCGTTTAGTTCGAAATAGAAGGGTGGGGCTATTGAGCCGATACCTTAGCGCATTACTGCCGCGCGAAGATTTTTTAACCGGCTTGGATGTAGGATGCGGCAACGGTGAGGTAATGCAAAAGATAAAAGCAAATAGGTTAAATGTTAAAATTATCGGCTTGGATGTAACAGGAAGGGAAGGGGCGGCTTTAGATATTATAAAATTTGATGGGTGTAAAATGCCGTTTAAAAATAAAAGTTTTGATTTTACAATGCTTATCGATGTCCTGCACCATGCTGATGATCCTATGCGATTAATACAGGAATGTGTTAGGGTTTCGCGCAAGTTCATTCTGCTTAAAGACCATATTTGCGAAACGCGGTGGGACAGAAAAGTGCTGCGTTTTATGGATTGGGTAGGTAATCGCGGATATAACGTAAATCTGCCCTATAGCTACTTTTCTAATCGAGACTGGGAAAGGCTATTTAAGATATATAGGCTTACATGTGAGGCGAGGTTATACAAATTAAATTTTTACCCGCGACCCTTTTCATTTCTGTTTGGGCGCAATTTGAATTTTGCGGCAAGGCTTTCAATCGGAGAACAGGATTAGAGTGGAAAAAACAAAGTTTATTATTTTAGTCGCCATTTGGAGTATTTTAATTAATTTTCTGTTTTACTTTCAGTATTATGATAAATTTATTAGTTTGTTTAAATAGAGGAAATTAATTATGATGTGCACAATTATGCAAATTTTGACATCACTTTTGTTAACGGTATTGTTTATAGCAGTGGGAAAATTTATTATCGAAAAATTTGAATTAAAAATGTCATTTTTACAAACTTTAGTGTTATCTTTTACTTTAGGTATAGGTATAGTGGCATATATAACTTTTATAATAGGCTTAATGCATTTGTTATACAAACCGTTTATTGTAAGTTTGTTGGTTGTCTTGCTAATTTTGTTGCGTCACCAATTAGCATCTATTATATCAGGGTTTAAAATTTGGGTAGTGAAAGTTTTGGCGGGAAGGCAGGATAAACTTTCATTGGGGCTATTTATTATAATCTGTATTCAGCTAGCTATAAATTTTTTGTACGATTTAGGGCCGGTGATTGGCTGGGATGCCACTAATTATTATCTGTACGTTCCAAAGGTATATATAAGTGAACACGGCATCATATACCTGCCCAGTCATATCTTAGCGGGCGGCCCCCAGCTAATTGAAATGATTTTTGCGTTAAGCATTTTATTGTATGATGGGATCGCGGCAGTTTTAATGAATTGGTGGATAGGTGTTTTTATTTTAATTGCTACATATGTTTTTGCGCGAAAATTTTTTAATAAGCCCTTGTCTTTAATGGTTGTCGCAATAGTAAGCTACATCCCGGAATTTGCTTACTATTTTGGAGAAGGTAAGCCGACTTTGGGAATGCATCTTTTTGGCATTTTGTGCGCAATGACATTTATTTGGTGTTTAGAAAATTGGAATTTCAAATATCTTGTCCTGTCCGCGATATTTGGAGGGTTTGCGATGGCTAGCGGTGTAATATCCGGCATTATAATAATGGCGCTAGTTGCAACAGCTGCTGTCTTGATGTTGTTACGCCGGCCGAATCTTAAGGCTCAGGTAAATCAATTGTTATTATTTCTGATGATAATAGGGATACTCGGCTTGCCTTTTTATATAAGAAACGCCATTCTTACCGGAAACCCATTTTTTCCGTTTTGCTGTAGTTTATTCGGAGGAAAGAACTGGAACCCGGATCTGCAGCGGTATTTTGCAGGATGCTATATCCCGAGGCCTTATAACATATTAAATTTCATAAAATTTATGTGGGACTATATTCTTTCAAAAGGCAATTATAACTTTTACGGCAGAACGATAACGCCGCTTTTTTTGATATTTATACCGCTAATATTTTTTATAAAAAAGCGGCCTATTTTTATACGAAACATCTTAATCTTATCCCTGATATACTCTATAGGTGTTTATATTTTTTCAGGCCCCCAAAGACGTTATACGTTAGTTATTCTGCCATTTTTATCTTTTTTGACCGTATATGCTATGGCAAGTTTTAATCGCGTAAACAAAATTTACAAAGTTATCAGTTACGGATCTTTTATTTGTTTTATTATTTATGGCCTTATGTTTTCAGTCAGATGTTTCATGCCGCGCGCGCGGGTGGTGTTTAAAATGGAATCGGCCGATTTGTATTTATCCCGCTATTATGACTATTATGAAACGTTACAATTCGCTAATTCTATTATGCCAAAAACAAGTAAGGTTCTATTGGTATGGGCTCATGGGTATTATTGCGAAAGGGACAGCATCCGAGGAGATTATGCCCAGGGTTTCATCTCCTATGATTGTTTAAAAACCTCAAAAGAGGCGATTGCCCGGCTAAAGGGCTTAAATATAAATTACATTGTGCTAAATAATAACTACAGGAGCCCTGATTTTCCGGAGTGTAAAATAACTTATGAAGTCATCGATATGATAACGCCGCAATACTTAAGCTTGGTCTACTCAAAAAATAACGTGGATCTATATAAAATAAATTATCACTAGGTAAAATGCGATTAAACGGGTCCGGAATGGAGGTGTGATGTGGGCAATCTTAGCTCATACCACGGTATCAGGGCATTAATAACAGGGGGATTGGGTTTCATTGGCAGCAACCTTGCCATAGAGCTCGTTAATTTAGGCGCTGAGGTTACCATAGTGGATAATATGCTGCCGCTCCAGGGGGGCAATCTGTTTAATATAAGGGATATCGCATCTAAGGTCAATACCCAATTTGCTGATATAACAAGCAGCCTTTCGATGAACAATATAATTAAGGATAAGGATGTAATTTTCCATTTGGCGGGGCAGGTGAATCATATTGATAGCATGAGAAATCCGATAAATGACCTGGATATTAATTGTAAAGGTACACTGGTTATATTAGAGGCCTGCCGTAATTTTAATAAAAATGCAAAGATTTTATTTACTGGTACGAGAGGGCAGTATGGGCCGACAGTAAAATTACCCGTTGATGAAAATCATCCTATGGACCCCCAGGGTATTTATGCGATAACAAATATGGCGGCCGAGAAAATGATAATGGTGTACAACAATGTGCACAAGATCCGGGGCGCGTGCTTTAGAATAAGCAATACCTATGGGCCCAGGCATCAGATGAGGCATGATGAATACGGTGTTTTTAATTGGTTTATACGAAAGGCTATAGACAATGAGGTTATTAAGGTATTCGGCAGCGGTAATATTATAAGGGATTTTATATATGTGGATGACGTGGTAAAAGGCCTCTTAATGGCCGGGGTGTCAGACAAGGTGGACGGTGAAGTTTTTAATATGGGAAGCGGCCAACCCATAGATTTCATAACCTTGGCGAAGAAGATTGTAGAAACCGCAGGCTCAGGTAAATATGAATTTAGCGATTTTACAAGGGAGCGGAAAGAATTGGAACACGGGAATTATTATTCAGATTGCTCCAAGATCAAGCGTCTTTTAGGATGGGCGCCGGAGACAAAGCTGGGCGAAGGTATTTCGCGGACACTCGAATTTTATCGCAAATTCAAGAAATATTACTGGTGAGGTTAAGGATGGTTGTAAATAAAAAATATATTCACATAGGAAAAGGGGCCAAGATACATAAAGGCGCGATAATCGGATATAAGACGCTTCGAAAAGTAAAAAGCCTGGATTTGAAGATAGGGCAAAATCTCGTCGTTATGGCGGGCGCGGTTATTTACGCAGGAACCTCAATAAGAGATGGCGCGGTTATCTCCCATAACAGCATTGTTAGGGAAGAAAATCGAATCGGAGATAATTTTTGCCTCTGGAACAACTCAATTGTTGACTACGGCTGTAAGATCGGAGATAAGGTCAAGATTCACTGCAATGTCTATGTGGCGCAATATACCAAAATAGAAGACGATGTCTTCATAGGGCCCGGCACAACAATAGCGAATGATTTACACCCCAAGTGCAAATACTCTCGACGCTGCATGAGAGGCCCTCATATAAAAAGAGGCGCCATAATAGGGGCAGGCGCTACTATTAACCCATTTGTCCTAATAGGGGAACGGGCTTTTATAGGCGCGGGCAGCGTTGTGACAAAAGATATACCTTCCGGCAAGGTTGTCTGCGGTAATCCCGCGAAGATTATATGCAGTATAAAAGATTTGAAATGCCGCACAGGCCTTACGGATTTTCCGTATATGTCAAAGTGAAATGGATAAAGAAAAGAGGCTTTTGGCTGTAGTAGTCGCATACAACACAGCTGAGAGCACTAGGCAATTTTTAACTCGTTTTCCAAAAGAGAGCAAGCTTGATGTATTGATAGTCAATGATGGCTCAACGGACAGGACCGCGGAATATCTAAAAGATTCAGGCTTTAATTCCATAACTCACCCGAATAACAAAGGGGTAGGAGGCGCTATAAAAACAGGCATAAGATACGCGTTGGATAACGATTATTACGCAATGGTTATAATGGCAGGGAACAATAAGGATGACCCAGCGCAGATAGGGCGCTTATTCAGGCCTATCCTGGAAGAGGATTGCGACTATATACAGGGCTCAAGATTTTTAAAAGGAGGAAAGTGGGACAACCTGCCGGTTTTTAGATATGTCATGGTAAAGGTTCACGCGTTTATGTTTTTTGTTTTAACAGGGTTTCACGGAACCGATGCGCTAAATGGTTTCCGGGCCTACAAGTTATCGATTTTTGAAGATCCGAGAATTAATATATGGCAGGAATGGCTTGACCATTATGAGCTCGAAACATATCTTCATTACAAGGTACTTAGATTGGGTTATAAAGTCAAAGAGGTTCCTGTTTCAAAAATATACCCTAAGGCAAGGCGGGTAAAATACAGCCATATCCGCCCGATTATTGATTGGTGGAAGATATTACGGCCGGTGTTTTTTTTGATATTTAAGATAAAAAAGTAAAATGAAAATTAACGAGAAGGGTATTTATACAGTTATATTTTTAACCGCGCTTTTTCTGAGGCTTATATTTTTGCTTAATCATGACCGTGCTCTTGGAGGCGATGAAGTTGCTTATAATCAATTGGCTTCTGCGCTTCTGAATGAGCATAGGTTTTCAGCGGATGAAGAGTATTCGCATCCGCCCGCATACCCGTTTTTTATCAGTATAGCATATTTTATTTTTGGACAGAGCGCGCGAGCCGTCAGAATTATTCAGGCTTTGCTTGATTCAGGCTTATGCGTTTTAATATATTGGCTAAGCAATAAGTTATTTAACAGGAGGACCGCGTTAATAGCGGCATTGTTTTCCGCGTCCTATTTATTATTTATAAAGGCCGCTTCCTGCCTGCTTACAGAATCGGTATTTACATTTGTACTGTTTCTTATGATTATTTATATCTGGAAAAGCAAAGAAAGATTTTCATATTTTAATGCCGCTATTCTCGGCTTGCTGATTACCGTATTGGTATTAATCAAAGGCATAATGTTATTATTTCTCCCATTTTTATTAATCGCGGCAGCCGTTACGAGATATTACAGATTTATTAACTTTGCGGATTTCGCCAAGCGCACAGCGCTTATGATAGCTGTTTTTATATTAACAATGTCTGTATGGGTATACAGAAACTACAGGGTTTATAATGCCTTTGTCCCTGTTTCCACGCAGACAGGGTGGGCTTTTTATGACTCTTATTTTCCGCGCGACGGGAAAATTTTTGGCGTAAACGCATTTGATGATAATGTTCGCTATGGCCTGAGTTTAAAGTCGCAGACAAAAATGAGTAATTATTTGGCCAAAAAGGCCGTAGAGTTCATCAAGAAAAACCCTCTTAAGGTATTGAGATTGGAATTTTTGAAAATTTTATATTTTTGGTGCCCCTTTGACTGGGAGTTGATGGGCAAAGAAAAGGGTATATATAATTTTCAATATGTTTTTATGCTCCCATTCAGCATGTTAGGGGTTATTCTTTTGATGAAAAACCTAAATAAATATGTAGTTTTATATGTACCTGTAGTTTATTTATTTCTCATGTCTTTATTATTTTATGGTTCTCCCAGATTCCGCATGCCTGTTGAACCTTATTTAATTATCTTTTTTGCAGTGGGAGTTGTTAGATTTTTTAGGTTATTTAAATATATATATATCCCCGCGGGCGCCACTTTATTGTATGCGCTTATAAATTTTAAAATTTATTTAAATTCAGACACGGTGAAAGAGTGTATTAGAGGGTGTCTTATATCTGTGGGTTTATGGTGCTGAGTAAAAAACCAATTACAATCTATCTTGCGGATTTAGTGCATAATTATTTTCCGGGTACTTATACAATACCCTTAAATATCGCAAATATCGCCGTGTACGCTAAAGAAAATCTTGGTAATAATTTGAATATTGAATTGTTTAAATTTCCCAATGACTTATTGGATGCATTGAAGAAAAACAGGCCGGATATTTTGGGGTTGTCTAATTATTTTTGGAATAATGATCTGAATTTTCAAATCGGGACATATGTTAAACAATGCTATCCCGATACTATTATCGCAATGGGAGGGCCCAGCATACGTATCGACCATTCAGGTATAAAGAATTTTCTTAAAATGAATAATTTTGTTGATATATATATGATGCTTGAAGGCGAAGCGCCGTTCTTAAATTTTTTGGAATTGTTAATAAACAAAGGAAATAAAAATATTTTTAAGGACGGGTTAGATATAGAAGGCTGCGCATACCTATTGAATAAAGATTTGATTTATTCGGCCCTCACAACGCAACTGGACCTGTATAAATTGCCATCTTGCTATGTAAGCGGTGCATTGGATAAGTTTTTGAAATTAGATTTAATCCCGTTATTCGAATCTAATAGGGGCTGCCCTTTTACCTGCACTTTTTGTACGTGGGGGGTAGCCTCCAAAAAGATGCTAAGAAAGTTCCCTTTAAACAGGGTATTCGATGATATGGAATATGTGGCAAAGGCAAACCCCGGAAGCTCATACTGGATATTCGCGGATTCTAATTTCGGCATTCTGGAAAGAGATTTGGAAATTGCGGAAAAAATCGCCGAGATAAAAAAAAGAGCGCCCGCGTTAAAAATGATTGAAATATGGGCCAGCAAGAATACAACGGAAAGGAATTTAACCATAGCCAAGTATATTAATGAATCAAAACGCCAAGTAATTAGTTTTCAGACTTTAGACCCCCTGGTGGAAAAATGCATTAAAAGGGAAAATGTAGATTTGGCCGGCGCTTTAAAAACGGTGAAGGCCTTTAAGCAATCTGGTGTTGAGGTCCTAACAGATATTCTCTGCGGATTACCCGGGGAAACCAAGGATAGCCATTTAGCGACGCTGAAAAAATGTTTTGATATCGGATTTGATTCTATAGATGTAGGAAACGTCTATTTGCTTCCCGGCAGCGAAATGGAAACAGATATCTCAAGGAAGAATTTTAATATAACAGGCAAATACCGCTTAAGGCAGGGGTCGTACGGAGTTTACGATACGATAAAATCAATAGAATGCGAAGAGGTCATTCGAGCAACCTCATCAATCGGCGAAGAAGAAATGCCAACCTTTCGCTTGCTTCACTGGTTAATATGGCTTGGCTGGAATTCCAATTTTCTAAAGCCTTTGATGTTATATTTACAATCTCAATATGGCGTTCATCCGTTAGACTTTATTACGGAGATTATCAGGCGTGACAAAAGCAAATTTTTAAATGTTAAGGATTTGTTTAATCGCTTTCTTTCGGAAGCAGGAAGGGAATGGTTTGATACCCCTGCCGAGTTAAAGGAGTTCTATATGCAACCTGAGCGGTTAAACAATCTTCTAAAGTACGGTTCGTCTAAAATAAATTTTAAATATATAGCGGAGTTTATTTTAAATCGGTCTTTGTATAAAGAATTCTGCGATTTTATTGCAAATATAATACCTGATTCGGCATCAGTGCCGTCGTTAGGTGATAATGATATTATCCCTTTTATCAGAGAGATAATAATAAATGCCGATGAAATATTTGAATCGGGCGTCCTTCCTAAAAAAACCCTAAGAATAAAGAAAGAATATGCGCCGTATATTTTAAATAATTCACAAATTCCCAAGGAGTTTGATAATTCCTATCTCAATGTGA
>Ga0105164_10000115_pt1 | contig 58102 bp, 59 predicted proteins | sample VDWuncwatermetaG_FD_89674 | JGI IMG/M metagenome (GOLD analysis project Ga0105164, IMG submission 89674) | Wastewater microbial communities from Netherlands to study Microbial Dark Matter (Phase II) - VDW unchlorinated drinking water | ecosystem: Environmental > Aquatic > Freshwater > Drinking...
AATTCGTTGCATGGTCTTCTCCTGTATTGATCGGGTATGAGCGTGACATTATGGTAGCGCAGGGCGCGTTGACCGTTCCTTACCAGTGTGGTGACAGAAATGGGAAGGGCGGCGCGCCGCCCTACGCTGAGCGCCGCGCCGTCCCGGGCCCTCTCCTCCGGCTAGAGGGTGAAGAATTCGTCCCGCTCCCCGGCGAGGGCGGGGCGGCGGAGCGCCTTGCGGCGCCGCGTGCCGGAGGCGCGCCGTCCGGCCGGGCGAGCCGCCCGGATGGAGCGCTTCGTCGTCTTGCGGCTTTTGATTTTCTTGATCATAGTGCCTCCTGTAACATTCGGCCAGCGTTATAGCTTGGCAGGATCGCCGGGGCGGCGCCATGCACGCGTTGTAAATCATTTGAGGCGTCGCCGCGCGTTCGACCGCGCGTCATGAAGGATTCACCCGGCGGCGATACCGTCGAGACGACCGCCGCCCTATACTGAATGCGCGCCCGGAGCGGGCGGGAGGTTTCATGATGACGCGAGAGAACCGTCGGGATCCGTCGCAGGCCGCGGCCGAGCCGGGGGCGTTCGTCCGGCTCAGCGTCAGCCTGCCTGACGAGCAGGGGAACAGCTTCATCACCGTCCTCGGCGACGACGGCGCGCCGCTGCCCGCGCACGAGCCGACGCGGTTCGACCGGGAAGGAGCTTAGCGCGCCGCGCGCCGCGGAAGGGTGAAGTGGAAGCCGCTGCCCTTGTCAGCGCGGCTCTCGACCCAGACGCGGCCGCCGTGAGCGACGACGATTTGGCGGACGATCGACAGCCCTAGGCTCGCGCCGGGCATCTTCCTCGCGGGGCGGGCGCGGTAGAACCCTTCGAATACACGGGGCAGGTCCCGTCGAGGAATTCCGACGCCTTCGTTTCGCACGACGACCTCGGCTTCGCGCCCGGCCGCGAGCGCCGTGATCGACACGCATCCGCCCCGGCGGCTGAGATTTGCGGCGTTGCCGACGATGTTCTTGAAGACGTCGACGAGCAGCGCGGGGTCGGCGGAGACCTTGAGGCCGGAGGGGATGTTGACGCGGACGGAGATGCCCCGCTCCGCGGCGAACGGCGCGACCTCCGCGGCGCATTTGCGCGCGAACGCGCCGAGCGCGATCATCCGCCGGCGCGGCTTCGGATGAGCGGTCAGCTGGGAGATGCGCAGCAGATCGCCGATCATTATCGTCAGACGGTCGGCGTTGCGCTCGATCGTGTCGAGGAAGCTCAGGCGATGCTTGCGGTCGTCGATGCCGCCTTGCTTGAGCGTCTGGGCGTAGCCCTTGATTGCCGTGACCGGAGTTCTCAGCTCATGCGACATGTTCGCGATGAACTCCCGCTGAATGCGGTCGCTTTCTTCGAGCCTCGCGGCGGCCTCGGCACGGCGAAGATCGGTGATGTCCTGGATCGTTAGGAAGAGCGTGTCGGGGGCGCGCCCTTCGTTCGGCACCCGCACCGCGCTCAAGCGCAGCCGGCGTTTTCCGAGGTGGGCGATCTGGTAGTCCATCTCGAAGTTCTCGAAGCGGCTGCCTTCGGCCAGGCTGGTCTTAAGCCGCCCGTTGAGCTCAGCGTTGGCCCACTGGCCTCCGGCGAGCCTGCCCAGGCGCCGCCCCAGTATGTGCCGGGGAGACAGCATGAAGTAATCGAAGAAGTGCCGGTTCGCCGACTGCACCTTCAGCTCGGAGTCTAGGATCACCAGAGACTGATCCATGGCGTGCTGGAGCTCGATCAGGGCGCGCTTGGCGACGTCGGCGTCAAGCAGGGCGAGCACGATCCCCTCGGCCTTGTCCTGCGCGCTCTTGTACGGCCGTACGCGCAGCTTGTACCAGCGGCCGGACTTGTCGGCGAGCTCGAGCTCCCGGAGCTTGGAGGTCTTGAGGACCTCGAGGGCCGTTTCCTCCAGGCCGGGGAGGCCCAGCATCTTCTGGAGGTCGAGGATCGAGCGGCCGATGTCGTTCGCCGTCAGGCTCAGAGGCGCACCCACCATGGAGGCCACCCGGCGGATGCGCAGGTCGAGGCCAAGAATGACGATGGGAATGTCGAGGCTCTCGAGGATGTTGTCGAGGTCGCCTCCCAGCTGAACGAGCGCCGCGTTCTGCTTGCGCAGCTCGTCGTTGAGGGTGTTGAGCTCCTCGTTCGCGGTTTGGAGCTCCTCGCGCGCGCTTTCGAGCTCCTCGTTGGTGCTTTGGAGCTCTTCGTTGCTCGAGACGACCTCCTCGTTGGCGACGGTGAGCGCCGCGTTGCGGGATTCGGATTCCTCGATGCGGGCCTGGAGATAGCCCTTGGTTTCGAGCAGATCGCGCTTGAGCTTTTGGATGAGGCCGCCCCGCGGCTCCTTGGCGGGCTTGATCCCGGCGGCGGCCGCGACTGCGGAGGGCAGGAAGGTGACGAGGCAGTAGCGCTCATTGCCGGGCGGCGCGTCGAACGCGGCCGCCTCGAGGTTGACCAGGCGGCTCTGATGACCCAGGCGGACGCGCAGGCCGCTCTTGCGCGCCGGGCCTCCCGACTTGAACGCCTTCTTGACGAGCAGCTGCAGCTCGAGGCGAAGGCCGTCGGACGCCATCCTCAGCAGGTTGAGGCTGGCCTTGCCGGGCGCGGCCTTGAGATAGCGGCTCGTGTCGCCGCGGAACTGGAGGATGTCCAGGTTCCGGTTGATCACCACCCCCGCCGGAGCGAACCGGCTCAGGACGAGACGGTCCGCGACGGCGAGCGCGTCGGGCTTGGGCGGCTTGGGCGCGGCCGCGGGCCCGGCCGGCGCGGGCGCCTTGAGGGCGATGCGGCCGGCGCCGACGGCGAAATGCGAGGGCCGGCCCGCTTTCTTGGCGTAGATCTTGAATCGCTTGTCCGTCTCGGAGAAGAGCGTCGGGCAGATGCCGGCGGTTTCGGCGCCGCCGAGGAAAAGGAATCCCGACGGCTTGAGGGCGTAGTGGAAGGTCGTCAGCACGATCTTCTGCAGGGCGGGCTCGAGGTAGATCAGCAGATTGCGGCAGCTGATCAGGTCCTGATTGGCGAATGGGGGATCGGCGGTGACGTCGTGACGGGCGAAGACGCACATCTCCCGCAGGCGCTTGGTGACCTGATAGCCTTGTCCGGACCGGACGAAGTAGCGCCCCAGCAGCTCCGGGCTCATGGAGGAGGCGATGCCCTCGGGATACAGCCCCCGGCGGGCCTTGGCGGCGGCCTCGTCGCTGATGTCGGTCGCGAAGATGTGGGCGGGTATGTCTTGGCCGCGCTTACGCATGAACTCCAGGTAGGCGATGGCCAGGGAGTAGGCCTCCTCGCCCGAGGCGCAGCCGGCCGACCAGATGCGGACAGGCGAGACGGCGTCGCGGTCCTTGACGATGCGGGGGAAGACCGTTCGCTGCAGGGCCTCGAACGCCTTGGGATCGCGGAAGAACGACGTGACGTTGATGAGCAGGTCGTTGTAAAGGGCGCGGGTCTCCTCGGGCCTCGACTTGAGGTGCTGGAGGTAGTCGTGAAGGCGGCCGATATTGAGCAGGAGCATTCGCCGGGAGATGCGGCGGCGCATGGTCGAAGGCTTGTAGAGGGAAAAGTCCACGCCGCTCGAGGCGCGAAGCATGGCGAAGATCGCGCCGAGGGCTCCGGCGTCGGCGAAGATGGCCTCGTCCGCGGCGCCGGTGACCCGCGTCATCGGATGCCGTCCGAGCCGGATCAGCTCCCGCGCGATGCCCTTAGGGGGGCGGACGATGTCGGCGCACCCGGCGGCGGCGGCGGCGTGCGGCATGCTGGCGTAGGCCGCGGATTTTTCGTCCTGGACGCAGGTGATGCCGCCCGCGGATTTGATCTCCTCGAGGCCGATCGTTCCATCCGAGGCCATCCCCGATAGGATGACGCCGACCGCGCGGGGCCCTTGATCGTGCGCCAAGGAGCTGAAGAATGAATCGATCGGGCTGCGCTTGCTGCCGTTCGCGGCGATCAATTTGAGGCGTCCATGCCTCAGCGACATGTCCACGTTCGGAGGCATGACGTAGACGGTGTTCGCCCAAAGCGTCGCGCCGTCCGACGCTACCCGCACCGGCATCGCGGACGCCCGGCCGAGAATCTCGGTCAAATGGCTTTTGTGATCCGGGTTCAGGTGCAGCAGGAAGACATAGGCCAGGCCCGTGTCGCCGGGGAGATTGCCCAGCAGCTCGAGGAAGGCGTCGACGCCGCCGGCGGAGGCGCCGATGCCGACGATCAGCGCGGGCGAGGCGGGCGCGGGAGCTTTGCGCGCTCGCGGGCGCGGGGCTGATTTCTTCATGAATGCCGTGAAATTATCAAATTATCCATCCGTATTCCCATTGTCACCGCCGCGTAGGATAAGCGTAACGCGCGCGCAATGGCCGGACTGAGGCGGTTCGCCTAGAATAGCCTTACCACATCTGAAGGGGAGGTCCGCCATGCCTGTGATTCGAAACCTGTTCGCTGCCGTCGTTATTTTCGCGCTTTGCGCCGTCTTGCCTCGGTCCGCGGCCCCGGCCTCGCCGGATCCGGCCGTGGACTACCCGGTGGAGCTCGGCGTCGAGGCAGGGGAGCAATGGCGGGAGCAGCTCGGGCTCAGCGCCGAGCAGGTCCGGAAGTTCACCATCCTCGAGAAGGAGAAGGAGGCTCGCCTGAAGCCGCTGCGCGAGCTGCTGCGCGGCTGCATGGTGCAGCTGCAGGCTCAGCTGGCTGAGGGAGCGCCCGAGAACGACGTGCGGGATCTGCTCAATCAGCTCCTGCAGATCCGAAAGGCCATCGCGGAGCGCAGCGAGCGGCTCGATTCCGGGCGAGCGGCCTTCCTCTCGCCCACGCAGCACGCGCGGCTGGTCGTCTGGCAGGCCTTGGGCGGCATGAACGGCTACGCGGCGCGCCGTGCGGAGGCCGCGGGACGTCAGGAGACGGAGCACGAAAAGGAATAGCGCCCGGCTCTATTCGACGGTCACGCTCTTCGCCAGGTTGCGCGGCTGATCGACATCGCAGCCGCGCAGATCGGCGACGTGATAGGCCAGGAGCTGGAGCGGAAGGATGTTCAGGATCGGGGTGAACGGCTCGTCCACGTCCGGAAGCTCGAGGAGCCGGTCCGCACGCCCGTCAAGGCGGCGCTCGCCCTCCGTGCAAAGCGCGATCACGCGCGCGCCTCGCGCCTTGACCTCCTCTATGTTCGACAGCGTCTTCTCGAAGACGTCCGAACGCGTGGCGATGGCCACGACCGGAACCCGGCGATCGATCAGCGCGAGCGGTCCGTGCTTCAGCTCCCCTGCGGCGAAGCCTTCGGCGTGGATGTAGGATATCTCCTTGAGCTTAAGCGCCCCTTCCAGGGCCGTCGGAAAATTGACGCCGCGGCCGATGTAGAGGACGTGCTCGGCGCCGGCGAGCTCCTCGGCGACGGCGCGAATGCGGGCGTCGAGGGTCAGCGTCCGGCGCAGCCGCTCGGGCAGGCCGCTCAGTTGCTCCGCCCAGCGGCGCGCCTCGTCGTCAGGCATGAAGGCTCGCGCCCGGCCGGCGTTCATGGTCAGCAGGCACAAGGCGGTCAGCTGCCCGACGAACGCTTTCGTCGACGCGACGCCGCACTCCGGCCCGCACTGGGTGTGGAAGGCGTAATCCGCCAGCCGTGGAATCGCCGCGCCGAGCGTGTTTCCGATGGACAGCACCTCGAGGCCGGCCTCCCGGGCGAGGCGCGCGGCGGCCAGGGTATCGGCGGTCTCGCCCGACTGGCTGATCGCGATCACGAGCGTGTTCGGCGCGAGCACGGGACGCCGGTAGCGGAATTCGGAGGCGGTCTCGACCTGCGTGGCGAGGCCGGCATGGCGCTCCAATAGGTATTTCCCGATGATCCCCGCGTGCCAGGAGGTGCCGCAGGCCAGGATGTGGACGCGCTCCACCCTTCGGAGCAGATCCGGCGTCAATCCGGCGCCGCGCGCCGGGAGGCCGTCCTCGGACGCCCGCAGCCGCCCGCGAAGGGTATTCTCCACGGCGCGCGGCTGCTCGTGGATCTCCTTGAGCATGAAGTGGCGGTATCCGCCTTTCTCGGCGGCCGTGCTGTCCCACTCGATGACGCTCGAAGGCTTGTCGATCTCCTGCCCCCGGGCGTCGAAGAACGCGCAGCGATCGCCGCTCATGACGGCCGTTTCTCCGTCCTCCAGGTAGACCACGCGGCGGGTGTGCTTCAGCAGCGCGGGAACGTCCGAGGCGATGTGGTTTCCGTGCTCGCCGAGACCGACGACCAGGGGGGAGTCTTTTTTCGCGGCGACGAGGACGCCGGGGGCCCCGGACCAGATCGCCGCGAGCGCGTAGGCCCCGCGCACCTTCTCGAGCACCGCGCGCACGGCGGCGGCCAGGGCGGCTCGCCCTCCGTCCGGGCCGACGGCCGCGCGCTTCAGCTCTTCCTCTATAAGGTGCGGAAGCACCTCGGTATCGGTGACGGAGGTGAAGGCGTGCCCGAGGTCGGCGAGGCGGGCTTTGAGCGGAAGGTAATTCTCGATGATGCCGTTGTGGATCACGGCGATGGCGCCGGCGCAATCGGTGTGCGGATGCGCGTTGGCCTCGGAAGGGCCGCCGTGAGTCGCCCAGCGTGTATGGCCCAGGCCGAGCATGCCGTCCAGCGGGCGGCGCGCCAGAAGGCCTCTGAGCTCGGAAAGCTTGCCGACGCTTCGCGCGACGGCGAGCGCGCCGCCGGAGACGACGGCCACGCCCGCCGAATCATATCCGCGGTACTCGAGCCGCGTCAGCCCATCCATAAGGATCGGCACGGCCTGCTTTGATCCGGCATAGCCTACGATTCCACACATGGGCGGATTATAACGCCGCAGCGCCGGGTCCTCCATGGAGGCCGCGTAAATCCGGCAACAGGATTTTGTATCCAGCCGATTCGCGAGACCTTGACGCGGTTGTCCAGTGAAGTCAATATCCGGTTGTTACGATCTTCTGCGAAGACGGCGAGGAGAATAACATGACAAGGAAAGAGACGACGGCGATGAAGGAGCGCACGGCCGCCCCCGAGGGGCCCCAGGGCGAGGAGGGCTTTGAAAAGCTGCTGCATAAGATCCGGTCCCGCGACGCCCGCGTCGCCGTCATGGGTCTCGGGTACGTCGGCCTGCCGCTCGTGAAGCTGTTCGCCGCGAAGGGCTTTCGTGTCATCGCCTGCGACGTCGATCATGCCAAGATCGAGCAGCTCAACCGGGGGCGCTCCTATATTAAGTCGGTGCCCTCCGCGGACATCGCGCGGCACCTCGCCAACAAGCTGCTGCTGGCGACGAGCGACTTCCGAAATCTTGCGTCGGCCGACGCCATCTTCGTCTGCGTGCCCACGCCGCTGACCTCGGAGGGAAAGCCGGACGTTTCCGCGATCCGGCAGACCGCGAAGTCAATCGGCGCGACGCTGCGCAAGGGCCAGGTCGTCATCCTGGAAAGCACGAGCTATCCCGGCACGACCCGGGAGGTCATGAAGCCGGAGCTCGAGCGGCGCGGCATGAGGTGCGGGACGGATTTTTTCCTCGCGTTCTCGCCGGAGCGGGAGGACCCGGGAAACAAGGATTTCTCGATGGAGCGGATTCCGAAAATCGTCGGCGGCATCGACGCTCGCTCGCTGCGGGCCGCGGCCGCGCTTTACGGCGAGGTCGTCGCGCGGGTGGTCGAGGTCTCCTCCTGCGAGACCGCCGAGGCCGCCAAGCTGCTGGAGAACATCTATCGCTGCGTGAATATCGCGCTCGTCAACGAGCTGAAGATGTGCTACGACCGCATGAATATCGACGTCTGGGAGGTGATCCGCGCGGCCGCGACCAAGCCGTTCGGCTTCCAGGCGTTCTACCCGGGCCCGGGGCTGGGCGGCCACTGCATCCCGATCGATCCGTTCTATCTCTCCTGGAAGGCGCGCGAGTATCAGTTCAGCACGCGCTTCATCGACCTGGCCGGCGAGATCAACACCCAGATGCCGTACTACGTGCTGGCGAAGCTGGAGGAGGGCCTGCGCGCGCAGGGCAAGAAGCTGGAGGGCGCCCGCGTCCTGATGCTGGGCCTCGCCTACAAAAAGGACATCGACGATCCTCGCGAGTCGCCGGCTTTCAAGCTCCTGGAGCTTCTTGACCAGAAGGGCGCCTCGGTCGTCTGCAACGATCCGAACATCCAGAAGTACGCCTCGGTGGGACACGCCAAAGACATCAAGGTGACCTCCGTGCCGGTGACGAGCGAGCTCCTGGCCTCCGTCGACGCGGCGCTCATCGTGACCAATCACAGCGATTACGACTACGGCATGATCGCGCAGCACGCGCCGCTCATCGTGGATACGCGCAATGCCTGCGCCGATCAGACGCGCTGGCGGGGGAAAATCGTGCGCGCGTGAGGCGCGTCGCCTTCACGGCATCGCTGAGCGTCTTTATCGGTTCTCCCGCGCCGGCGCGTCGCCGAAGCGATAGCGCACCCCGATCTTGTGCGTGCCCGCGTTGTCGGACAGGAGATGCCGGTTCAGCGTGAAAGCGTAGTCGATGCCGAAGCGGTCGAACTGGAGTCCGCCGCCGCCGCTGAACTGGTCGGGCGTGGCGCCGACGCGAAACTTAACGCGGCCTCCTTCGAGCGTTTTTTCGAGGCCGACGCCGGGCGCGCCCCGCTGGCCGTCGCGGTGGAGGTAGTCAGACGTCAGTCGGAGCCCCCAGTACCCGACGTCATAGGATATCCCCGTTTGCAGCTCCCTTGGGGCCGGGTCCGGGCTCGTCAGGCCGACGTCGGGGCGGTTAAGGTTCCGGAAGACGACGCCGGCGGTGAGCGAGCCGCTCAGGGCGACGCTGGCCCCGAAATCGAGCGCAAACGCGCCGCGCGAGGCGCCGTTCTGAAAAACGGGATCGGTGGAGGCCGCCGGATCTAAGCCGGGCATGAAGCGATGATGGAGGAACTTTCCGGTGACGCCCGCCTCGAAGGCGTCGAACCAGCGTCGGGAGAAGGCGACGCCGATGACGCGCTCCTGCAGCAGGCCGGACGCCTGATACTGTCCGAGGCCGACCGCCAGGACGCCCAGCCTCGTGGGAGCCCCGAACACGGCGAAGCTTTGGCTGAGCTCACCGACGCCGCTTAGGCCGGCGTAGAACCGGTTGTGCTGGAAGTATGCTTCCGGGCTCTCGAGGCCGGCGACGGCCGCGGGATTGAGGAACAGCGCGGCGCTGTCGCCCCGGCCGGCGAGAATGGAGCCGCCCATGGCCGCGGCTCGCGCCCCGGTCGGGACGGCGTCGAAGGCGGCCTGGGCGCCGCGAGCCGCGAACGCGAGCGTCAGGGCGAAAAGGACGGCGCGCGCGGCGGGGCGGTCGATCATGGGGCGAATAGGGGGTCCTCCAGGCCGGACGAGCGTTCATCGCCGCCCGGGCGGGCGGCCCTTGCCTGGGTGGGGCGGCAAGGTCACGGCGGGGAGACGGCACCGTCAAGATTGCGGCAAAGCCAGGATAACATCCGGAGGAGGCAGCCGCAAGGCCGCTACAGCTTCTTTACGGAGCGTCCATGGCATCGCGCCCGGGCATCGACTAGGATTGACCCATGGCGAACACGAAGCCGCCGCACATCGTGATCCTCGCGGCCGGCGCGGCCAAGCGGATGAGGCTCGAGCATCCCGAGGCCCTGCACCCGGTCTTCTTCCGGCCGATGATTCATTACGTGCTGGACGCGGCCATGGCGATCCCGCACCGCTCGGTCACCTTGGTCGTCGGGCGAGGCGAGCGGGAGTTTCGGGAGCAATGCCGGAGCTACCGGGATCTGCATTTCGTTCAGCAGGCGGCCGGCACCGCTGCGGAACATGGCGGGGACATTCTGGTTCTGCGCGGAGAGGTCGTGCTCCTGGAGCCCCGCACGCTGGTGGGGATGCTGACGGCGCACGCCGGGTCGCGGGCGGCCTGCACCGTGGGACGCGCGGACCCGGGCGACGCGCCCGCGGCCTACTACTTTCGAGAACTCCCGGCCGGGCTCGGCGAGCTCGAGTTGGCCGAGGCCGCCCGTAGCGTGGGGGCGGCCGAGTTCCGCATCGAGGACCGCGTCGAGACGATGGCCATCGACGATCTCCACGGCCTATGGCGCGTCGAAGCGGTCCTGCAGGAGCGCTTCAACCGCTCACTCATGCTCCAAGGCGTCGCCTTGCAGGATCCCCGCGCGACCTTAATCGACCCGCGCTGCCGGATCGCCCGCGGCGTTCGCATCGAGGGCGGCTGCACCGTGATCAACTCTGTTCTCGAAAGCGGCGCATGCCTGGAGAATTACTGCCGGATCGCCGACTCCGAGATCGGGCCCGGAAGCCTGCTGCGCCAGGGAAGCGTCGTTGAGAGGGCCCGCGTCGGGCGCGACTGCCGGGTGGGCCCGTACGCGCGCCTGGGTCCGGGCGCCCGCCTGCACGACGACGTCTGGATCGGAAACTTCGTCGAGATCATGAACGCGAGCCTCGGCCCCGGCACGCGGGCGGCGCATCAATGCTTCATCGGCGACGCGTTGGTGGGGCGGAAGGTCGGCATCGGCGCGGGCTTCATCACCTGCGCCTCGAGCGCCGGCCCGGCGAAGCAGAGGACGATCATCGGAGATGAAGTATTCATCGGCGGCGCCTCGCACTCGATCGCGCCGGTGACCTTGGGCGCCGGAAGCTTCATCGCTTCCGGGACCAGCGTGAACGAGGACGCGCCGGCGGGCTCCTTCGTGATCAGCCGCGGGCGGCAGGTCACTAAGCCGGACTACGCCAAGAAGCACGGACGAGCGCCGGGCTCCGGCGCGACGCGCTGACTCCGCACGATTTGTGCGCGAACGTCTTCCTTCGTCCCAGGGGCGCGGCGAAACGAATGGAGGAGCGGTCCCCGAGGTTGGCGATCATCAAGCCGCTGACGTTCACTCCCGCGTCCGACAGAAGCTTGGTCAGCTTCGCCAGCTCGCCTGGCCGGTTCTTCACGACGATGTTGTAGCGCGCCGTTTCTGTCCGTTGCATTCCGCTTCCTCCTTGTTCCTTCGTCGGGTCAGTCGTAAATCGAATAGTCGGGATCGAAGCCGAGCTTCTCGATGAGCGCCATGGCGTTCGCCGGCTGGTCGACCGCGAGCACGATCCGCATCTGCTCCCCTTCGACGGTGCTGTAGAGCGAAAGGATGTTGATATCCTCGGCAGCCAGGGAACGCGCCAGCTTGTGCAGCTCCCACGGGTGGTGCGGCATTTCAAATTGAAAAATCAGCTCTTCGCGGACGGCGACGCCCAGCTTCTCGAGCTCGGAGCGCAGCGCCTCGCTCCGGGGTGCGAGGAATTGCACCAAGGTCCGGCCGTCCACGCAGGTCGTGAGCATGGACCGCAGGTCGACGCGCCTTCTCTCGAGCAGGCGCCTCACGGCGGCGTGCAGGACGGGATCGTTGGCAAATTCGGCGTTGTATTGGGTTTTGCACCTTTTACGCATCGGGCCCTCCGCGATCTGGTTCCATTGTAAGTCGGGCGCGGCGCGTGGACCATGGAGTCCCGGTAACATTCTCGTGGCCCCGAGCGCACGGGGCCCTCACACCGGCTTCAAATGATCTTTTCAACTCCGCCATGGCGCCGGAAGAGCATGAGGATTAAACTCCTGCAGCGCTCGCTCGAAAGGGCGCGGGGAGAAACGACATGATCGTCGCGGCGCATCAGCCGAATTTCATTCCCTGGCTCGGCTACTTCGACAAGATGAGCAAGGCGGATCTCTTCATCTCGCTGAATCACGTGCAGATGGAGAGGCAGAGCTTCCAGAACCGGGTGCGCATCAAGACGGGCGAGGGAGCCCGATGGATCACCGTCCCGGTCGTGCAGGCGTCGCGGAGCGAGCGCATCATGGATAAGCGCATCGACAACAGCCGCGAGGGTCGCTTCCGCTGGAGCCGGAAGATGTTTTTGACCCTGAAATACGCGTATCAATCCGCGCCCTTCTACCGGGAGCACGAGGCCGCCCTCGCGGATATCTTCGGGGCGCGCTGGGATCGCTTGTGCGACCTCAACGATAGGCTGATCGATTTCTGCCGCGGCGCCCTGAGCGTCCGTACCGAGATCGTGCCGAGCTCAGCGCTGTGCCTCACGGGCGCCAAGTCCGACCTGATCCTTAATATGTGCCGCGAGGTGGGAGCGGACGCCTACCTCGCCGGCCGCGGAGGCTCCCTCGCCTATCTGGATATTCGGGCGTTCGAACGCGCCGGGATACGCGTGATCTGGCAGGACTTCGAGCATCCTCGTTACCGGCAGCATCCGGCTTGCGGCGAGTTCTTTCCGAATTTGTCCGCGCTCGATCTGATTTTTAATTGCGGCCCCATGAGCCCGGAGATTCTCCGCGGCGGAGCGGTGGCTGCGGGAGAGGCCCTATGAACGACAAGGAACTGGAGCGGACGGCGGGCGTGCGCGCGGACGTGCTGTCCAAGTACGCCGGCGCGACCGTGCTGGCCGTTGGTGCGCACCCGGACGACCTCGAGCTCGGCATCGGCGGGACGCTGGCGCGCCTCAGCCGGTCCGGCGCACGCGTCGTGATGGTGGTGGTGAGCATTCCGAGCAGGCTTCGCTCGCGCCGGAACGAAGCGCGGCAAGCGGCGGACATACTCGGCTGCGAGCTTCGCTTTCTGACGCCGAACCGCTGCTCGCGGGTGGAGGATCTGAAGAGCCATCAGCTTGTGGGAATGATCGACGGCCTGGTCCGCGACCTGAAGCCCGCCGCGATGTTCACCCACTGCCTGGCGAACCTTCATCTGGATCACAAGCTGGCCTACGAGGCCTGCATGTCGAGCCAGCGGCTCCGTTACTTCGACATCTACTGCTATTCTCCTACGAGCTGCCACGCCGTCAACATCCCGTTCTTCCCGCAGGCCTACATCGACATCACCGGCACGATCGACGCTAAGATGAAAGCCATACGGGTTCATTCGAGCCAGTTCGACTCGCGCGGGTTGAATACGGAACGCTATCGCGAAGCCGACGGCCAGACGGGCCGGATCGTCGGCGTCGATTACGCCGAGGGCGTGGAAATAGTCCGCATGAAAGTGAACTGACGCGTGCACGCTGTTCAAAGGAGGGTTCATGCGCAACAGAAGACCGTTGACGCGGGCCGCCTGGCCGGCGGCGGGCGACTACGAGGCGTTGAGCGGACATGAGCGAAGGCAGCGCGTCCGCAGCGAGAGGATTCGCCGGTGGCGCAAGGAGCTTCGCCGGCGGCGCTCGAACGAAATCGAGGAACGGGTGCAGGGGACGCTCGGGGGGCTCGGCGCGCGTGATTGAGCCCGGCCGCGTCCCGGCGCCTCCCGCCGATTTCGCCGCCTTGCGCGGTCTGCTCGCGGCGCGCGCGCTCAAGCACGCGGAGTTCTGGTTCACCGATCTCTCCGGCCGTTCGTGGAGAATCACGATGCCCTCCGACGCCTTGAACGAGGCGCTGTTCGCCGAAGGCCTTCCTTTGGACGGGCAGCCCATCGGCGGCAGCTGGGACGGCTTGATGCGGCTGATGCCTCGGCTGGACGCGCTGTACGTCGACGCGGCGGCGCCGCTGCCCAGCCTCGTGATGTTCTGCGACGTCTTCGAGCCGTCCGGCAAGGCGCCGCTCGCGCTCGAGCCCCGGCACGTTCTGGCGAGGGCCGTGCGGCGCGCCGAACGCCGTCTGGCCGGCGAGCTTGTGCTGGGGGCGGAGCCGGAATTCATCCTCTTGGGGGCCGGAGGACGCCCCGCCGAGGAGGGCGTCGTCTGGGACTGCTTGTCGCGGCTGGCGGAGGCGCTCGGCGACGCCGGTATAAGGGTAGATTGGTTTCGGACAGGCCCGGCTCCGGGCCAGGGCCGCGCTCAGATGCGCGCGGGGCCGCCCCTGCAGACGGCAGACCGCGTGATCCTTTATCGCCGTTTGGCGGCCCGGCTCGCGCGCGAGCGCGGGCTTTCCGCGTCTTTTCTTCCCCGTCCGGTCGCCGGCGGAGGCACGCCCGGCATGCCCGTCCATGCGGCCCTCTGGAAGGAGGGCGTGAACCAGTTTCATGATGCGCGCGGCTGGGCGTTGACCAGCCGGCGCTGCCGCGCCTTCGCGGGAGGGCTGCTGACCCATCTTCCCGCCCTATGCGCGCTCTGCGCGCCGACGACCAACTCCTATCGCCGCTTGATTCCCGGCGTCTCGGGACCCGCTACGCCGCGCATCTCGACGCAGGACCGGACGGCGGTGTGCCGGATTCCGTCGCGCTCCACCGCGCCGGAAGCCCGGCGCGTGAAATTCTGCTGCCCCGACGCGTCGTCCAATCCATATCTGGCTTTCGCGGCGATACTGCTCGCGGGACTCGACGGCGTCGAGCGGGGGTTGGAGCCCCCGGTCAACGGCGACGAGCCGATGGGCGTGCGCGTCCCGCACTGCCTGGAGACGGCGCTCGACGCGCTCGACGCGGACCGGGAATTCCTGACGGCCGGCGGATGCTTCAGCGACCGCCTCATCGGGGCGTGGATCTCCGATCGCTGGACGCGGCACGTCATTCCCGTAAGATCCCTGCCGCATCCTTGGGAGCTGTCGCAGGCCGAGCCCTGACGCGCCGTTGAAGGCGCTCGCGTCATGCGGGCGGCAAAATGAATTCACGTCACCTCCATAGGCTCGCGTTTCGCGCGCGCCTATACTACGACCCGTGAATCAGGCACAGGCGGGCAACGAGATGGAATCAATCGGACGAATCCCGCACTCGGGATATGAAGAAAAGCGGCGCAGGATCCGGGTCGCCGAACGCATTCCCGTGACGGTCGTGTCCCTGAATGGATTCTTCCGCGCGAACGCGATAACGGGCGAAGCCAAGGACTTCGATACAGGCGGGATCTGCGTCTACGCGTCGAGCGCGCCCGCGGTCGGCGCCGCGGCGGCCATACGCCTGCACCTGACCAATCAGATCTCGACCGTTTGCCGGGGCCTGCCGTGCGAGTTCGGCGGGCGCGTGATCGCCGTGCGCAAATCCAAATCGAAGGCCCAGTATCCTTTCGAGGTGGTGCTGGCGTGGGACCGGCCTCTTCCCGAGATGGTGGAGAAGGCCGTCGCCTCCTATCGGCGCAAGCTCTGCGTGGCCGTCGCGATCGTCCTGGCGACTCTCGTCGGAGCGAAATGGAGCAGCGTCGAATTCTTCTGGTACGCGCCGGTCTTCAACCTCTACAGCATGGCGCTGATACTCTACCTCGTCTCGCGCTTCTACATCTCCTGGCGCCATCGCGCGCCCGCGCTGGGTACCTACACCCCGGCCGTCAGCATCGTCATCTCCGTGCGCAACGAGGAGAACGCGATCAGCCGGACCATAGAGACCTGCTACGCGACGGACTACCCCGAAGCCAAGCGAGAGGTTCTCGTCATCAACGACGGCTCCACCGACGGGACGCTCCGCGTGCTCAAGGACTTGAAGAAAAAATATCCGGGTCTGCGGATATTCAGCCAGCCGCCCACGGGCAAGCGCGCGGCGATGGCCCAGGGAGTGCTCAACGCGACCGGCGAGATCATCACCTTCGTGGATTCCGACACCTTCTTGACCCGGAACGCGCTCCGTCACATCGTCTGCGGCTTTGAGGACCCGACCCTCGGGGCGTCCGCGGGCTACACCGAAGTGGAAAACGCCGACGCGAACGCGCTGACCGGCATGCAGGAGGTTCGCTACTACGTCTCCTTCAGGCTGCTCAAGGCCTCGGAGGGGCTCTACGGCTGCGTGACCTGCTGCCCAGGATGCTTGTCGGCGTACCGTCGAGCCTACGTGCTCGAGGTGCTCGACCCCTGGCTCCACCAACAGTTCCTGGGCGCGGAGGCCACCTTCGGGGACGATCGCAGCCTGACGAACTTCATCCTGCGCAAATACCGAGTGATTTACAATGATCTCGCCGTCGCGTCCACCCTGGTGCCCGAGACGTGGGGGCAATATCTGCGGCAGCAACTGCGCTGGAAAAAGTCCTGGCTGCGCGAGACGCTGATCGCCAGCGGATTCATGTACAAGAAGCATCCCGTCGCGGCCATCTCGTTTTACGCCGCGTCCGTGTTCAGCGTCCTGTCGCCGTTGATGATGGCGCGCGTCGCGTATATTGTGCTTGACGGCGACTCCTCCATCTTCCTGCCCTACATGCTCGGACTGATCCTCATCGGCTTTCTTCAGTCCCTCTACTTTCTGCACCGTCGCCCAAGCCCGCACTGGCTTCTCGGCATGCTGTGGATGGCGAGCGCGCTGATCACCGGACCGCAGACCTACTACGCTCTGCTGACGGTGCGCAAGAATCACTGGGGCACGCGATGAGAAAATCCTACGTGCTCGGGTGGCTCCTGATCCTCGCCGGCGCCGGGTTGGCCGCGGCCTGGAGCCTTCATGGAAGGGCGTATGTCCGCAGGCGCTTCTTTTCCGCCGCTTCCGTCGCCGAAGCGGCGCGCGCGGAGTCCCAATTCGTCGCGATTCTGATTCCGCGTATACGGCGCGGCGGCGAGAAGTACACGATGTCGCCGGCGGAACTGACGGGACTCCTGCGCGGCCTTAAGGACGAGGGGCACATCTCGATCGGACTCTCCGACATCGAGGATTTCTACGTCCGGGGCCGCCGGCTGCCCTCAAAAGCGCTGCTGATCGCTTTCTCCGAAAACGACCCGCGCGGCTACGCGCTGGCCGATCGGGTGCTCAAGCGCCTTCGCCTGCGAGGCGTCGCCTTCATCAGCCGCTCCGCGGAAGAGGCCGGAGAGGATGAACGGCAGCATCTGACGCGCCATGCAATCTCTGAGATGCGCCGCACCGGAGGGTGGGACTTCGGCTGGCGCGCCGCCGACGCCCCAGCCACGGCTTCCGTCGCGGGCGTCGGCCGCGCGGTCCTCGAAGAGGAGGGGCGCCCGGGGCCTCCGGCGGGGGTTGCCCGATATCCGCTTCGCTTCAAGGTCTCGGAGCTGGGCCACAACGACGCGCTCGACGATCCGCGTGCGCTGCGCATCCTCGGTCTGCGCCCGGAACGGGCGGCACTGAACCTCGCCATCGTGCGGAAAACATGGCCGCGAGCGACGGAGCTGTCCGACGATTTCCACGCCGACGGACCGGGCAGCGACTGGATCGCGGGGTGGGGGGAGATCTCGATGGGACGCAGGCGGCTGGCGCTGCTTCCCGCGCCGCGACACACGAGCGCCGGAGTTTTCCTGAGAGGCACCGACAAGTGGCGCGACTCGACGGTCGAATACACGCTGAAGAAGTACCGTAAGGAATTCTGGGCCTACGCGCGGCTGCGGGACGGCGGCGGTTTCGTGCGAGTCGGAGCCCGGGACGGCTGGTGGTACGCGGAGCAGAAGAGCGGGCCGACGAATCCCGTGAACATGCTCGCCCGCGCTCAGATCGGAGAGGGCGCTCTGCCCGCGACGGTGCGCTTCATCCTCAAGGGGGGCTCGCTCATCGTCTATCTGGATGGACGGATGCTGTTCGGGCGCCCGCTGCGGCTTCATCCCGGGGTCGACCGCGGCAGCCTTTTCTTCGGCGTCTACGACGGGGTGTCGCGGTCCTCTCGGGCGACGCTGACCTCCGTGCGCGCCGCGCCGCTGGGCGAAGTCTGGGTCGCGGCGGGCGACCTTGGACGGGAAATGGACGACCGGAGCCTGGCCGCGCTGCGCGATGAGGCGGTGTACGCGCGCGCGCTGTCCCCTCTTTGGATCAGGATCGCCGAAGACGGAGGCGTGCTCATCGACGAGGCGCAGAGCGTGCTTCTTCGTTCCATGGCGGGCTTTTACGCCTGCCGGCTCGTGCCGATGGCCGACGGGGTCTCTCTGAGAGGGACGGCGTTGGCGCCGGGGGCGGACGCGGACCGGCTGTCGCGGGGACTCGTCTCGGCCGTCCGGGATCTGAACGCGGGCGGGCTCAATCTCAGGCTTCGCGGCGAGGAGGCTGGACGTCCGGAGGCGATCGCCTTCCTGCGCAAGCTGCGCGGCCTCCTGCGGGCGCAGCGGCGGGAGCTGTGGATCACCGTGGACGGCGGGGGACCGCTCGCGCCGGGTCTTGCGGACGCGGCCGACGGGGTGCTTCGGTCCAGCGGCAAGACGAGGCGCGCTCTCGAGCTTCTCGACGGCGCGCCGCGGCAGGCGGATATGCGGACGCAGCGGGAGCCTGCGACAAATCAATGATGAACTACTTCTTCGCCGCGGCCAAGGCCGCGCTCGCAGCCGCGCGCTCTCATGCCGCCGACGCGCAGGCGGCCGTGCCGGCCCTCGTTCCGGCCGCGGCCGCACCCGCTGTCCCGGCGACTCTGTGGGCGCGTTTGATGTCCGAAAGCCGCTACGCCGAAGCGATCCCTCTCTTGGAACGCGAGGCGCGCGCCAATCCCGGCGCGCCGGACATTTTGCTCAACCTCGGCTGGTCTTTCTGGCACGTCCGGCGTCTCGAGGAGGCCCGGCGGGTGGCCGCCACGCTCTTGAAACTCGACCCCGGCAACCGCGCCTTTTTGATCTTCATGGCGAACACGAACATCGAGCTGGGCCGCGGCCCCGCGGCCGCCGAGCTCCTGCGGCGGGTGCTGCGGGCGTCGCCAGGAGATCGCGATGCCTCGCTGCTGCTGGCTCGCGCTCAATTTCGCAGCGGCCGCGAGCTCGAGGCGCTCTCGATCGTCGATGAGCTCCTCGCGCGGCATCCCGATGATGCGGGCGCGCGCTACCGCCGAGCGCTCTTTCTTTCCGAGCTGGGGCGCAAGCGCGAGGCCCTGGCCGCCCTGGACAAGCTTCTGGAGGGTGAACCCTCGAACGCCGCTTACAGGAGGAGCCGCGCCGGCGTTCTATCCGATCTCGGCCGCTCGGCAGAGGCCAAGGACGAGTGGAAGAGCCTGACGCGCAACGATCTCGACGCTCACTCGATGATGAATCTGGGCTGGGCGTACTGGCGGGAAAGAAACCTGGATGCCGCCTGGGAGATCGCGGTCACCTTGGTGAAGCTCGATGATCGCAATCCGTCGTTCCTTCGCTTCATGGCGAACCTGGAGCTCGAGCGGCAGAACGACGAGAGCGCCCTGCGGCTCGCGGAGAAAATCATGCGCCTGTCGCCCGAGGATCCGGATGCCGCCCTGATCCTGTCGAAGGCGCTGTTTCGGCTGCATCGGGTGAAGGAAGCCTCGGCCATTCTCCAGAAGCTGATCGTGAGCCACCCGGAGAGCCCCTCCGTCCAGTACCGCTGGGCGGAGCTGCTCGTGGGGACGAGGCAGTTTAAGGAAGCCTTGCGTATTTTCGACCGCCTGATCAAAGCCGATCCGGCGAACGATGCCTACCGGACGAACCGGGCCACGGTCCTGTACGAGATGGGCCGCTTCGACGACGCGCTCGCCCTATGGCGGAAGCGCGCGTTGGCGGACGAGCCGGACACGAGCGCGCTCCGGCGCCTGCGTGAGGACGCCTTGAACCGGCGGAGCTGGAAGGAGGCGGCCGATTGGCAGATGAAGCTCATCGCCGCGGAGCCCCGCGACCCCACGGAATGGGAGGCGCTGTCCCGGATCTACACCGAGCTCAAGAATCCCGCCAAGGCGCTCTGGGCGGCGGAGCGCGCGATCTCGGCCGACCCCGTTTTGATCAACGCCTACTACATGAAGGCCGAGGTGTTGGTGGCGATGGGCGACTGGAAGGCGGCCAGCGACGCATACACGGATATTATCCGGCGTCATCCGAACGGCATCAGGGCCATCGTCGGGCTTTCCCATGCGTTGGAGGCCAAGGGTGACTTCGACGGGGCGCTGAGGATGCTGCGGCGCATCGAGACGCTGACCGATTCCTCTGTTTCCCCGTATCTGGACCTTCAGCGCGCCAACATCATGAGCGAGTCCGGCCGCTACGCTCAAGCTCACAAGCTGCTTGCCCGGCTCGAGTCCGATACGCAGACGCCGATCCCGGTGCTGCTGTATCACGGAATCGCACGCCACGACCGCGGCGACTCGATTTCCGTCGATACCTTTCGCGCCCAGATGCGGGCGCTGAAGAAGAAGGGCTATCAGACGATCACCGTTTCAGAGCTGGCCCGGGCTTTCCAGGGCAAAGCCAAGCTTCCCGCGAAGCCGCTCGTCCTGACTTTCGATGACGGGCGCGTGGACTCGTTCGAGAACGCCGACCCGGTCCTGAAGGAGACGGACTTTCGCGCGACGATGTTCGTGCACGTTTCCCGCATGCGCCGGCCCTACTTTCATGCGAGCGTCGAGGAGATCTCCAGGTGGCAGGCGACGGGGCGCTGGGAGCTGCAGGCGCACGGCTTCCAGGCCCATGATCCGCTGCCGCTCGACGGCTTCGGGCGCCGAGGGCACTTCCTTCCCAACCGCAAGTGGCTCGCCGGCGCGGGCCGGTTGGAGACGCTCGCCGAGTACCGGATGCGCATCGAGTTCGACTATCAGGAAGCGAAGAGGGGCGTGGAGTCGATCGTTCCCGGGCAGCGGGTCGTGGCCTTCGCCTACCCGTTCGGCGACTACGGGCAGAACGACTATTCCAATACTCCGGAAGCGGCGGGGCTCAACCAGGCCCTGGTGCAGAAGGAATATCAGCTCGCCTTCGTGCAGGATCAGCGCGGCGTCAACACGCTGTCCTCGCCGCAGACCACGTTGAAGCGCTACTCGGTGCCGCGGAACATGCCGGCCGAGGCGTTGACGGCTCATCTGGCGCTCAGCGACCTCCGCGTGCAGGCGAAGCTGCTGCACGCTCAGCTCTGGCTGCGCACGGACCAAGTGGGGCGCGCGAACGCGGTCTTCCAGGAGCTCGAGGCGATGGGCGTCGACGAGCCGCGCGTCTGGATGGAAAAGGCCGTCGTCCTCCAGCGCGGCGGCGACATCTCCTACGCGCGCAATCTTTTCTCCCAGGCGGCGGAGGCTGAGCCGGACAAGGACGGCCCCGGCGGCGAGCTCGCCAAGGCGCGCCTGGCGCAGGCGGCGCGCGCGGCGGCCCCGGTCGCCTCGGCCGAGGTCCAGCGCTTTACCGACAGCGACCGCAACGAGATCTCGAAGGCACTCCTTCGCGGCGTCGGCGTGGTCAGGTCCGTCCGCGTCGAGGGCTGGGTCGGGCAGGGAGAGTATTCCGAGCTGCGCGACGCTTCGACGCCGACGCCGCTCATACGGAGCCGCGAGGGCGGGGCGCAGCTGCGTTGGTTCGCCGTCCCGACGCTCGAGCTCGGCGGCGTCTACATCCGCCGCGACTTTTCGGGTGGGGCGGGCTTCGCCGACAACTACTTCCTTACGGCGGGCTGGCAGGCGATTCCCGAGCTGAGGGTCTCGCTGCGAGACGGGCTCGGCAGCGTCGAGACGGCCGGCGCGATCCGCCGGTCGCGTAAGTACCATACGAACGGCGGAGGGATCGCCTGGGACCCGGCGCTGACCTGGCGCATCAACACGGACTACGATCAGAGCCGCTACAACGATTCGAACCTTTCGCAGGACGTTCGCCTACGGGTCACAAAGCGGCTCTCCGAGAGGGTCGCCCTGGGAGCCGCGTATTTTCACGGCGAGTCCAAGCAAAGCCAGGCCGAATATTTCACGCCGCGCCGGCTCAACCAGTACACGGGCGTGCTCACGCTCAGCGAGACGTTCGGCGAGATCAGCCCGCTCACGGGAAGAGTCCGGGCGGATGCCCTGCTCCAATACGAGGCCGGCTACGGCCTTCAGGAGACGGGCTCGCGCCGGGTGCACGCCGTTCGAGCCGCGCTGGGGCTGCGTCTCACCGACCGCGTCGCGGTGCGCTTCGACGGCCAATACTCGGAGTCGCCGACCTACATCAGCCGGCGCGCCGAAGGCGCCCTCTCCGTCAGCTTCTAGGCGGCGGAAAACAGGAGATGACCATGAGCGTAGAAATGACGGCCGCACCGCGGGAGACGCCGCCGATGGATCCGCGCGCCGAATTCGCCCGCCTCTGCGCGCCGCTCGAGAAGACGCCGCCGGCCGTCAAGCTTCGCCGGGCGCTGCGCGGAAAGTTCCGGCTCCGCGCGCGCGATCCGGAGGCGTCTTACCTCCATACCGCCGGCGCATACGACGCCATGACCGCCGCGATGCTGACCGACCTGGGCTTCGGGGCGGTCTACGCGAACGGCTGGCAGCTCGCCGCGACGCGCGCCCTCTACCCGGGCGGCCCTCAGGCCGCGCACCTGATGGCGGATCTGGTTCGTGAGCTCGCGCGCGGCATCGAGAGCCTGCGCGACCGGCACTTCTTCGATACCGGAGGCGAAGTGAAGGAAACGCCGCCCATACTCGCGGACTTGGAGGCGTGCGCCGGCTCTCCCGCGCATGCGTTCGCTCTGACCCGGGAGCTGATCCGCGCGGGCGCGGCGGGCATATGCATGGAGGACTCGGGGAATTGGCTCGAGACCCTGGTCGCGGTCAAGGCGGCGGCACGGGCCATGGAGAGCGAGCTGGTCGTCGTCGTCCGCACGGCCGCCCTCGATCGGGCTCAGCGCGCGGCCGCGCTGGGAGCGGATGTCGTCTGCCCCGAGCCGGGCGGGACCGACCTCGACGGCGCCCGTCGGTTCGCCTCGGATTTGCACAAGCGCCATCCGGAGCAGATTCTCGGACTGAACCTCTCGCCCTCACTGCCGTGGGGGGAGGCCAAGAAACGCGGAGCGCTTCCCGCGAACCGCGAGCTGGGAGAGCTGGGCTACACGCTTCAGGTCTCGACCGTGTTCGCCTTCCGGACGGCGGGAATGGCGCTCGAGAATTGGCTCCGGGGCTACAGGCACCGGGGCCTCGAGGCTCTGGCGGACCTGCAGCAGGTCGAGGTCGGCTCGCTCGAAGGCGAGCCGAGCACGCGCCGGCAGGATCAGTTCGCCGGAAGCGGCCGCTGGGGGGCGCTGGAGCGGGCCGCGCGAGAGACGGCTCGACAATACGTTTGAAACTATTATAATAAATGGATTAAGCGCACCATTCTAGTCGTTGACGACGAGAAAGACCTGCTCCGGCTGATTCGCCATAACCTGGAGAAGGCCGGCTACCGGGTCCTCGCGGCGGCGGACGCCGAAGCCGGCCTGAAGCTGCTGCGCAAGTCCGAGCCGGACCTGCTCGTGCTGGACGTGATGCTCCCCGGGATGGACGGCCTCGAATTTCTGCGCATCCTGCGCCGGACGAGCGACGTGCCCGTCATACTGCTGAGCGCGAAAGGCGCCGAATTCGACCGGGTTCTCGGTCTCAAGCTCGGCGCGGACGACTATGTCGTCAAGCCGTTCTCCCTGGGCGAGCTCACGGCGCGCGTCGCCGCGCGCCTGCGCCAGCCTGGCGCCTACGGGGGGAAGAAATCCGTGAGCGCGGGCGCGCTGCGCGTGGACTTCGCTCGGCACGAGGTCAAGGTCAAGGGGCGCTGCGTGCGGCTGGCCACCAAGGAGTTTCAGCTCTTGGCCCGGCTCCTTGAGGCCGACGGCAAGGTCCTCACCCGCGACCGGCTGCTGGAAATGATCTGGGGTCATGAAAAGGACATGGAGATCGATACCCGGACCGTCGACCAGCACGTCGCGCGCCTGCGCGCCAAGCTGGGCGCGGCGGCGGCGCTGATCGAGACCGTGCCTAATTACGGGTACAAGCTCGCGCGTTGACCTCGTGCTGGTAATAGTTGTAATATCAGAATATGGTCAATGGCCGGATTCTGCTGGTTGAGGACGAGGACGATCTCGCCCGCCTATTCGAATACGCGTTGACGCGCCGCGGGCATCGAGTCCGCAGGGCCAAGGACGCCGCCGCCGGGCTCAAGTCGTTCCGCCAGTGGAAGCCCGATCTGATCCTGCTCGACGTCGTGCTGCCGGGCATGAGCGGCCATGAACTTTTGGAGCTGATTCGCCGGGAAAGCGCGGTCTGCGTCCTCATGATCAGCGGCCAGCGCTCTCCGGCCAGCGTCGCCCAGGGGCTCAAGCTCGGCGCGAACGGCAGCCTGCTCAAGCCGTTCTCGCTCGATGAGCTGTGCGGTCGCGTGGCGCTCGAGCTAGCGAGGGCCCCGGTCGCTTCGCGCGGCGCGCTCAAAAAGCCCGTTGTAGCCAGCCGCCGGCGCGCTCGGCCCCGTCCCGCACCGGCAGGCTGAAGCTGAAGCGCGCTCCGTGGGCCGGCTCGTTCTCGGCCCAAATCCGGCCGTGGTGGCTCTCGATGATCTCCTTACAGATCGTCAAGCCCAGGCCTATTCCCTTGTGGGAGGCGACGCTTTCGGGCCCTTCGCGGCTCAGGAAACGCGTGAAGAGACCTCCTAGATGCTGCGCGTGTATGCCCTGGCCGTCGTCGGTCACGCTGATGAGGATCTCGTCCGGGCTCGGGCTCGCCGCTTCGATCACGATGGCTTCCTTGGCGAAGCGAAGCGCGTTGTCGACGAGGTTGCGCAGGACCTGGGCGATCAGGTCGGGATCGCATGAGATGCGCGGCAGGCCGTCGGCGACGCTGACCCGAAGCCGGGGGGCGTCGTTCGCCAAACGGTACTCCTCGGCGAGCTGACGGATGATATCGGCCGGGTCCGTCTCCTGCCTTTCGACCTTGAGCCGTCCGGAGCGGAAGCGGAAGAGATCAAGAATATTTTCGATGAGCCTGTTCTGCCGGTCGATGTTGCGCGAGATCATGTCGACCATCTGGGTTTGCGGGGCGGTCAGCTTGTCGTCCGTTCCGTCCTTGAGGCAGTAGGCCGCCGTCTTCATGGTGGCGAGGGTGTTGCGCAGCTCGTGCGAGATGCGGCTGAGGAAGTGTTTCCGCGCGTCGAGCACGCTCAGCACCCGGTCCGCCTCGACGGGGAGCGGGCCGAGGCCGCGCGACGGCGGGTCGGTCAGCAGCGAAATCAGGCGGGCGGGCTTTCCGTGCCAGGAGATCGTCCTCACCTCGACCTTGGCCCGTTTTTCCTTCGCGCGGACCGAGGTGAGGATCAGCTCCGCGCCGTTCTGAGAAGCGTGCCCGAACGGCTTGCCCAGAAGCGAGGCGGCGGCGCGCTCGAAGAGCGGCTCAACGGCGGCGTTGGCGAAACGCACCACTCCGCCCGCGTCCAGCACCAGCCGGGGGGCGGCGTCCGCGGCGAGCAGCGCCTCGAGTTCGCCAGCCTGGCGCTTGCGCTCGACGGCGTAGCGAATCGCACGCTTGAGCAGCAGGCAATCCTGGGAGCCGATGATGAAGTAGTCCTGCGCGCCGAGCTTCACGGCGCGGGCGGCCTCGTCCTCATCCTTCTTACCCGTGAGGATGATGACCGGAATCGACGGCCGCAGGGCCTGCAGCTTAAGGTAGCCCTCCTGGCCCGCGACCAAAGGGAGATTGAGGTCGAGCAGGAGGACATCGAAATCCTGCCGCGTGAGCAGGCGGCACGCGCTCGACAGGCGCGTGGCGCGGGTGAGGCTCAGTCGCTCCTCGCAATCGTGCGCGCAGCGGAGATAGGCGTCGATGAGGGAGGCGGAGTCCGAATCACCTTGGATGATGAGAACCTTCGTCGGTCCAGTGGTCATGGTCGCGTTCCTCCAGGCTGCGGCTTACGGCCTGATTATAGTCCGCGACCGCTGGCGAGCCTACGGAGATAAGGGAATGGAAATTTGAAGGTTGCGTGACGGCTCGACCCGGGGGGGCGGGGAGCGGGTCCGCGCCTCGGGCCGGTCTCGGCCCGAGGCGCGGAAGAGCGGCTATTTCATCTTGATCTGATAGCCGAAGTTCGGGACGGTCGCGATGCGCTCCCGTTCCGATCTGAGCTTCCGGCGCAGGCGCGCGATGTGCTGATCGACGGTGCGGGTGTCGATCTCCATGTCCTTCTCATGCCCCCATATCATCTGGAGCAGCTGGTCGCGGGAGAGCACCTTCCCGTTGGCCTCGATGAGCAGCTTCAGGATCGCGAACTCCTTCGGGGCGAGCGAGGCGGCCTTTCCGGCGACGAGAATCTCGTGACGCTCGAAATCGATCGCGATGGCGCCGATGGTGACGGACTTCTTGGCCTCGCCGTTGGTCTCGGCGCCCGCGTGCCGGCGAAGGTGTCCCGAGATGCGCGCCTGGAGTTCGCCGATGGAGAACGGCTTCACCATATAGTCGTCCGCGCCCAGCTTCAGGCCCAGAATGCGATCCATCTCGCTGCGCTTGGCCGAGAGCAGAATGATCGGGATGCTGACCTCGGAGCGGATCGTGCGGAGGAACTCCAGGCCATCCATCTTCGGCAGCATGATGTCGAGAAGAATCAGGTCGGGCTTCGATTTGCGGACCATCTTCAGGCCTGTTTCCGCGTCGCGCGCGGCGGTGACCTGGAATTTTTCTTTCTCAAGATTGTAGCGGATCAGCTTGACGAGGTCCTTCTCGTCTTCGACGATGAGTATTTTTTCCTTGGTTTGCATGTGCCCCCTCTGCGAATGTCACTCATTTTAAACCAGCGCGGCGAATTTGCGAAGTGAGAATTCGTCAGCGATATGTAGCGTAAATGTGACACGGAGAAAAATGCCGGTCACGTCGGCGTCACAACATCTCTACCGCGTGTTCATGGCCTCCATCGCCGTCGCGTGATAACATCATGGCGGCGCCGTGAACAGCGTCCCCATGACGAACCCACGCAACCTAGACGACGCGACGCCGCCCGAGGCACCGCCGGTGCACTCCTTGGCGGCCATCCCCGACCGGCGCGGCGGACAACGCGCCGCCGCGGCTCCCGCCCTTCAGGACGAGGTCAGACGCGTCCTCCTATCGCGTTATTCTCCGGCCGCCTTCCTTATTGATGACGGCTTCGCCGTGCTGCACGTTCAAGGAAGGCCCGCGGGGTTCCTCCTGAAAACCCCAGGCGCTCCCGAGGTCAGCCTCCTGAGGCTGGTAAAGGAGAACCTGGCGGTCGTTATACGGGCCGCGCTCTTGACCGCCAAGTCCGAGGATCGAGTCGTTTCGCGAGTGACGGCGTGCGCGGACGGCGAACGGAACATCGAAGTCGGGATCGACGTGCTGCCGCTGCGATCCGATTCGGAGCGGCGACGCCGCTACCTGGTCGTCGTCAAGACGGGCGCGGGGGAGGCGCCGGCGGCCCCGGCCGAAGCCGGGGCCGCGCAAGCCCAGCTGTCCTTCTCGGAGCCGCTGAGCAAGCCGGCGGCGACCCCGCGAGGCGCTACGGAAGGCGCGGACGAGCTGGAGGTCGCCAGGAAGGAGGTTCAGGCGGCCAACGACGAGCTGAAGGCGGTCAATGCCGAGCTCCGCGACCGTAATCTGGCGGCGGCCGCGGCCAACGACGATCTCCTGAACCTTTTGGCGAGCGTGGAAATTCCGATCGTGATGCTGGACCTCGAGATGCGCGTGCGGCGCGTGACGCCGCAGGCGGAAACCGGCTTCGGCGTGGGATTCAGCGACATCGGACGGCCGTTGCCGAGCCTTAAGCTCGGCGTGGAGATTCCGCAGCTTCAGGAGCTCATCGGAACGGTCCTGGCGGGCTTCGGCCCCCGGCACCTCGAGGTCCGCGACCGCAAGGGGCGCTGGTATTCGTTGTGGCTGAGGCCGTACCGAATCGTCCGTAATTCCATCGCCGGGGCGGTTCTCTCGTTGATTGACATCACGGAGCGCAAGAACAGCATCCGCAAGCTCGAGCTGTCCAGGGACTACGCGGAAGCCATCGTCGACGCGGTCAATACGCCGCTGCTCATCCTGAACCGCCATCTCAAGGTCGTACGCGCGAGCCGATCCTATTACAGCGCATTCCGGTCCGCGCCAGCCGAGGTCGAGGGCCGCTCCATCTACGAGCTGGACAGCGGCTGGTGGAACGTGCCGCTCGTGCGCCGCAGCCTGGCCGCGCAGTCGTCCGGCCTGGCGTCCTTTTCGAACCTTGAGCTCGAGCTGGTCGTGCCGAATCTCGGGCCGCGAACCCTGGCGATCAGCGGACGAGTGGTGCCGCACGCGACCGAGAGCGGCGGGAACATCGTCATGGCGATCGAGGACGTGAGCGTGCGCAAAGAGGCGGCGGAGGCCGCGGCCCTGCGTAAGAGCGAGGCGCGCCAACGCAGCTTCGTCGCCAACGTCTCGCACGAGCTGATGACGCCGATCACGGCGATCAAGGGTTACGCCGAGTCGCTCATCGGGGGCGCGCTGGACGTTCCCTTGCAGCGGGTCAAGTTCACGCAGATCATCGAGAGGCACGCCGACCGCCTCGCGCAGCTCGTCGAAGATATTCTCCAGCTGTCCGCGCAGGACGAGGGCCGGGCGCGCGCGGCCGCCGAGAGCGTACCCCTTAAGGCGAGCGTCGAGAAGCTGGTGCGCAGCATGCTTCCCGTGAGCCGCAAGCGCGGGGTGACGGTCGCCGTGCGCATGCCCAAGAGCCTGAGGGTCGCGATGAACCGCGCCGAGCTGGCCCAGATCATGCAGAACCTCTGCGAGAACGCGATCAAGTACAACCGCCGCGGCGGCCGCGTCTACATTCTCGCCCGCCGGGTCGGCCGGCGGGCCGTCGTCTCGGTACGGGACACCGGAATCGGCATACCGAAGGAGGATCTGCCGCGGATCTTCGACCGGTTTCATCGCGCGGAGAACGCGCGGCGCAACACCGAGCGGGGCAGCGGCCTCGGCCTCTCCATCGTCCGCTCCATCCTCGTCAACCGCGGCTGCCGCGTCTGGGCGGAGAGCGACCTCGGCAGGGGGTCGACGATCATGTTCACCCTGCCGCTCGTCGAGTTGCCGCGCCGCCGGGCAGGCCGCGGCCGCGCGCGCCGTCATGTAAACGCCGAAATAGAGTGACCGCGGCGCAGTCGCGCCCCGAGCGCCTCCCGCTTATAATCACGGCTCATGGCGCATAAAATATTGATCGTCGATGACGAGCCCGACTCGCTCATGACGCTGCGCTGCGTCCTGGCGCCGATCTGCGCCGTCCTTGAGGCGCCCGACGGGCCGGAGGCGCTGCGCCTGCTCGCTTCGGAAAGGCCGGACCTCATGCTGCTCGACGTGGAAATGCCCGTGCTGAGCGGGCTGGCGGTCCTGGATTCCGCTCTGAGGCTCAACCCGGCGTTGAACGTCGTGATGCTGACCGCGCAGTCCGACATCGCCGTCGCCAAGGCCGCCTTGGAGCGCGGCGCGCGCGCCTACATCACCAAGCCCGTCGACGCGCAGCGCCTGCGCGATGTAATCACCGATTTTCTCAGAATGAGCGCGCGATCCGGTGATTCCGACGGGAAGAGGCCGTGGCGCGTGGTCGGCTAGCGGCTCACGTTTGTCGGAACAGCGCTAAGAACCGGTCCTCGTATTGCCGGAATAGCCCGAGCCGGTCGAGCTCGGTCTTCAACTCGAACGCCTTGGATCGGTCGCGAGCCGACTGGGCGAAGAGCTCCTCGATGCGGTTCGGGGCCGCCTCGGGCGGCTGCACCGCCGTCTCCGTGGCAGCGAGCGGCTGCGCCTCATCGATCCGTTCCCCGGCGTCCTCTCCCAGGGCCTTGATGGCCTGCCAGTACGCGCTGCTCAGCTGTTCCTGGGTCCGGCGCCCGTAGCTTTCGAGCTCAGAAAGGTTGAGCGGCATATCCGCCATCGAGGCGAAGGCCCGGAGCACCGCCGCCGACGCGGAGGGATAGGGCAGTTGGTGAGCCAAGGCCGGCATCTCGCCCAGAAGCCCCACGCCTGAAAGGCCCAGCTCCGATGCGGCGGCCAGCAGGACGCCATTGAGCCCGGTGATGCGTCCGCGTCCGACGACCGCCACGCCCCGGCGGCGCAGCTCGCGCAGGCCGGCTTCGTCGGTCGCCACCCCGCGCACGCGCGAGCTGACGGCGGGCTCCATGCCGGTGCTCCAGGCGGCGAAGCAGAAGACCTTGGTGACGCCGAGCTTGCGCGCGGCGGCCAGCAGGCGCCGGCACAGCGCGTATTTTCCAGTCGGCGGCTGCGCCTCGCCGAGGAAAACGACGATGTCGAGGCCCGGCGCCGCGTTCTCGGCGAGAAAAAGGCGGCTGCGCGGCAGGCGCGCCTCGTGAACCAGGCCGCCTTCCACCTCGGCCTCCTCGAGTTCGAAGAGCTCGTGCGCGTCGAATTCGTCGATCTGACGCATGTTCAGCTTGGACAGCAGGTACACGACCGCGGTGACGGCCACGGTGCCCATGCCCGGCCAGGCCGTTACCAGCCATCGAGCGTTGCCGCCGGATTTCCTGGATTTTGATTGCGCCATGTCTCGAGGGACGCAACGATATTGCCCCGTCGCCGCGTTGGTTGAATCGTTGCGCCGCCATAGTCATGGACCTTATCGACGGCTTGCTGGCGAATCACTCGACGCTGCGGGGAGCGCTCGACTATATGAACGGCCTGCTTGAGCGGCCGTGCGGCTGCGGGTGGGAGGACCGCATGACGCTGGACACGGAGCGTCTGGCGAAGGAGCGGGGGGTGTTCATGTCGGCTCTCAAGGCGCACGACATCATGGAGGCCGCCTACATCGAGCGGGTGCTCGGGCAGTTCGAGGAGGATCGCGAGATGACCGCCGCTCTCGCCGAAGGTCATCGCGCGCTCGGGGACATGAGCCGAATCTTCAGCGCGGTCGCCGTCCTCTGCGACGGCGAGCATGTTCACCGCCTGCGCACCGTGCTTGAACGCCTGCGCGAGGAGCTCGAGGAGCGTCTCTCTTACGAGGAAAAGGTCGTATTCCCTCGCCTCAGGGAGAGGGTTTCGAGCGAGCAGCTCCGGGAGCTCGGCCGCAGGGCCGGGCTCTAATACTCGATGCCCCGGCGCCAGACCTCCCTCGGCATGGGCCGGTCGGGACCGAACCGCAGCTTTTCCATGAACGGCGATGACTTGCCGGCGAGCGACAGCTCGGCCGTGCGCGTGTAAAATCTGCGCGCCTCCGCGACGTCGCGGCGTCCGGAGGCGATCTCATCGGCCAGGTTGAGCGCTAAAAAGTTCATCGCCTCCTCGCTGCTGCGGGCGGACAATTCCTCCGCGGCGTAGTCGAACTGTATGCCGTGGGCGAACTCGCGCAGGGAGGCGCCCGCTTCGGGCGGCACCCAATACGCGACGGTCTGCTCGAGGAAGCTGTCCGGCGCGTCGCCGCGGATGACGATCCTTTTCCAGGGGCCTCGCTCGAACCATGTCACGGCGTCCGGGCTGAGCTGGCTGGGGGGGCCGTACCGCTCCGTCATGACCCGCACCAGCGACCGCGGCGCTTCGAACCAGGTCTTAATGTGCGCTTCGACGCGCTGCGGGGACGGCGTCCGATTGCGGTACGCGACGTATCCTCCGGCCGCGAGCGTGAGCGCCAGCGCCGCCGCCACGAAGTAGAAGTCCCGCTTTTCCCTTTCCATGACTCGGACCTCCCGGGAGAGCCCCTGATCGCATCGCCGCAACGATGCGACCAGGGCCGGGGGCCCGCTATGACCAGTAGTCGCGCATGCGTTCGCACTGCGGGGAGGTGCGAAGCTTATGGAGCGCCTGAAGCTGTATCTGCCGCACGCGTTCGCGCGTTACGCGCAGGGCGCGCCCGACCTCGTCGAGCGAGCGGGGCGAGGAGCCGTCGAGTCCGAAGCGCAGCCTCAGCACTCCGGCCTCGCGCTTGTCGAGCTTCGACATCCACTTCCAGATTTCATCCCGGCGTATATGCTCCTCGGCGGCGTGCTGCGGCGCGGGCTGAGAGACGTCCTCGAGCAGCCCCTCGAGGCTGTTTTCGTCATCCTCGCCGACCGGCCGCCCCAGGGACACGGTTTCCTGCATGGCGAGCTGCAGGTCGCGGACCCGGACCGCGCTCATGCGCAGCCGGCGCGGCTCGGGCTTGCCCGCGGGGAGATCGCCTTTCTCCTGAATCGCCGCGCGGAGCGCCTTTTTATACCGCGATATGTCATCGCGGATGTGGACGGGGATGCGGATCGTCTTCTCCTTGTCCGCGATCGCGCGCTGGATCGACTGCCGGATCCACCAGGTCGCGTAAGTGGAGAACTTATAGCCCAGGGCCCAGCGGAATTTATCCACGGCCCGGACGAGCCCCAGGCTGCCTTCCTGGATCAGATCCGCCATCTCCAGGCTGTCTGAGTTGAACGTCTTGGCGATCGAGATCACGAGGCGGAGGTTCGCCTGGAGCATGCGCGACTTGGCCGAGTCGATCCGCTCTTCCAGGACCATGATCCGGTCGTCGAGCTCGAGAAGCTTCGCGCCCGGCATCGGAAGCGGGTCCGTGGGCCGTCCGTCGCGCAGACGGCGGGCCTGATCGCGCAGGCGGTTCGTCAGCCGGCGCACCTTGTCATCGTGGAGCCCGAGCGACTCGATTCCGCGAAGGACCGCCTCGCCGCTCTTGCCGCGGGACAAGGCGCGCTGCAGATTGAGGAGCTTGCGCCTCATCCCGGCGATCTGCGCCTTGTTGGGCGTGCCTCGCGGCATCAGCTCCTTGGCGCTCATCTCTCCCCGCCGGATCAATTCGGCCCAATTGCGGATCTGCCGCTGGGTGACGGGCGAGCCGAGCACGAGCCGCTTGAGCTCCGCGGCGGAGAGCTCTATCTCCCGCGCGAGGTGAATCTCCTCCTCCCGGTTCAATAAGGGAACCTTTCCCATCTCGGAAAGATACTGCCCGATGGAATCGACGTCCAAGGACTTCATCATTTATCGCGTTCTCCTCCCGGCGCGTTCGGCGCAGCGGGAAACCGGTCGAAGACCGGGTGGAGCGTCTAGCGCGCGACGCGGCGGCCGGAGGGGCGACACGGCCGGATCGACGGCACGACGGCTCCGAGAGACAGTATGGCTGGTTTTTTGTTACGGAATTGTTACGGCGCTCCGGCCTTTTTTTCGTTCGGGGCCCATTCCTGCCTCTGCCCTCACGGCGCGGCTTCAGGCCGGAGCGTTGCGTAATGGCTGACGCGGCTTGTGGGCCCACACACGGAGGGATTATGCTGGCTAAAGACATCATGTGCAGGAAGGTCGTGACGGTGGACAGCTGGCTGACCTTGCCGGAGCTGGCGAAGCTGTTCGCCGAGAAATGCATCAGCGGTGCGCCGGTGGTGGATGAGAAGGGGACGATCCTCGGCGTCGTGTCGCAGACCGATCTCGTGCGTACGCGCCGCGAGGCCTCCGCGGGCGTGGCCCTCTATCACCGCGAGCTCGACGACACGCCGCGCTCGGCGGGGCTGCACATCGAGGAGCTCGACGAAACCCGGGTCGAGCGGATCATGACCCCGGGCGCGATCGCGCTCGACGAGATGACGCCGGTCGAGAAGGTGGCCAAGGTCATGCTCGAGAGCCGTATTCACCGCGTGCTGATCACGCGCGGCGACCGGCTCGCCGGGATCGTGACGACCATGGATCTGCTTCGGGCTTTGATCGTCGCCGTTCGCAAGGCGCCCGGTCGGCGCCCTCGGGCTCAGGCCAAATAATCTTCGACGGCCGACAGGTAGGCGTCGAACTCCTTCTTCATCGCCTTGACCTGCTCGCGGGCCTGCCGGTCAAGGCGATGCAGGCGCGAGCGCCCAGCCGACGCGTTGAGGCTCGGCCATAACGCGCGCTCCTCGTTTTCGAAATGCCTGCGCAGCAGGCGCGCGAGGCGGCGGGACAGCCCGCGCATGGTGGCCGAATCCTCCCGCGGCAGGCCCTGGAGCAGCGCGGCGCCTTCGCGCCTGAGCTCGCCCAGCGCGGCGTGCTGACGCTCGATTAAGGCCGCCGTGGCGCTTTCCTCGGCGGCCGGCGCTCCCTCCTCACGGTCGAAGACAAGGTGCTCGAGGCCTTCATGCGCCTCGAGGGCCTTGAGCAGAACGAGGAGAAGATTGCGGGTCTCCTTCGCGGCGGAGCGCGAATCGGGCTCGGCCGCGGCGCTCTCGAGCCGGGCGACGAGGCTCAGCAGCAGGGCATGCTCTTCGGCCAGGGACTTGAAGACGCTCACGGCGCTTCTCCCGCGCGCGGCAAGGTCAGGGTGAAGACGCTTCCCGTTCCGACCCTCGATTCGACCGTGATCTCGCCGTCCATCGCGCTCAGCGCGGCCCGGCAGAACGTGAGCCCGAGACCAAGGCCGTGGCGGCGATCCTCCTTCGATACCTGATAATAGCGGTCGAAGATGCGCGGAAGGTCGCGAGCGGGGATCCCCGGGCCGTCGTCGGCGACGCGAATCCTCACTAAGCCGCGGTCTTCGGCGGCGTTCACGGTGATGCACCCGCCGGCCGGGGTGTATTTCAGCGCGTTATCGATGAGGTTGGTCAGCGCGCGGCGCAGAAGCTCCGGATCGGCGCGGACGCACAGGCGCCGCCGCGCTCCGCCCTTCAGGGACAGGCCGCGCTCGGCGGCCGCCTGCGCGTGCTCGGAGACGAGGTCGCTGATCAGCTGAGCCGCATCCACGGCCGCGGCGTGGACGGGCATCGAGCCTTTCACCATGCGGTCGGTCTCGAGGTAGGTGGCCAGGAGCTCCTCGATGCGGCGGCAGTTGCGCACGCCGGCGTGTATCAGCTCCAGATCGGCTTTATCGATCGTGTGGCCGGCGCCGGAATCCTCAAGGAACTTCAGTGCGCCCATCGCCATGGTCAGCGGGTTTCGCACGTCGTGCGCGAGCATATGGCGCCAATCGTCCTTATGCCGTTCGAGCTCCGCTTCGGCCGCGTCGTCCTCTATGACCACGAAGCGCAGCTCCGCGCCGGAGAGCTTCGTTTTGAGGCAGCGAACCCTCAAATCGCGATGGGAAACGGCATGCTTGCCCCTGTAGGTCGTCGAGTTCGTCGAACCGCCGGGAGCGTTCAACGGGCAGGCGGAGGCGTCGGCGCCGCAGGGTGCTCCCTCGATCGCGCCGCACAGCGGGCGGCAGATGCCGGTCTTCATGGCCTCCTCCGCGGCCGCGCCGAGAAGACCGGCTGCGGCGTCGTTGGAGTACAGCAGTTTGCCTTCGGAATCGGAGACGAAAATGCCGTCCGCGAGGCCGTCGAAGAGCGGCCGCAGCGCGGCGAGGTGATCGGCGATCATGAAGGAAGCGGTGCATCGAAACGGCCATGATTAGACATGAGGAAGGCCGGGCGGTGATGAACCGCTCGGCCCTTGCTCACCGGATCGCCGTCTCATGGACCCCAACCTGTCTGGGCCTGCGGCGTTTTCCGGCACGACTGTGCGTCTTTTGCGTCGCCCTCTCATTAGAGAGGGACTCTTGCCAGGGCGGGGGCTTTCCCCGAATTGTCCCTGGCGCCTAACTACGTCGCAACAAAACGGCCGGCTCCAGGATCTCCGCGATGCTCGCCGCCGACGGGAAATTGACCTTGGCCTATTCGTTGCGGTGCGCAAATCAAGTTCCCGGGGGCGTTATGATCAAATTCCCGCCTAAAAAAATCCTCGTCGCCTACGATCTCTCCGACGTCTCCCGGACGGCCTGGCGGCATGCGGCCGCGCTCGCCGAAAATTGCGGGGCGGAGCTGGACGTCGTCTATGTGGAGCCCTGGCAAGCGGGCGTCGATCTGCTGCCGCCGCCGGCCCTGACGCCGGCCGTCCTCCGCCCCTTGCGCGCGCGTATTCGCAAGGAGGTCGGAGAAGGGCCGAGAATCGCGATCCTTCAGGGCGACGCGGCCCAGAGCATCCTGAGCATGGCGGGCCGCACTCGCCCGGATATGATCGTCGTCGGCACGCATGGCCGCAAGGGCTTCCGGCGGCTCCTGCTGGGCTCGACGGCCGAGGCCGTGATACGGGGAGCGCGTGTTCCCGTGCTCGTCGCGCGCGGGCCCGTTCGCGAGATCCGCTCGATACTGGCCCCGGTCAACTTCACGTCCTACTCGGATTACGGCTTCTCATACGCCGCCGGCGCGGGAGCGGTCCTTTCGGCTCGCGTGACGGCGCTGCACGTGACCGGAGATCCGATCTGGGATGGAAATCCCCGTTACCGGCTGGCCGGACTCATTCGCCGCCTGCCGCCGCAGGTGCTTGAGCGCGGCAGGCCGGCGCTCGCGGAGTCCGTGGGCGACACCGTGCCTCAGATTTTGAAGGCGACGCGGGGCCATGACTGGCTCGTGCTCGTCGCGCACGGAAAATCCATCATCAAGGACGCGTTCTTGGGAACGACGATCGAGCAGGTGCTCCGGCGCTCGTCGATCCCGGTCCTCTCCGTCCCCGTTCCGAGCCGCGCGCACTTCGCCGTCAAGGCGACGGCCGCACAGGACCGCGCCGCAACGAAGCTGACGAAGTCCTAGACGCGACGGCGTTTGCAGAAATACACGTTTCGGTCGCCGGCCTCGACCGATTCGTGCCAGTGCTCGCAGCCCTTTCGGTGCAGGAGGTGGTAGAGCAAGGACGGCTCGAAGTCGATGCGCACGGAGAGGACCTTGCCGGGATGAAGGAGGTCGGCCGCGTCGAGGATGGACTTGATGATCGGCTCGCCGCGCGCGTCGAGCGTCCGGTAATCCAGCTCGAGGTCGGGCTTTTTCGCCGCCCATGACGGGCGGCGGGATGGCGGCGCGGACGTGAACAAGGGCATGGTATTCATCGGGCCGCCGCGGCGGACGCGTAGGCCGAAGGCGGCGCGACGGACGTCGCGGCGGCGGGCCAATCTCGCCCCAGGCGCTCCATGATCTCCAGGATACGCGTGGGGCGGCCGAGATCGCTCCACTCGACTCCGCTCATAGGCAGCACCATGACCTGACCCGGCACGCGCTCCACGATGTCGCGAGAGAAGTTGTAGGTGCCAAGCCGGCGGTAGGTCGCGGACAGCGCGGCTTCTTCCCGGGCGGTGCCCAAGGCGGGAAGCAGCTCGTCGAAGCGCTCCATCATCTCCGGCAGGCATTCGCGGCCCAGGGCCCACAGGGTCTTGATTTTGACGGCCATGACCATGGTGTTCCACAGGCACCCTTGCTCGTACATCGTCGCCGCTTCCTGAGGGCCGGGCTTCTCCCTGAAGGTCGAGACCCTCATCGCTCCGGCCGCCCTCGGCCAGGAGCGTTCGGGCTCGATCCAGCCGTAGTCTTCCTCCGGGCCGTCCGGAATCGCGCCCAGAAGCACGATCTTATCCCGGCGACGTTCCGCCAGGGCGGCGGCTCTTTCGACGCACGCGGAAAAGGCGGCCCCGTTCGAAATGTAATGGTCCGAGGGGAAGATCAGGACGGTCGCGGACGGGTCGGCTCGCAGGATGTGTGCCGCAGGAAGGAAAATCCCCGGGGCCGTCTCACGCCCGGCCGGCTGCGTGATGAGCCTGCCCGCGCGCGACGCGCAGCCGTTGATGAAACGGCCGTGGCCGCGGCCGATGATGGTCACCAGGCGTTCGGCCGGAACCAGGCTCGAGACGCGGTCAAGGGTCTCCTCGAGCAGGGTCTTGTCGCTCGTCAGAGCGCAGTACTGCTTGGGCTTCTCGTGGCCGAGCCATTGACGGATCAAAGGCTTAAGCCTTTCGCCCTCGCCGCCCGCGAGAACTATGCCCCAACGCGATCGCTTCATTTCGAATTCATCCTTGACGAATATTCGACGAGAATCAATATACGATGCGGCCGGCGAATAACCTATTGCGACGCGGTGACAGTATTGAGACCCGCGAATGACGCATCGGCCGCGCGCCGCTAGTAGCCGATCACCCTCCTCCAGGAGTCCTCGGGCAGAGTCTTGTGGGGCGTGAACTGCAGCGCCTCCGTATAGGGCGACGACTTGCCCGTATCCAGCGGCCGGGCCGTCCGCGCGTATACGTCGCGAGCTTCGTTCGCGGTCGTTTTCCCCGAGGCGATCTCGTCGGCCAGATTGAGCGCCAGAAGATTGAGCGCCTCGCTGCCGCTCGCGATGGACAGCTCGTTGTTGGCGGAATCCGCGCGGACGCCGTGCCCGAACTCGAACAAGGGAATGACCGCCAGGTACGGCACGCGGTAACTGACCGCCTGCTCGAGGTAGTTCTCGGGAACCTCGCCGCGGATCACGATGCGCTTCCACGGACCTCGCTCATACCATGTTGCGGAGCCCGGGGAGAGGACGTTGGGAACGCCGTAGCGCTCCTGCATGAGCGCCGCCGTCGTCCTCGGGCCGGACGGCCATGCCTCGGTGTGCGTGGCGACGGCCGCGGGCGAGGGCAGGCGGCCGCGATAAGCGAGATAGGCGCCGCCCGCGAGCGTCGCCGTTAAGACGGCCGCGACGAAATACAGCTGCTGTCTCTTCGAATCCATGGCTGGGTCCCCCCGGGGCGACCTCCCCGTCAACCCCGCCGCAACGCTATGGCTATGTGCGCGTTGGGCGGCTCGAACGTTGCGTCCAAAACGGACAAAGAGTCAGGGGAGGAGATATGTTCCACGATCGTCGCGACGCGGCCCTTCGTCTCGTGCCGGAGCTTCGGCGCTACGGGAATCTTCCGGGGGCTCTGGTGCTGGCGATTCCGCGCGGCGGCCTGCCGATCGGCGGCGTGCTGGCGAGAGAACTTAATCTGAAGCTGGACGCGATCCTGACGAAAAAAATAGGGCACCCGGACAACCGTGAGTTCGCGATCGGCGCGGTGAGCCTGACGGGCCAAATGGTCGACGAAGAAACGGTACGGCGGGAAGGCATCTCCCCGCGCTACGTCGATGAGGAGATAACGCGCGTTCGCGACGACATGCGCTCGCGCTACCGGCGATATCATCCGGCCGGGCGGCCGGCGTCCGTCGCGGGCAAGACGGTGATTCTGACCGACGACGGGGCCGCCACGGGGCGAACCTTGCTCGTCGCGATCGATCTGCTCCGGCGCGAGGGCGCGGCGAGGATCGTCGTCGCGATTCCGGTTGCGCCGCCGGACACCGTCGAGCTGCTCGAGAGCCGGGCCGACGAGGTGATTTGCTTGGAGACTCCGCTCATGTTCATGGCGATCGGCGAGTTTTACGTGGAATTCTCCCAGGTGTCGGATGAGGAAGCCGTCGATATATTGAGAGAGGCGGATAGTCGCGTCAAGGCGAAGTGAGGCTCGGGAGGCGAACATGATGAACATCGTCTCGAAGTGCGCGGTCGCCGCGCTCAGCGCGGCCTGCATCGCCGAGGGGTATTACCTCGGCTTAATGAACGTGCGGAAGGGGACGCCGGCGGAGGAATTTCAGACGCAGCACGAAGGATGGACGAGCGAACTCGAGCGCCGCGCCCCGGGAACCGTCATCCCTGACCAAGGCGAGCGGGATCCTCATCTCGGGAAAGCTCTGGAGGAATGGTTTCATGCGCGCGCGCTCGACACGGGTATCCGCACCGATGTCGCGACGACGGACAATCACGTCGTCGTTTCCTTCGTGGTTCCGGGGCTCCGGCCGGAATCCCTGCACGTCGCGGTCAACGGCCTGCGTATGACGATCTCCTGCGTCGCCAAGCTGGCCGAGGTGAAGCGGGAAGCCCACGGCGCCTACCGCCGGGAGGCGATGCGGCAATATGAAATGATCATGCCGGTTCCCTCGAATGCCGACGCGCGCCGCCACCGGATCGTCCGCGAGGGGGAGACGTTCAAGATCATTTTCGAGAAGGCTGACGATCCCAGCCTTAAGTCCTGACGTCCCGCGACGCGGACGCCCCGCAGAGGCGTCCGCGTCGCCGCGCAGCTCCGGTTTTACTCGATGGCGATCGTCCGGGATTTGGCCGATTCGGCTTTCGGAAGATGAATCTCGAGAAGCCCGTCGCGGTAGTGCGCCTTGACCTGATCGCCCTTGACCCCCGTCGGCAGCGAGAACGCCCGGTAAAACTCTCCGTACGGCAGCTCGCGCCGCAGCAGGTCAGCCGTTCCCTCGGCCGGCTCCTTGCGCTCGCCGCTCAAGATCAACGTGCTGTCCTTGACCTCGATCTTGCAGTCGTCCTTTTTGACGCCCAGCAGGCCGGCGTAGACGACGAGCTCGTCGCCGGTCTCCCGGATGTCGACGGGCGGAGTCCAGCCGCGAGGCTCATAGGAGGAAACGTCGGGGAACGCGGAGGCCAACAGGGGGCGTCCGCTGAAGAAATCCTCGAACATGCCGTTGATCGTGTCCCGAAAGCCGATCATTTCGCGGAACGGATCCTGCTCCGTGCGCTGCACCGCGACGGGGACGTCCAGCTTCTTGCTTAATTCTCTGGCCATGGTCTTGCCTCCTTACTCGATGTCGATGCGGCGGACCTGCGCTTGCGTCACGCGCGGCAGGTGAATCTCAAGCACGTCGCCCTTGAAGGCGGCCTTGACCTCGGCCGTCCGGATCGGAGCCGGCAGAGAAAATCGCCGGACGTACGATTGCGACGACTCGCGACGCTGGAACATCCCGTGCCGGCGCTGCTCCTGCGAGCGCGCTTGCTCGGCCCGGATGGTCAGGGTGTTCTCGGTCACCTCGACCTTGATGTCCTCCCGCTTCATGCCCGGGAGCTTCGCCGAGACCGTGATTTCCGCCGGCTTCTCTTCGACCTCGACCTCCGGCATCCGGCCGAGCTTCCCGGCGAGCGCCCAGGGCTTCTCGAACAGGTGCTCCATCGGCTCCACCGCCCCACGCATGAGCTCGAACGGATCCGTCCCGGCGCCCGAGCGCCGTTTGCTCCAAGGAATGATGTCTCTGAATGCCATGTTTTAACCTCCGAATTATGCCGATTCTAGCGGAGGGGGGCGCGACGCGCCATGGTGGCCTCGTGCCGAAAATGTCTCCGATACCGGACGTCGATCGCAGCGCCGCCCAGGGCCGCCGCGAGCCAGCCGGCGACGGCCGTGACGACCTCGCGCCGGTTCTCCAGGAATTCGTGCCCTTCCTCCGGGAGCTCCAGCAGCCGCTTGGGGCCGCGGGCGAGGGCGTAGAGCTCCGAGGCGGTGGACGGCGGCACGAGCTTGTCCCTGCGGCCTTGCACGATCAAGAGCGGCGTGGGAGAGATGCGCGGCATGCAGGCCTCCGGCCGCTCGCGCCGGGCCGCGCTTAAATAATCGCGCCAGATCCGGCGAAGTTGGGGGGCGTTGAGGACCTTCGCGCTTTTTCGAAGGTATACGGCGTCGGCGGGCTGATCGTCCCGCGGCCAGCCCGGCGCCATGACGGCGACGGCGGCGAAGCGCCGCTTTGCCGCCAGACGCAGGGCGACCCAGCCGCCGAGGCTGTACCCGAGGACCGCCACGCGCGCTTTGTCCACGTGATGATACCGGGAAAGAAGGCGGAAGGCGGCCTCCGCGTCCACGGCCAGGCCCGGTATGCTGAACTCGCCGGCGCTGCCCCAGCAGCCTCGATAGCGCGGCATGAATACGGTCATGCCTTGACGGCAGAGCTCGATGGCGATGTCCTCGTTCTGCTGCGCGCCGGGGAAGCCGTGAAGCATCAGCACCGCCGGCGCCGGGCCGGGACGCGTGGGAAGATACAGGCCCCCGACCCGCCATTCATGTCCGACGCGGAATTTCACGGCTCTTATATCCATGAATTTCGGATAGCAACGTTGCGGCCGCGCCGCGGGTCGTAATGTTGCGCCGGGCAAGGCATGAACCGATTCCCGCCCAGACGCATTCTCGTCGCCGCGGACCTGTCCGGCCCCTCCCTGTCCGCCCTCAACGCGGCCAAGGCCTGGGCACGGCGCTGGGGGTCCTCGCTCGAGATCGTGCACGTCGAGTCTCCGCCGATTCTCGACGTGTGGGCCGGGCCCGGCCTGCCCGTGGGCGTGCCGCCCGTGACGCGGGAGACCCGCCGCAAGATCGAGGAAAAGCTTCGAAAGGCCGCCGAGGGGTTTCCCGAGGCGCGCCTCAAGCTCAGGACGGTGTATGGCTGGCCGCCGGCCGCGCTGCTCGAGCTGGCTCGTCCGGAGCGAGCGGACCTGCTGGTCATGGGAACGCACGGGTACGCGGGCCTCGATCGGATTCTCACGGGATCCGTTTCCGAAGCGGTCATCCGCCGCGCGCGCATCCCGGTGCTCGCGGTGCCGGACAAGTGGAATGTCCCCGAGTCTTCGCGCGTGCTCGCGCCGTGGAACGCCAGCCCTTACGCGACGCGCGCCCTGCGCTGGGCGCGTGAGCTGGCGCGCGGCCTGAACGCGACAATGGTCGTTCTCCATGTCGACGAGGCCTCGCGTCCGCTCGAGAAGGATTGGCCGGCGCTGCGCGGAAGGCTCGAAAAGATCTTGGGGCCGGCGTCAGACTGGACCTTTCGCGCCCGCGCCGGCGACGCGCGGACGCGCATCATCGCTGAGGCAAACTCCGGAACCTATGAATTCGCCGTGCTCTCGGCTCACCGGCGCCCGTTCGCCGCCGATTTCGCGCTTGGCTCGACGGTCGAGCGCGTGCTTCGCCACGCCCATATCCCCGTGCTGGCCGTGCCGTCGGGCGGACCGCGCCGCCGCTTGAGGAGGCGCCTCGCCGCGCTCGTCGGAGCCCGCCTCTATTGACGTCGCGCGCGAGCAGCGGCAGGCGTCCGGTTCCGGCGAAGAGGAGGCGGATGCGGTCCACGTCCCGGCGCCGCTTGATGAGGGCGTTCACGCAGTCCCGGTCCAGGCTCGTGCCCCGGAGCTTTGCGAGCGCGGCGAAGGCCCGATCCACCGTCCAGGCGTTCTTATAGCTCCGCGCGCTCGTCAACGCGTCGAAGACCTCGGCCACCGCGACGCGCCGGACGTCCGGAAAGAACCGGCGCAGGACCCGGTGCACGCAGGCCAGCTTGCGCGAATCGGAGGCCCGCGTTCCGAGGGGTTCCAACAGGGGCGAACGGTAGAGGATATTGACGCTCTTCGGCATTCCCCGCCCGACGCAACAGCTCAGCCCGCCCGCGGCTGGAGCTTCTGTTGCGCCCGGTTATAGCGCGGGAAGCGGAGATCTCCGCGTGGAGGGCGTCATGGAACAGGAAACGAGGAAGTGGGCGGCGTACGCCGGGTACTTCATCACGGGAGCCGGAATCGGGGCCGCGCTGGGCGTGCTGTTCGCGCCGAAGCCAGGCCGCGAAACGCGCGAGCAGATGAGCTTCTGGCTCAATCAGAAAAGGGAGTTGGGCCGCATCGAGTATCGGGCTATGAAGGATGCTCTGTCGAAGAGCCGCAAGGGCTTCCTGTCCAGGGAAAAGGTCGACTCGGTCGGCTGAAGGGCGGAGGGAGGCGGACTGGTCCGTGGAACGGTCCGCCTTGCGCGTCCGCTAGGGCAGGAGCTTCGGCTGAGGCTCCTTCTGCAGGCGTTCGATGCGCTCGTCGAGCGCGGCTTCGAAGCGTCGCTTGAGCTCGGCCTTGGCCGCGTCGAATTCGGGCGCACGGGCGACCTTGCGCACGTTGGAGTCGTGCTCGAGAAAATCGAGCGCGGATTGAATTTCCCGCGGGCTGAGGGGCTCGCCGTGCAGCGTCGCCCGCACGCGCATGCGCGCGATGTAAAACTCCCACCAGGCGCGGCTGACGTAAGGCGCGTTGATCGAGCGCGCCAAGGTGTGGCAGCGCGAGCAGGCCCGGGCATAAACCGCGTAATCCCGCTTCAACTCGGGGGGATAGGCTGAGACGTCCACGGTGTCGGGCCCCAGGTCGCTGTAGAACAAAGGCTCCGCGCGCGCCTCGGGCGCAGCGGGAATCTCGCCCCATAAGCGCCAGGGCCCGCAGCCGGCGGCGAGCAGCACGGTCAGCAATGCCATGATCCTGGGGCTCATTTTTCGTCTCCTCCGGAAGACGATCGCCGTGAAGGTCGCCGCCAAGCGATGGTTCATGCCGTTTTCCGAGCAACGGACCGGCCAGAGCGGGCGGCCGTTGTGTTGCCTCGGCAAGGGCGATAACGGGAGGTCCTATGCTCCGATTCCCGCCGCGCCGCATACTCGTCGCCGTCGAGTTTTCGAAGGCGTCGCTTCACGCCTGGGAAGCGGCCAAGGAGATCGCCGCGCGCTTCGGAGCGTCCCTCGAGGCCGTGTGGTGCATCGAATCTGCGGTGGTGGAGCTGTCCGGGCTGACGGCGCTTCCTCGGCGCCCGGGGTATCGCGCCGAGGGCCTGCGGCGCCTGCGCGCGCGGCTCGGTCCGGGCGCGCGCGTTCGCGCCGTCGACGGCGATCCGTCGTTCGCGCTGCGCCGCCTGGCGCGCGACCGCGCCTGCGATCTGATAGTAATGGGATCGCACCGTCGTTCGGGGCTCGTGCGCTGGGTGCTCGGGTCCACGGCGGAGGCGGTCGTGCATGGCGCGCCGTGCCCTGTGCTCGTCGTGCCGCGCGCCTGGCGCGCGCCGCGCTGGATCCTGGCCCCGGTCCACGGCGCCGCCTATGCCCGCCGGGGCTTGCTGGCCGCGGCCGTGCTCGCCCGCGCCTATAAGGGGCGCCTGACTATGCTCGAGGTCGCTCCGAATCCCGAGTCGCGGCTGTATACGGTGAAATCGGTCAGCGAGCGGGCCGAGAAGCTTCCGGCGGCCGTGCTCCGGGACGTGAAGCCGGAGCTCGAGGTCCGGGTGGGCAAGCCGGTCGAGGAGATCCTGCGCGCCGAGCGCGATCGGGATCTGGTCGTGCTGGTCGCGCACCGGAAATCCCTGCTCGGAGACATGGTCCTGGGCACCACCGTGGAGCGCGTGCTGAGGCATTCGCGGCTGCCGGTGCTCGCGATTCCTTCGCGTTGAGGCGCGCTCAGCGCGCCTGGAGCCAGGCCACGACGGCGCCCACGGCGATGGGCTTTTCAAACATGCAGTCGATCGGCGAGTCGCCGGCGTCCTCCGGCGTGTACACCGCGCTCGCCATCGCGATGCGCAGGCTGGGGCGCAGCGTCTTCGCCTGGCGGGCCAGCTCGAAGCCGTCCATCGGCTCCATGCGCCCGTCGGTGACCATGCAGTCGATCGGGCGCGAGGCGAGCAAGATCAGCGCCTCCGGCCCGCTGGCGGCGGAGAGGGTGGGGTAGCCCGCGCGCTTGAGCGACAGGCTCAGCATCGTCCGCATCGAGGCGTTGTCGTCTACGACCAGGACGGCCGGGCGGTTGTTCATGCGGATTTCCAACCGCAATAAAACGGCCAGGCGCTATTTTTTGGCGGCCGCGATCCCGTAGGTCTTGAGCTTGCGCCACAGCGTGTTGCGCGCCACGCCCAGGCGCTTGGCCGCCTCGACCTGGTTGCCGCCGCAGTCCTCGAGCGCCTGTAGAATATGCCGCTTCTCGGCGTCCTCGAGGGTTTCCTTGGCGTGGCGCTTCCCGCCGGCCTTCGGCCCCGGCTGCATCTCGGGAGGCAGATCGGCCGCGCCGACGGCCGCGCCGGAGGCCATGATGAGCACGCGCTCGACCACGTGCTCGAGCTCGCGCACGTTGCCGGGCCAGCGGTGGCGGCGCAGGGCTTCGGCGGCCTCGGGGGAGAAACGGAGGGCCTGGCCGCCGAGCTTCTTCTTGGCCTTGCGCAGGAAGTGCTCGGCCAACGGCATGATGTCCTCGGGGCGCTCCCGCAGCGACGGCAGATCGATGGGAAACACCTTGAGCCGGTAGTAGAGGTCCTCGCGGAACTTGCCCTCCGCTACGAGCTTTCCGAGGTCCTTGTTCGTCGCGACGAGGAGGCGGCCCGACACCTTGAAGGGGTGGTTGTCTCCGACGCGGCGGATTTCTCCTTCCTGCAAAGCCCTGAGGAGCTTGACCTGGAGCCCGGGGGTGGTCTCGCTGATCTCATCGAGGAACAAGGTTCCGCCGCTGGCCTCTTCAAAGAGGCCGCGCTTGTTGCGGTCGGCGCCGGTGAACGCGCCGCGCACGTGGCCGAACAGCTCGCTTTCGAGCAGGCCTTCGGGCAGGGCGCCGCAGTTGATCGCCACGAAGGCGCCGTTGCGGCGGGCGCTCTTCTCGTGGAGGGCGCGCGCGATGAGCTCCTTGCCCGTGCCGGACTCGCCCTGGATCAGGACCGTGGCTTCGGTCGAGGCGACCTTTTGCACGAGGTCGAGGACCCGGCGCATCGGCGTGCCGGAGAAGACGATGCCGTCGAAGCTGTACTTGTCCTTGACCTCCTCGCGCAGCCTCTCGACCTCGTGGACCAGGCGGCGGTGCTCGAGCGCCTTCTCGAGCACGAGGTTGAGCTCCTCGGATTCGACGGGCTTGGTCAGATAATCGAAGGCTCCGGCGCGCATCGCCGCGACGGCCGTGTCGATCGAGCCGTGGCCGGTCATCACGAGCACCTCGGTATGCGGCGCGCGCGACTTCACGAGCTTGAGCACCTCGAGGCCGTCCATGTCGCCGAGCTTGAGGTCGGTGACGACGGCGTCGTAATCGCCGGCGTTGAGCTTGGCGAAGGCCTCGGCGCCGCTTTTCGCGATCTCGATCGCGTGCCCGCGGCGCTTGAGCTCCATGCCGAGCATGGCGCCCAGGGAGTGGTCGTCTTCGACGAGGAGTATGCGCGTTTTATCCATGGCGGTTGTCAGTCCTCGATGCGCGGCAAAGTGACGGTGAAGGTGGTCCCGTGTCCGAGCCGCGTCTCGACGTCGACGCGGCCTCCGTGCGCCTTGACGATGCGCTCGGCGATGGCCAGCCCGAGCCCGGTGCCCTGCTGCTTGGTCGTGCGAAACGGCTTGAACAGATCGGTGCGGATCGATTCGGGTATCCCGGGCCCCGTGTCGGCGATCGCGAACCAGGCCGCGCCCCGGACCTTGCCCGAACGCACCGTCACCGTGCCCTTGCCCCCGAGGGCCTGTATCGCGTTGAGGATCATATTCCAGACCACCTGGCGGATGTGGTCGGCGTCGAAGGGGAAGCGGTCGAGCTTGGCGTCGAACGCCAGCTGCAGCCGGGTGCCGTGCGTGAGCTCCTTGTTGACGAACGCCATCTCGGAGATCTCCTTGAGCAGGGCGTTGAGGTCGTGGTCCCGGCGGTTCAGGGGACGCGGGCGCGCGTACGCCAAGAAGTTGGTGAGCGCCTCATTAAGACGCTTGCTCTCGGCGCGCAGGACCCTGGTCACGGTGCCCTTGTCCTCGCTCGACAGCCCTTCGTCGGCCAGCTGCTGCGCGGCCATGACGATCGAGCCGAGCGGATTTCGAATCTCATGCGCGACCACGGCGGCCATCTCACCGATGGTCGCCAGCGCCTCGGCTTGCGCGACTCGCTCCTCGAGGACCTTTTTGTCGGTCAGGTCGATGCCGTTGGAGATGTAGCCGAGGATCTCTCCTTCCTCTCCGCGCACGGCGGTGATGGTGAGGATGAGGGGGATTTCGCGCCCGTCCTTGGCCCGGTTGACGAGCTCGCCGCGCCAGTAGCCTTTCTTGGGATCGAGAATGCTCCGCCACATACGTTTATAAAGCTCCTCGGTCGAGTGGTGCGAGCGAAGGAGGGCGGGGGTCTTGCCGATGGCTTCCGCGCGCGTATAGCCATAATGGGCGGTGAAGGCGTCGTTGATGTCCAGGATCGTCCCGTTCGCGTCGCTGTAGAACATGACGTCGTTCGACCGGCGGAAGCCCGCCAGCAGGACGGTCATGAGGGAGGCGTCGGATGTTTTGGGCAACTGTTCCATTTTGTAGCATTTTATTCCGGGAAACGGTTTGGCCGGAATATTGCTACTCTGCCCGTAGGAACAAAATGGCCAACATGAAACCGACCCAAAATCTCTCCCTCGCCAACAGCCAGCGCCTCGCCGTCATGGGGCGCATGCGCATGGCCGATTGGATCGAGATGCCTGAGAAGGAATTCGCGCGGGAGATCGAGAAGCTCGAGAAGGACCCGCTGTTCAAGAAGCTCCATTTCGGGGACGGCCGCATTCCGAGCGCCTTGCGCCGTCAGCGCTGGCCCGGAGGGAGGCTTTCCGGCTCGTTTTACGAGATAGACGAGCGCACCGCTGCCGGCTCCGGCGAACGCGTGGGGGTCGAGGAGTTCAGCGCGGAGCGCGCTGAATCGATAGCCGCGATCAAGCGCATGGGTCAGAAGGATTTCGAACGCTACTTCCTGCACGGCGAGGACTCCCTGACGCTCGAGGAGATCGCCAGGCGCACCGGCCTCAAGCGGGATGACGTGCTCGGGATTCACGAGCTCGTCGTCGAGCTCGGCGCGCGCGCGGAGTTCGAAGGCAAGACGGCGGTTCCGATCGCCGCCCCGGGACGCCAGGCCGCGTGCCTGGCGCAGATCAGCCTCTCCGGCGACGGGCCGACGTTCGAGTTTTACGCGCCCTATTGGGCGCGCGGCCTCTATCAGGTCCGCCATGACCTCCTGGACCGCTGGAAGGAAGGCGGCCTGACGGCGCAGGAGCGCAAGCATTTGCCGGCCTTGCTCAAGCGCCTGGAAACGGTGAACCTGCGCCAGAGCACGCTGTTCCGCCTGCTCGAGACGATCGCCCGCATTCAGGCCGATCATATCAAGACCGGACTGGCGGAAGATATCCGGCCGATCAGCCTCCGCCAGCTCGCCAAGCGCCTCGATCTGTCGCCGAGCACGGTCAGCCGAGCCTTCGCCCATCGTTCCCTGCGCCTGCCCTCAGGGCGCGAGCTTCCCCTGATCGCCTTCGTGCCCGGCCGGCGCAGCGTTCTGCGCGAGCTGCTCGGGCAGTGGCTCGCCGTCAGCGTCGCCGTGACCGATGCCGTGCTCGTCGAGCGCCTGAGGAAGGAGCGCGGCATCTCCGTCTCGCGGCGCACCGTCAATGCCGTGCGTCACGAGCTGCACGCGACCAAGCGCCGCTAGCGCTGGCCGTTTCGTTGCCTGCACGGTTGTTGCCGCTTTGTCATGCGGCCGACAACCATGAAACATACTTTCCTTCTGATTCTCGGTCTGGCCGCGCTGCGCGCCGACGCGGCCCCCGTGACCTTGACTCCGTCTTCGGCCAGCCGCGTGCGGCTCGAGGGCGACTCGACCCTTCATCCGTTCTGGAGCCAGACCAGTTCCTTCACCGCGATCTTGACGGTGGACGCCGACTCGGCGACGGCCGCCGCGGTCGCCGCCGCGGTCGCGGCGGGAAAGCCCGCTTCCATGACCGTGTCCATCCCGGTGGCCAGCCTCAAGTCCGAGCACGCGGGGCTCGATAAAAATCTGCGCAAGGCCCTCTCGGCCGACAAGCACGCCGACATCGTCTACACGATGGAGCGCTACGAGGCCTCTCCGCTGAAGGAGGGTCATGCCCTCGCGGTCAACGGCGCGCTCACGATCACGGATGCGACCGCTCCGGCCGTACTCAAGGCGACGGCAACCGTCGCGGGGAGCGCCTTCGTCGTCGAGGGCGAGCACATCCTGAGGATGACCGACTTTGGAATTAAGCCGCCGACGATGATGCTCGGCGCGGTGAAGACCGCGGATAGGATCGTCGTGAAGTACCGGCTCGAATTCGAGCCGGCGGCGGACAAACCGTAGGGGAGGCGTTATGAACAGCAAGGGGAGATGGACGGCCGCCGCGGCGCTCGTCGCGGGAATGATGTCGAGCGCCCACGGCCTGGAGCTCGTCAGGAACGAGAAGACGACGGTGAATACGTACGGCCGCGCGCAGATGATCGGTGTGGGCCAGTACGTCCCCGATCCTTGGCGGGATCATCTGCGCATTTATCTGTTCCTAAAGCAGGCGCGCATCGGTTTCCGCGGCAATCACGAGGATGTGAAATTCGACACGCAGTTCGCACTCGGCGGCGAAAACACCAACGGCGGCAATACCGACCTGGGCCTGCTCGATTTCGTGGCCGACATTCCGCTGCCCAAGCTCGGCGAGAACGCGTGGTTCAAGATCGGTCAGTTCCGAGTTCCCTACAGCCGTGAGGGCTTGACCGACCGCGGCTACATGGACTTCGGCGACCGCTCGATCTCGAATCTCGCCTCTTATCAGAGCCGCGACTACGGCCTCGCGGTGATGGGGACGAAGGGCGTCTGGACCGGCACCTTCGGGACATTCTCCTCCGGCGGGCGCGACGTGCCGCAGCGCTATCTTCCCGAGAGGTTCGGCCTCCCTTATATGGTCGCGCGCTTCGGCTACAACGACGGCCTAGACGAAGACATTTATCACGTCGTCTCGGCGGACCTGGACGTCAAGCGCACGGTCACGGCCGTGATGCTCAACGGCATCTTCATGCAGGACACCTTGATCGGCCACTCGTCGGTGCTGCAGTCCCGGACGATCGACAAGAACCTGTTGATTGATACGGGATTCAATCCCTACATAAACCAGGGCGGCGGCCCTGGCCTGGGCACCATCGCGGGGACGCAGACGATGCAGCGCGGCAACATGTGGTTCCTCGGCGCCGACGCCGCGATCCGCCATCCGCTTGGTCCGGGCAAGTCCGTGTCCGGCGAGATCGAGGGGAACTGGGGCGGCTACCAGAACCGCTACGGCGTGATCCACATCGCCAACGCCCGCGTGCAGGGCGCCTACCAGGCCAAGCCCTACTCGGCCGGCCTGCGCTACGGCGCGCTGTTCATGGACCGGAAGTCGGGGTTCCTCACGACCTCAGCGGCGGGCACCGGCTCCGCGGCCGGCGGCACGGTCAACCGGGTGATCAACAACCAGCTCGGCGCGCCGATCCACGAGATCACGCCGGCGCTGACCTGGCATGTCAAGGGGCACCACATGAAACTCGTGGCGGATCTGCCCATCTACCTGAACTGCCCGCTGTGGTACGACCGTATGGGCAACGCGCCGCCGCTGGGCAGCCAGCCGCACGGCGTGTACTCCTTCCCGGACCCGACCTCGACGACGCAGAACTCTCTGCTGGCCACGCCCGGCAACCAGACCGCGCGCCGGACCGTGGTGCAGGGCCGCCTGATGTTCCAGTTTATGTTCTAGGGGGACCATGAATTCGATCACGGCGGTCTTCGTCGCTTCGCTCGCGGCCGCCTCCGCCGCGCCGCCGTCCGCGGCGGAGGTCCGCCTGAAGCGCCTGCCGGGCGCGGCCTACGAGGTTTGGGGCCGCTTCACGGTCGACGCGTCCACGGCGACGGTCTGGAGCGTCCTCACTGATTACGAGGGCATCCCGGCATTCGTCTCCGCGATGAAGTCGAGCCGTGTGCGGGAGGCGCGCGCGGACGGCGCGCTTCTGGTCGAGCAGAAGGCCGTCGGCGGAATGTTCGGCCTCGAGCGCGTAGCGACGCTTCTGCTCGAGGTCCGCCGGGAGAAGGAAAGCCTTTTGTTCGAGGACGTCGGCCGGGAGAGCTTTTGGAGATACGAGGGCGAGTGGCGCGTCCAGGCGACCGCGCGGGGATCGACGGCGACCTATCGCCTCGTCGCCCAGCCCGATTTCATCGTCCCGCCCTTCGTCCTGGGCCGCGTTCTCAGGCGCGGGGCGAGGGAGCTGCTCGATGATGTGCGCGCGGAGATCGTGCGCCGCTCGATTCAGGAGAGGAAATAATCATGATGATCGCGTGGTTGTCGGTGCTGGCGGCGTTTACGGTCGTCGGCTGCATGCTCGTCTTTCTCGCTTATTGCGGCAGGGCGCTCGACGCGGAAGCTCGGCGCGTGGCCCTTTACAGAAGCGCGGGGGAAGCGCGCCGAGTCCCCTGATCGCCAGCTGGATGGCCGTTGCGTTGCTCGGAACACCGGCGACGCGCCGCCCACCGTCAGGAGCCGCTCAGGAGGAAAAATGATGATCATATCGTGGCTGTCGGTGCTGGCGGCGTTCCTGGTGGTCGGCGGCGTGCTTCGCTTCCTGGCCTACTGCGGGAAGGTCATCGATGCCGACGAGAAGAAGATGGAGGAGCGCGTCAGGCGCACTCTAGGGATTCGTCCGCGGCTCTTTCCAGAAGCGCGCAGGAAGCATTCCCAGGCCCATGAGCGCCAGCTGCAGGGCGCAGAACGCGGATAGCCAGACGAAGGCCTTATCCATGAAGCCGTAGGAGTGCAGGCCGATGCCGAGCATGTTGACGCCGAACCAGGACAGGCTGACGATGATGTTGCCGAAGATCGCCATGATCATGAGGCCGCGCTCGCGCACGAAGCCGCCCCAGCGGGCGTGCAGGATCAAGGCGTTCCACAGCACGATCAGCAAAGCGCCGTTCTCCTTTGGGTCCCAGCCCCAGAACCGCCCCCAGCTTTGGTCGGCCCAGATGCCGCCGAGCACGGTGCCCACGAAGCTGAAGAGCAGGCTGAAGGCGATCACTCCGTAGGCCAGGGACGCCAGAGCCTTCGACGCCTCGAGGTCAGGCTTTAGCGGCAGATGACGGCGCACGACCCACGCGATGCCCAGCATGCCGGCGAGATAGGTCGAGCTGTAGCCGATGGTGATCGTAACGACGTGGGTGGCGAGCCAAAAATTCGAATCCAAGACCGCGCGCATCATCTCCATGGTGTCGCCGGTGGATTTCAGGTGATGGGCGATCAGCAAGGTCGAGAATCCGATGGCGCAGGCTCCCGCGACGGCGAAGCCGCGGCGGTGGAGGCGCTCGGCGACGAGCCCCAGGAGCGCGGCCGCCCAGCCCACGAACACCGCCGAGGAGTACAGATTCGTGACCGGCGGGCGGCCCTGCAGGACGCTGTGCGCCAGCAGTCCCGCGGTGTGCACGCTGAAGGCGGCCCAGGCCAAAGCCCTCGCGGCGGCGGCGACGTCGGCGCGGCGGGTCGCCCAGCCCGCGAAGACGAGGAGAAGAGCGAGTATGTACAGCGCCATGCCGGAGATGAAAGGCGAGGCCTTGTTGAACAGCGCCTCGACGCGGGCCGATCGAGCTGCGTCAGGGCGGATTTTGGCGGTCCAGGCGACGTGCTCCTGAAGCGCGGCGTTGAAGGCAGGCGCGTCGCCGGCACGGTAGGCGCGCCCCATCAGGGCGAACGAAGCGAGGCTCGGATGCGGATCGTGGCCGCCGGTCGGGTTGGCCATGGCCTCGCCGGTGCTGGTCCACGCGTCGTCCGGAGCTCCCGCCTTCGGAGGGAGCGCCTTGAAGGCGGCCGCCTGAGCCAGGAAGTTGAAGCGCTGGAGCATGTCGGACAGGGCCTTCATGACGACGCGGTCCTTGTTCGTGGGATTCTTCGAGTGGAAGGCCTTCAGCGCGGTCGGCAGCAAAGCGGAGAACGCGGCCAGCTCCTGGACGGGATCGCCCTGGCCGGAGAGCATGAAGGTGTTCTTGACGCGCTCGTACAGCGTGAGGCGGCCGTGGAGGTGCAGCAAGGCGGACTGAAAGCGCGAGCGGCGCGCGCTCTCGACCTGGTCGGCGGCGGCGGCCTGGGTTTGGATCTCGTCGCGCTTGGGCTCGATCTGCCAGTAGGCGAAGTAGCGGCCCTTGTCCTGGGCGAGGCCGATCAGCCCCAGCACCTCGGGGTCGTCGACGACGAAGGCGGGATAGGTGTCGGCGGCCTCGGGCTTGAACGCGGCATCGAGCAGCCAGCGCGTCGCGGGGAGAGACTTGCCGTCGACGAGGACGGTCTGCTTGCTGCGGATGGCGAGCAGCGAGTTGCGCGCGAAGCTGTCGATCGGCTTGACGCGACCGCCCTCGAGCACCGGCAGGCGGGAGAACGTCTCGAAGTCGTAGTCCGCTTTGGGGGCGGGGGAGAGGCCCGGCCAGGCGGCGAGCGCCAGGGCGCCCAGGAACACCGCGGTCTGCAGGCGCCGGGGGCTCACGCGGCCCTCGCGGCGAGCGATTTCTTCAGCATCACGCCGAAGTGCCACAGCAGGCCCAGCGACACCAGGAGGCACGAGACGTAGGGCAAAGTCCACGCCGGGTTGCGCACGACCTGCAGGACCGAGAGCGTGTCGTTTTTGCCGAAGCTGGCCTGATAGAAGGTCAGGCCGCCGTGGCGCAGGGGGGAGTTCATGTAGATCAGCACGTCGCGGTCGTCGCCCGCGGCGGGATCCTTCAGGCGCACGAGGCTCGAGAAATTCTTGGGGATGTTCGTCCCGGGATAGCGATCGTGGCGGAAATCCTTGAGCGTCAGCGAGAAGGGATGGCGGTACTGGCGCAGGCGCAGCGCGAGCTTCCAGCTGCGGCCCTCGTGGATGAAGCCTTGCGGCGCGCCGAGGGCGTTCGAGAGCAGGTAGACGCCGAGGCTTTTCCCGTCGGGAAGAACTGGTTCGACGACCGCGACTGAAGAGTTCTGCTCGCCGTCGGCGGTTACGGGGTGGCGGGGCTGGATGGACATGCCGACGCCGACGCCGGCGTTGACCGGTGAGGAGGCTCCGCCCCCGCGGGAGAGCATGGCGTTCTCGTGGTAGGCGCGCACGACCAGCTTGAAGGGGAGCCCGGGGTCGGAGATCTCCCGCCGGGACATCAGGAGGCTGTCGGGAATGCCGAACTCCTCGTTGAACTCCTTGTTGGTTTCGTCGACGACGACGGCCTCCATGAGGCGGTAGTCCTCGCTGTAGCTCTTGGTCTGGCCTTCCTCGATGGCGATGTTGCTCTCGACCTGCATGAGGGCGGTCGCGAATTCGCCGATGAAGAGCAAAGCCAAGCCGACGTGCACGATCCAGAGCCCGCCCTTGCGCCACGACCATTCCAGTTTCCGGAACTGCGCGAAGACCAGGTTCAGCAGGAGGACGCCGCCGACGAGGCCGCCGCCCGGGAACAGCGGCAGGCGCAGGGCGGAGCCTTCCGGCGACCACCAGACGATGAAGGAGCGGATGTAGCGCTCGACGGCGAGGTGGATGCCGAGGTTGACCTGGGCCAAGGTGCAGGCGACGACGAGGACGATGAGCAGGGTGAGGCAAAGCAAGGTCAGCTTCAGCGAGCTGAGCAGGTCGACGAGGCGGCTTACCGCGTCATTTCGCCGCATCGGGTGTCAGCCCCTTGACGATGGTCAGGAAGCCGCTCCGGGCGCTTTCGGCCGCGGCCTCGTCTCCCGTCAGCTTGAAGAACCAGGTCATGTCGCCGGTTTTGAGAACCGCGGCGATGAGTCGGGTGCGCTTCTCGCCTTCGCTCCGGAAATCGTAGACCTTGACCGACCCGGCCTTCGTGGAAAAGACCGTGCGCGCGGCCGTCAGGCTCGCCTCGTCGGTCGGCGGCAGGCCGATCTGGCCGCGCCAGCGGTTGGCGTTTTCGAGCTCGCCGCCGGAGTCGCCGGGCAGGGCCACCACGGTGGCCTCGGCCTTCACGCCGCCGGGGGGGACCCAGGTGGCCAGGCGCATGCCGTTGCCCGGGACCTCTTCCCAGCCCGCGGGCAGGGTCCAGCGCACGCCCTTGGGGCCCGAGGCGTGCTCACGATCGTGATCGTGGGAGGGCTCAGCGGCGACGACCGCGGTCGCCTCGGCCTTAGGGACCCGCGTCCGGGTGACCCCTTCTTCCCGGCATGAGGAGGCTGACAGGACTGCCGCGATCGGTAGCACCCAACGGATGTTCATCGTTTCATTTTAACATTTCACGGCGCCGGTCAGCGCCGTCGTCCGGTAGTGGCAGACGCTCGTGATCACGACGCTCGGCCTTGCACGGGATCGAGGAGACGGCTATACTCGATTTCGGTTCTAGGTGAGAGCGCTCAGCGATACCCCCGGCCAGACGGACAGCGGGACTCCTCGAGACGAGGGGGGCCGGTCTCGCCTCATAGGGTGGGTGGCGCGCTGCGCCGTTCTCGGCGCGGGCTACTACATCGCCGGCCGGTTGGCCCTATTGTTGGCCATCCCGCCCGGGTACGCCGCTCCGGTCTGGCCCGCGGCGGGAGTGGCCCTGGCCGGCCTGCTGCTTCTAGGAAACGGCGCGTGGCCGAGCATCGTGATCGGGTCGTTTTTCGTCAACCTCTTCACGGCCTTCGACGGGTCCAGCGCGGCGGCCGTCGCTAAATCCTTGTCGATCGCGATGAGCATCGGCTGCGGGGCGGCCCTGCAAGCCTTCGCCGGGGCGTCTCTCATCCGTCGATACGCGGGCTTCCCCAATTCGCTCAGCCGAGAGAGGGACGTGTATCTGTTTCTGGCCTACGGCGGGCCCGTGAGCTGCCTGATCAACGCGGCCTGCGGCGTCGCGACCCTGGCGGCGGCCGGCCTAATTCCCGCGAGCGAGGTTCTTTTCAGCGTTGGCACCTGGTGGGTCGGCGATACCATCGGGTTCGTCCTCGTCGCCCCCGCGCTCCTGATCTGGCTCGACCGGCCTCTCGCCGTTTCGCTGCGCCGCCGGCTCACCGTGACCGCCCCGCTGGGCGTCACGCTCTTCGCCGTCGTCTCCTTGTTCATCTACGCCAGCCATCGGGAGCAGCGGCGGATCGTTGATCAATTCGAGCGCCAGTCGGACGAGTTGATCCACGAAATACAGGGCGGCTTCAACCGGCACATCGAAAGCGTGAAGTCCGTCGCCGATCTGTATGCCAGCGTCGAATCGGTCGATCGGGCCGAGTTCGGCCGGTTCGCCCGGCGACAGCTTGAGCGTCTGCCCGGCGCCTGGGCGCTGTCGTGGAACCCGCGCGTCGCTTCGGAACGCCGCGCCGCCTTCGAGGCCTCCGTCCGGGGAGAGGGGTTCGCCGGCTACGAGATTCGGGAGCTCGACGCGCAGGGAAGGCTCGTGCGCGCCGCAAAACGCGCCGAGTACGCCCCGATCGCCTTCATCGAGCCTCTGGCGGCGAATCGCGCGTCGTTGGGGTTCGACCTGGCTTCGGATCCGTTCCGGCGCGAGACTCTCGAACGGGCTCGTGATAGGCATGCGCCTTCCTCCGTAGGGCCGGTCTCATTGCTTCAGGACGAGCAAGCCAAGACCGGCCTCGTCATATTCATGCCGGTCTACCGCAACGCCCTTCCGGTCGAGTCGGTAGAAGCTCGTCGCCGTAACCTGAGGGGATACTTGGGGGCGGTCGTTCGGACTCAGCCGGCGGTCGAGGCGATCGTCTCCGACTTGGAGCGGGTATGGGGAGCGACAAGGCAAGGATTGCCGCCCATTCGGATCAGAATATCCGCCGGCGGCGATCCCGGCGACGCGACGGCGCTGTATGAGACCGCGGGGGCGTACGCGTACAAGACCGGCGGACTGCGCCGCGAGGCGCCCTTGTCATTGGCCGGGCGCGATTGGCGCATCGAATTTGAGATCTCCAATGCCGCGCTGAGGCGCCTTCCGTCCTGGGGCCCCTGGCTCATTCTCGTGACGGGTCTGCTCATTTCCATCCTGTTGGGGATCATCCTCTTGACGGCGACGGGTCGCGCCGCGGAAATCGAAGAGGAGGTCGTGGCTCGGACCAAAGAGCTGAAGCGCTCGAACGAAGATCTCGAGCAGTTCGCCTATGTCGCCTCGCACGACATTCAGGAGCCTTTGCGCATGGTGTCGAGCTACACCGCCTTGCTGGCGCGTCGTTATCGGGGCAAGCTCGGCGCGGACGCGGACGAATTCATCGCCTATGCGGTCGACGGCGCGGAACGCATGCAGTCCATGATCCGTGATCTTCTCGACTACGCGCGCATCGGCAAGCAGCGGTCGATGCAGCCCACCGACTGCATGAAGCCGTTGGGCGAAGCGCTCAAGAACCTCGAAGCCGCCGTCTTGGAAAGCGGCGCCGTCGTCACCTTCGGCCCGATGCCGCGGCTGACGGTCAATTCGTCGCTGATCGCCCAGCTGTTCCAGAATTTAATCGGCAACGCCATTAAATACCGAAGCTCCGCGTCCCCCGTGATTGAGGTCTCGGCCAAGCGCGTCGGCGCCGAATGGCGATTCAGCGTCGCGGACAACGGAATCGGGCTCGACATGCGCTTCGCCGGCCGAATCTTCGTCATTTTCCAGCGGCTGCAAACCCGGGCGGAATATCCGGGCAATGGAATAGGCCTGGCGTTCTGCAAAAGAATCGTCGATCAGCACGGCGGGCGAATCTGGGTTGAATCGGAGCCCGGCAGAGGCTCCACGTTTACCTTCACCCTCCCGGTAAGCTAGACTAAGGCCATGGGCTATGTCGGCAAGGTGCTCGAGATTCTGATCGTCGAAGACAATCCCGGCGACATCCGAATCATCCAGGAAAGCTTCAAGGAGATGGGGCTGCCCAACATCCTTCGCGTCGTCAAAAACGGGGTCGAGGCTCTGCAGTATTTGCGACGCCAGGGCCGATACGCGGAGGCGCAGGCGCCGGATTTAATCATCCTTGATTGGAACATGCCGATGAAAAACGGACGCGAGGTTCTCTTGGACATCAAGAGCGACCCCGCGCTTAAGCGGATTCCGGTGGTCGTCCTGACAAGCTCGGAGGCGGACGACGACATCTTTCAGGCCTACGATCTTCATGCCAACTGCTGCGTCACCAAGCCCGGCAATCTGGACGAGTTCATCAAGGTCGTTCACGCCATCGAATCCTATTGGAGCGGAATCGCGAAGCTTCCGCCCGCTTAGGCCTCGGCCATGGAAACAAAAGATCTTTGCGTCTTGCTGATCGAAGACAACCCCGCCGACGCCGGGCTCATTCGTTTGGCCTTGAGCGAGGCGCCGGGCGGGATCTATCGAATGGAGCATGTCGAGAGCCTTTCCCGTGGGCTCGAGCGGCTCGCGCGGGGGGGCGTCGACGTGGTTCTGCTCGACCTGACCTTGCCGGACAGCATGGGATTGCCGACGCTCGACAAGCTCCGCGATATGGCCGTCGGGGTTCCGATCGTCGTGATGACGGGCCTCGACGACGAGGCGGTCGCCGGCTCCGCGCTCGAGCGCGGAGCGGGGGGCTACCTGATCAAGGGCCGCTTCTCCCCCGATACCCTGACACGCGTGCTGCGCGACGCGATCGAGCGCTCCGCCCGCGGCTGAGCCGGTGGGAGCG